>Ga0137306_102839_pt1 | contig 13847 bp, 13 predicted proteins | sample Inofroosms_March_FD_97187 | JGI IMG/M metagenome (GOLD analysis project Ga0137306, IMG submission 97187) | Mouse cecal microbial communities from Vienna, Austria - N-Acetylneuraminic and N-Acetylglucosamine D2O microcosms_March | ecosystem: Host-associated > Mammals > Digestive system > Large...
AAGGTCGGGCGGCAAGCCGTTTCGGGCAGAATCTTCCTCAAACGAGTTTGAGCGTATTCAGCCCGAAAACCTTGCCATTGCCTGCCATACGCTTGAAGAGCATCCGGCAACGGAAACAAGCGACTGATGGGAAATCAGAAGACAGGAAAGAGGAACGGCTTACAGACGAAGCGGGATTTTAATGCTCCATCCGTAAGCCGTTCCTTTTTCTTTTTGCCGGAAGTCCATTGCTCCGCAATCATAGGGCAGACGGCAAACTGCGCTCCTTCAAGAAAATCAGGTTGCCATCAATCGGTAAGCGGAGCGGTAGCCGTCAGCCAGCATCCTTTCAATGTCGGATTCACGGTAGAGGATTTTACCGCCCAACTGGATATAGGCTATGCGCCCTTCGTTTCGATAGTCCTGAAGTGTCCGGCGGCTCACTTTCAGCCGTGCCGACACTTCCTTGTCCGTGAAGAAACGCTCTCCGTTCAGTGTCGGGCGGTAATTGGCGGTCAGATGCTCGAAGCTGTCCAAAAGACGGTCAAGACTGCCCATGAAGTGGATTATCCACTCGTTGTCCTTGCTAATCAGTTCATTCATGTTATTTTGGATTTAGTGGGTATTGTTATTTTACTTCGTTCATTTCATCAAGTTTATATAGTTCTTCCTTTGAACTTCGCCTCTTTCCACCTATCCTCCACAACGGAAGCAATGCGCTGTACGTCATCGGGACGGTAGTAGGTCTTGTGGTTTATCTGCGAGTAAGCCAGCGTCCCATTGTCCCGAAGCGTCTGCAATGTGCGTGCGCTGATGTTGAGCATCCGGCAAACGTCCTGATTGTCCATCCACTCTCCCATTGTCTTCTCTCCGTGCCTCTGACAGATGGTATCCATGCGACTGACGAAACGGTCGAACTTGGCGACCATCGCCTCAAAAGTCTTCCTTTCAATTGATACGATTTCCATATACATACTTTTTATTGTTATTGTTTCTTTTGCCACAAAGGAATATATAATCTACTGCCTTGCAATGGATTTCCAGAAAGTGGCAGCGTGTTGCGCCGATACGGTAGCCATTGTCTGGGGAGATTATACAGAAACGGTTCTTTTCGCATGAATGTCGTCCAAACGGAAAGGCGAGCTATTTCATAATCCGCTTATTTAATAGTGCTCTATATGATTGTGTGGTGAAACAAATTTTTGGTTGTTTGGAGAATGACAACATTACGTCATGAAATCATTAAATCAAAGTATCACCAAATTGTCGGACAACCATTGTTTTATTTTCTTCAATACTCGTTTTGGCAGGTATTCGATAAATCCTTTTGATAAGTGTTTGAATTTCTCGTTTTTCATGTATTCCGGTTTTTCATTTTTTGAATTATTGTTCACTTGAATAAGGAAATGATTGAACCTGCATTTCGACAAGTGGCAGCATATTGCGCTGATAGGCAGCTATTGTCCGATTCAAACCTCTGTCCGATACTGTATTAAGAGCGTAACTTTGCACCCAAACGGTAAGGGTACCGCAGACGGAGCAATCCGGAGTTTGAAAAGTATTTTTCCAATCCGACAGGCGGAGGATTATTGTGTCCTCAAAGACACAGCAAGGTATGTTTTGGGCTGCTCAAAATACTTCGAGCAGCTCAAAACGCCTTGTCCTTACAGGAAACTGGATTTCCTCCGAAGTCGGAAATCCTTTCAAATCAGCGATGCCATTTTTACTCTTTTGAATGGTCTGAATTATTCTTTATCCACTCTTTTGCTAATTCTGTGAGTCTGTATTTTTGCTTCGGATGATTGGGCTGTTCAGGATACATTGGTTCAATTGCACCATCTTCCAACGCAGGAAGAAAATAATTTTTCCGGAATGATGTACGATGTTTGAATCCCATATTGGACATAATTTCATTCATCGTCATATAGTCGTCACTCATTGAAAGAATCATTTCTTGAACTTGAGCGGTACTTGGTCGATAGTTGAGCGGTACTTGGTCGGTAGTTGAGCGGTACTTGTCCTCTTTAGTTGCTTTTTTATCCTCCTTGTCTATCTTTGTTGTATCGGATGCGAAATAAGGTCGCTTGAACGTGATAGTAACGAAGCCCCCATCAGAAGACCATGTAGGAGTTTCCACTCCTTGCGCCTGACAAGCATCAATGATACGCCTTGCACCGCTACCCCAGTTTTCCAGATAAGTCATCCGATAAAGAGCTTCCGCCACTTTCAAGTTATGGGGATATGACTCGTGAGGCTCCTTTATGTTTTCAGGTGTTATCTGAGGTGGAAATATGCCTGGACTTGCAATTTCTATACGGTCATCATAGATGGCAAGACTGATAGTCAGATTATACCTCTCCCAATGACGGTGGCAAAGGGCATTGATAAGAGCTTCTCTTAACGCATGATAAGGTACTTCAAGCTGTTCTTCTCGTTCCAAACTATGGTTAGTGATTCTACCGCTAAGAGATAAATGTTTGAAACAAAATGCGACTCCGGCATCTAAAAGTTGGAAGAAGTTACCTTCGGCACGTTGATTATCACGGAACATATTTTTATTCGTACCTACAAACCGCGCCATTCTTAACGTGAACTGCGGATATTCGTCTATGTTATTAGAAAAGAGCAAGACCGCCCCATTTGTCGGCAACCATTCTTAAGCAACTTCCATTTTGATAAAATATCTCCTGTCGGCTCATACAATGCAGATTCAGGAATACGTCCGCCATCAATACCTCGACGGATGCAATTACGGATTAGATTCTCGTTAAGGTCTGCCAAAGTCACACCATCAGCAGCCAACCTTTCCCACGCATACAACTGAGGTTGATGTGCACGGATACGCTCGTCATACATATCTTGTGGCATCACTTTTGTGGTGCTCTCAACTTTGTAATAGGGGCAACCGTGGAATGTATGCGGACGCTCGCCCCATACCCAACCGTCAAAGTGCATGGCAATAACTTTGTTGCCAGGTTGCTCAGGAACATCGACATATGCCACCCATACATCTACCGCAGGTTCCAGCCCTGCCAAAGCCTGAGCAATCTCCTGTTGTGTCTTGTCTGTTACTTCTTGCCCGATTATCTTCAGAGACTTCGGTGCGATACCGAAAATCAACCACCCCAAACAATAAGCCCTGTGCAAATGTACACACAGATTTGCAGGATTTGCTATAAAATTGATGTTTTCTGCCAAAATTTTAGGCCTGTTAATGTTACATCTATATGTAATTTTGTAACTTTGCATTCAGACTTTAAATAACAGCCAGATTATGAGCAAACAACTTAATAGGATAAAAGTCATACTCGCTGAGAAACAGCTTACAAACAAGTGGCTGGCAGATGAATTACATCGGGACCAAACCACTGTTTCCAGGTGGGTGACAAATACCTGCCAGCCAAGTTTTAAGACAATGATAAAAATCGCCAATGCTCTTAATGTTACACTTGATGATTTGGCAAGAAGAGACATAATTTAGTCATGATACAGAAACAAAGAACTTTGCTCATTGAGCAAACAAACAAATTAAGCGAGATGTTGGATGTTTTGAATAAAAAACATTCAACCCTTGAAATTAATGATGAAGGAAAATTCCTTGCCATACTAAAATAATATTAGATTGACAATATGACCAAAAGGAAGGACAATGTAACGCAACCTAAAATAGGGCTAGATATATTTTCAGGTGCTGGTGGTTTGAGCCTCGGTGCGGAAATGGCTGGGATTGATGTTAAGTATGCTATTGAAATTAACAAAAGCGCAGCTCAAACCTTCCGAAGAAATCATAAAGGAGCTCATGTTATCTGTGACGATATTACCAAATTATCGCCAAAAGAAATCGTAGGTGATAATCAAGTCTTTATCATTATGGGGGGACCTCCGTGCCAAGGCTTTTCTTTGTCAAATACCATGAATCGAAATATGAACAATCCTAAGAATTTATTGTTCAGGGAATTTGTTCGTTTTGTGGATGAATTACATCCTACTTGGTTTGTTTTTGAGAATGTGTCAGGACTTACAAGCATGAATCATGGAGAAACTCAAAAAATAATTGAGAAATGTTTTGAAAATCTTGGATATACTGTTTCTCCAGCGGTACTGTGGGCTTCCGATTATGGTGTTCCACAACATCGGAACCGATTTTTCTTGATTGGTAATGCTTATGGTGTCAAGTTCGAGTTTCCCGAAAAGCACGAGAAACAAATCAGTGTAGAAGAAGCTATAGGTGATTTGCCAATACTTGGTAATGGAGATAGTTACAATATCCTACCATATCGTGTCTCATTGGAAGAAGCAAGCGGATATGCTCAGCAAATGCGTAAATGTTCGGAAAATGCAACTCAAAATTTTGTTTCTAAAAATAACGACCTTGTTATTGAAAGATACAAGCACATAAAACAGGGGCAAAATTGGCGTGCAATTCCTGACAGTCTAATGGAGAACTATACAGATAAAAAACGTACACACAGCGGTATCTACAGGCGTTTATTAGCAGACAAACCTTCTGTTGTAATATCAAATTATCGCAAAAGTATGCTTATTCATCCATTTCAAGATAGAGGATTGTCTGTAAGAGAAGCTGCGCGTATTCAGAGTTTTCCTGATGATTTTATCTTTGAAGGTCCCATTTCCCATATACAGCAACAAATAGGGAATGCTGTTCCCCCACTGCTTGCAAAAGCAGTCGTAAAAAAAATCCTTTCTTACAAAGAATAAAATCTAATGAGTAAAGATAGAGAGAACATACCGAGAGCAAATATGTTAATGGGCTCAATGCGCTCAATGGGCTACTCCTTTGAGTCAGCAGTGGCAGACATTATAGACAACAGCATCAGTGCCAATTGCAAAAATGTCATCTTATACTTCCCGCTTAGAAGTTACGACACTCTTGCTATCGGTATTTTGGATGATGGAAAAGGCATGTCTTCTGACGAATTGTTTGAGGCAATGAGATATGGAAGTGACTCCGAAGAAGAACGGCAGGAAACTGACCTAGGACGTTTTGGACTTGGAATGAAATCCGCATCTATGTCACAGTGTCGTATATTAACTGTTATTAGTAAACAAGCTAATGAGGTACATGCTTTCAGATGGGATTATAACTATATCCTTGAAAAGAAAGCATGGATTCTTCAAGAACTCAACAAGGATGAAGTTGCATCAATACCTTATGTGAAGAATTTATTAGAGTCATCGCAAGATGGCACATTAGTAGTCTGGCAAGACTTTGATGTACTTGAAAAATCTTCCGATGGGCAAATCTTTGATGCGCTTACTGAACTACAAAACAAGACATCAGACTATCTGTCTTTAATCTATCATAGATTTCTTGACGACAAGTCTATTAAAATTAAAATAAACAATCACGCGTTAAAGCCCAGAGACCCTTTCTTTGAAAAGAATAAAAAGACCACTCAAAAGAAAGAGGTTTCCATAAGCAATCGTGATTCTTCAAACATAGAACGACAGATTAAAGTCAAGACTTTTGTGTTGCCGTTTGCTACGGACATGACAGCTGAAGATATGAAAAATGCTGGAGGGGCGGAGAACTTTCGTTCCCTTCAGGGCTTTTACATATACCGTAACAAGAGACTTATCATTTGGGGCACTTGGTTTGGTATGCGTTTAGGCGAACTTACTAAGAATGCAAGAATTAGAGTTGATATTCCCAACAGTCTTGATGATATTTGGGGTATTGATATTACAAAAAGAACTGCAACGATTCCAAAAAACATCCTTAACCAGTTAAGGAAAACGGTTAAGGACGCTATGGATATTGCAACAAGAAAGCAGACTCATCGAGGAAGAAAAGAAAATGTGGATGCCAATATCAGCTATATTTGGAACCGTATGCAAGGACGCAACAACAACTTCTATTATGAGTTAAACAAGGAAAATCCGCTTTTCAAAAATGTAAAAGACCATATACCTGCTGACTACCATTCATACATTGATATTATGTTGGATGAAATCCAGTTAAGCATACCCATTCAACAGATATATATAGACAGATGCAACGAAGCTATCGAAATCCCGGAAAAAGACGACCGCCTTGACGATTTGTATCAACAAGGTATAACTCTTGTAGAATCCGTTATGAAATTTGGGAAATCCAAAGAAGAGGCTATAGAATACGTTATGACCTCCGAACCTTTCTGCACCAAGAGCGAATTAAAAGGAATGTTGAACAACTATTGCATCGAAAAATATGGAAAATGAACTCCTACAAAGTTTTCTGATTATTACGAACCAGAATGTAAAGGCAGACATAAATCGAAGTATAGAAGTCAATTATAATAACATTGACAAATACATTGAGAGCACCAAAAAATTTCTTAATGTTACACTCACTGAGGACGAGTACAAACTGGTATTCCATGATATAGAACAACGTTTCTCTATCAAACATAGTAAAGGGTGTGCCATTTTTGATGATTACGACCAGTTGAGAGATTGGTATCATGAAGAAAATATTGAAGACCCTTACTTTTGGACGAGATACAAAAGGTATCTTGAGGAGTTTTCTTCGCTGAATCCCAAAAGCATTGAACTCCTTGACCAAACAACTCTCCCTCAAATCATGAATTGCCTTGGCAACCCGACTGAAGAATTTGAGGGCATACGCCTTCGTAGAGGTCTTGTGATTGGTGATGTGCAATCAGGCAAAACCGCAACCTATTCAGGGTTGATATGCAAGGCTGTTGATGCGGGCTATAAAGTTGTGATTCTTTTGGCTGGAATTACAGAGAGCCTACGTCAACAGACTCAGCAGCGTATTGACGAAGGCATCGTTGGGTTAGCCCGCACCATGAATCCTATTCTTAAAACACCAGAAACGCATCGTGTCGGTGTCGGATTGGATATGAAGGAAGTACGGGCAACTTCGCTAACGACACAAGCGTATGACTTTATTGCAACCAATGACAACATTGTTACATCTTTGGCTTCGCACAAGACAGTTTTACTTGTCATAAAGAAGAATGTTTCGGTTCTTAACAAGCTATACAACTGGCTTAAAAACAATAACTACGATCCTTCTAAGGGATATATCGACTGCCCACTATTACTTATTGACGACGAGGCAGATAACGCTTCACTGAACACTAATAAGGACGAAACTAATCCGACAAAGACCAATGCAAAAATCAGGCAAATCTGCGCATTGTTCAAAAACGCAACGTATGTCGGTTTCACAGCAACTCCCTTCGCCAACTGTTTCATTGATCCTGATTCAGTTGACAGCATGAAGAATGCAGATCTTTTTCCTGAAAACTTCATGTATGTTTTGCCGAGTCCATCCACATATATAGGAGCAAAGAAAATCTTTGATGAAGATGGAGCGTTTCATAGAAATGTGCGCTTCATTACAGATATCGAAGAGCCTGACTATGCAAGCGATGAATATAAAGATAGAGCATCTAATGATATAGATGAACTTAACAATGGTCCATTTTACTATAAGCACAGCAAGAACTGGGATGGTGTTTTCCCGAAATCACTAACTCATTCCATATATTGCTTCTTCTTAGCTAATGCTATTAGAGACTTGCGCGGAGATAGCAGGAAACCACGTAGTATGCTTGTAAACATGTCACGCTTTGTAAAAGTCCAGAGGGTAATCAAGGAACATGTTGAGAAAATCTATAATGATTTCAAATCAAAAATAGAATTTTCTTTCAGTGGAACAGATGCCGACAAGAACCTTCCTTTATATAAGACTTTGGAAGAATTATGGAATAAGCACTATTCTTTTATTGGTAACATTTCTATTGACAGAGTCCTTCATAAAGAGAATCTTATCAAAGCAATCAAAGACATTAAAATTGTCGTGGTCAATGGGTCTAAGAATAGTAATAAATTAGACTATAAAAAAAATCCATCATTACGTGTTATCGCAGTTGGGGGTATTGCTCTTTCACGAGGCTTGACATTGGAAGGCCTACTTACCAGTTATTTCTATCGAAACACAGCGACCTTTGATGTGTTAATGCAGATGGGAAGATGGTTTGGATATAGACCTAAATACGAGGACATATTTCAGATTTGGACCACCATGGCAAGCGCAAGATGGTACGATGAAATTTCAAAGGCTTCAGAAGATTTAAAAGAGCAACTTCGTAAGATGTTTGACCAACACCTCACTCCAAAGGATTTTGGTATTAAGGTACGAGATAATTGCGAAGAGTTGCAAATCACTGCCTCTAACAAAATGCGAATGTCATTTGACCTGAATGAGCAAGTTTCATTCTATGGTAATTTACATGAAACCCCGTACATTAGTCTGAATACCGAACAAAACAAGAAGAATGTCGCACAGACAAAAGCCTTGGCTTTTCAACTGTGGAGCCAAGGCTATAATTTCAAGAAGTCTGGTAAGGGTGCATATATTGTTAGAGATGTACCCAAATCATTGATTTCAAGCTTTGTTGGTGGCATAGTGTGTTCCAAGATGAATCCAAGTTTCAACGAGGAGTATATCAAAGATTTCATAGATGACGTCAACACAATAGGTCTTGATTATTGGGATATCGTTTTCCAAGGAGGTGAATCTGAAACGCATTTTGATATAGAAGGATTAGAGGAATTGACCTGTGCAGGACGTGCTATCCACATTGAGCACAATGCTGTTGTCGTCAGCTCAAGACGGCGCCTTCTTAACACTAGTGCTGGTAAATTGGCATTGAGTGAGGAACAGATTGCTAAAGCCGTTAGTGCTTGCAAAGCAAAGTGGGAAGAAGAAGGCTCCAGCATAGACCGAACTATCCCCTCAAAGGCTTATTTTGAACATTTGCCAAATAGAAAGCCAATTCTGATTGTAATGTTGATTGTACCAAAACCGCCCAAAGAGAATGAGGATGAAGAGCAGAAACTCATCAAGTTCAGAAGTGATTTGGGACAATCATACATAGCGGCATTTGCAATGGGTTTTCCTGGTGTGAAAGGTGTAGATAAAGCCAAACACTATAAGGTGAATAAAGTTTACTATACACAAAACTTGATGGACGAACCTGAAGAACTGGACGATGAAGACGAATAACTCTATTTTCGACACCTTCAAGGAAGGTTTCGATGCAGGATTTTACAAAAGATTAAATGGCAACTCGGCATTAGATTTGTATGTCGGAAAAAACGATAGTGGACTCTATTCTTTTGAATACAGAGGTGCATTTACACCCATTAAGGTTAAATGTTCAGAGCTGATTTTAGTCAAGCAGTTTAAGCACGACTCCTTCAACTCAATCTGTTTCTCATTAGAGAAAGATGAATTGCTCGAACGTTTTAGCATTTTCTGCCAAGACTTGGCTGACGCTGTAGATGGAATTACGGACGTAAACCAAGGTTACAAGGAAATTTGCAACCGCTTTTTCTCTTGGAAGAAGCTGTTTAAGCCATCAACTGGAAATCTTACAGAGCCAGAAATTATGGGTATCATTGGTGAATTGCTCTTCTTGAAAGACACAATGATTCCTACATTTGGTGTAGAAAAAGCTATTGAAAGTTGGATGGGTCCAGAAAAGACTCATAAGGACTTTTCCTTTGATGATAAATGGATTGAAATTAAAACAGTCTCTTCAGGAAAAGAGTTAGTTAAAATTTCTTCCATTGAACAGCTTGATGGAAATGAAAATGGTAGTCTTGTCGTTTTTGCTCTTGAAAAGATGAGTACCAACTACAAAGGCTTAAAACTAAACAATATTGTCAATGCACTACTGATTAACATACACAATCAGTTTGTGAGAGACGTTTTCATGTCTAAACTTTCAACTTATGGATATGAGGGATCTCCAGAATACGACAACTATGTTTATGAGATAACAGACTGCTTGACGTTTGCTGTAACAGAGGACTTTCCGAGGTTGAGGAGAGATTTGCTTCCAAGGGCAATTGCAAAATCACAGTACGAAATAATTTTGTCTGAATTAGACACCTTCAAGTCAACGACCCCATGGAGATAGAAGATTATAGAAAACAATTCATGGAGCAACTTCGCTTCGATGCGGAGCATGAAGGAACGGCTCCAGAAACACAATTCATAGAAAAATCTCTCGAAATCCTAGAAGAAACGGGAGATGTTAGTGATGCCATGCCCATCTCTGTAGAGATTCGTGGCAAGAGGAACCGTCTAATGGCATTTGATGCCTATGCCTACGATGAAGCAGACGGTGCACTAATAATGATTGCCAGTGATTTTTCAAATGAGATTGATACTGTTCAAACTCTCACTAATACACGCATTGATGAGCTTTATACAAGAATGCGCAATTTTATAGAGGAGAGCGTTACCGGTAAAATGTCTGATTATTGTGATGACTCTGACCCCGCATTAAATATTGCCAAAGAGATAAAGGAAAGAGCTGGCAAAGGCAGACTGAACTGGAATATTGTGCGATTCAAATTCGTTATAATCTCAAACTCTATCCTCAGTAAACAGGTTAAAAATATTAGTCGAGAAGATTTCTTAGACCGTCCAGTTGTATTAAACATTTGGACATTAGAACGGTTTTTCCAAACATACTCGTCTAATTCTTCTGAGATTATTGAATTTGATACAGAGGAGTTTGGATGTGACGGCATACAATGCTTGAAAGCACAGATTGGCGAAGAGGCTGACTATGATGCGTATTTGGGTATTGTTCCTGGTAGCTTCTTAGCAAATGCTTATCTAAAATATGGTAGTAAGTTGCTTCAAGGAAATGTCCGTGCATTTTTAAGTATACGAGGAAAAGTTAATCGTGGAATACGAGAGACGATTATCAAATCCCCAGAAAACTTTTTTACCTATAACAATGGTATTGCCGTTGTAGCACGTTCTGTTCGTTTTTCAGCAGACGGCACAAAGATAGTTCACATGCGAGATCCACAAATCATAAATGGTGGTCAAACAACAGCGTCTTTGGCTAATGCCATTATCAAAAAAGAAAAGATGGCGGATGATATGCAAAACCTCTTTGTACCTATGAAATTGACCGTTCTCAATATCGAAAACGAAATGTCAGAAGATGAGATAGAACGCTACAATGATATCACGAAGAAGATTTCTCAATGTGCTAATAGCCAAAATGCAGTATCCGACGCAGACTTCTTTTCTAATCATCCATTCCATGTGATGATGGAGAAACTATCTTTGAAGACAATGGCACCACCAGTAAATGGGAATCCATTTCAAACTATTTGGTATTATGAGCGTTCAAGGGGAAAATGGGAACAAGACCAAATGAAACTGACACCTGCACAGCGTCAGCAGTTCATAGCTAAACATCCTAAAAACCAAGTCCTCAAAAAAGAGAAACTGGCAAAGTGTTTGAATGCTTTTGCTATGAATCCTCATGAAGTGTGTCAAAGTTCTGCTATTAACTTTAAACGCTTTGCAGGCACCATTGACGATATATATGAGAAGTCAAGAGATAGCATAAACGAAGAGTATTTCAAGAAATGTGTTTGTTGTGTTATCGTATTTGACACCCTAGACCGTATGGTAAACAAAGCAGAGTGGTATCCTTCGGGTGGTAATAAGGCACAGATTGTGCCTTATTCTATTGCTAAGTTGATGTCGATGCTACCCAAAAACACAGACCTTGATTGGGTTTCCATGTGGAAAAACCAGACATTGTACCACCAACTTGCAACCGAATTGGAGCAAATCGCTCATGCTATCCATGAGTTTTTAATGAAAGAGGCTGATGGTGGATTGGTACGTTCTATGTCTCGTAAACTTGACACTTGGAAGAAATGCAAGGATTTGAAACTCCAACTTTCCGACCAGTTTATAGCCAGTCTTGTTTCACTACAAGAAACGAGGGATGCGGAAATGATTGCCAAGCGAGCACACAAGTTCAATAGCAGTGTTGACTTGTCTGTTGAAATCTTTAAGTTGGGTGCGACTTATTGGCATAAAGTTTATACCGAGGTTGCGAAAGAAGCAATTCTTCCTTATGGTGAATTATCATTCATTAATGGTATAGGCGACTATATCAATTTGGGGAAATTGCCTTCTCCTAAACAATGTAAGCAACTGATGAAAATTATAGATAAAATAGAAAATAAAGGATTTGTAATGCCAGAATCATGAGAGAGTTAACGGAAAAAGAAATACTCAACAGAAAGCACTTCTTGATGTTCATGGAGCTAATAGGTCTTAGTCCTACATCATGTAATGCTTATGCAACCACACTAATGAGTTGTTCTGATCTCATTAAGGATGAGTTGGAAAAAGATGGTTATGCCTCTCTTTATGAAGTGGACAACCAAAAGGACATAAAAAGGTATCAACAGATTCTTGACACTACGCCTGCCTATATAAGCAGGAACCATTCCGGTAATAATAGGCACTTGGCAAGCATAGTCAATTATGTTAAGTTCATAGATTTCTTATTTATCTTCAAAAAGAGATAACATATCAGTGTTTACATTTGCAACAGTTTGGAAAAGATAAAATATGGCAGAAGAAAATAAAATAATACTCTATCAGGACGATGACGAGATTACTCGTGTGTCTGTGCGTTTTGCTGATGAAGATTTGTGGCTGACACAAAATCAGTTGGCAGAAATATACTGTACGACTAAACAGAATATCAGTCAGCACATAGACAATATATTAAATAATGGAGAATTAGACCCCAATCTAACTGTAAAGGATTTCTTGACAGTTCGGCAAGAGGGTAAACGTCAAGTGCAACGCAGTGTTCTGCACTACAACCTTGACATGGTCATCGCTTTGGGCTATCGTGTCCAGTCTCAGGTGGCGACTCGCTTTCGCCGTTGGGCCACCCAACGGCTTCATGAGTATATCCAGAAAGGATTTGCGATGGATGATGAACGGTTAAAGCAAGGCGGTAATCGGTATTTCCGTGAGTTGCTGCAACGCATCAGGGATATTCGTAGTAGTGAACGCAACTTCTATCAACAGGTTACGGATATTTATGCAACTGCCACGGACTATGACCCACGCGATGAGATGACAAAGATGTTCTTTGCCACTGTGCAGAACAAATTGCATTATGCCGTTCACGAGAATACGGCAGCGGAAGTTATCTACAATCGCGTGGACAATGAAAAGCCATTTGTGGGCATGACGAACTTCAAGGGTAACTATGTGACCAAGGATGACGTGAAGATTGCCAAGAACTATCTGTCGGAGATTGAACTTCAACGTTTGAACTTGCTTGTCTCCGGCTTCTTGGACTTTGCAGAGTTCCAAGCATTGGAAATGAATCCCATGACCATGAAAGATTGGATAGAGGCACTTGACAATCAGATTATCGCTCACAAACGAAAGGTCTTAATTGGCAAGGGGAACATTTCGCATAAGCAAGCGGTTGAGAAGGCAGAAAAGGAGTTTGAAATCTACCGCAAACGTGAAATGGAACTGCTTGAAAGCGATTTTGATAGGGAAATCAAGAAATTAAAAGACAGAAATGATGGTAGTTCCAAGTAATTCACTACCTTTGCAACAGGAAACCACCACACAACGATGCGCAGAACAGCGCAAATTCAAGGTGGAGCAATAGGAGGAGATTACCCTTTTTTCATTTCTGAAAAGTGATGATATACAGCTACTTGGGAATAAAATACAATTCCTGGTGGCACCACCAAAAAAACTTTCACTTTTAGAAAACCCTTGAATTAGAGATAGTTCAAGGGTTCTTTTTTTACCCTCGCTACGCATTTCATTACATATTTGTGAAGTTGGATTTTGCCAATTCAGTGGCTTTTTTTAAGGCTTTGAAAAAAGCCATAAACACGCACCATATTTCATTGTTTTTCAACCATTTGTCAACATCAATCTCCGGTGTAAAAAAGTAATTTTGCACACATGGCCGAATGAGCTTGAAATTGTGAAAGAAGTTTAAAACTACGGAATGTCC
>Ga0137306_102841_pt1 | contig 13845 bp, 6 predicted proteins | sample Inofroosms_March_FD_97187 | JGI IMG/M metagenome (GOLD analysis project Ga0137306, IMG submission 97187) | Mouse cecal microbial communities from Vienna, Austria - N-Acetylneuraminic and N-Acetylglucosamine D2O microcosms_March | ecosystem: Host-associated > Mammals > Digestive system > Large...
AAAAAAAGGAGATGCCTTTTATATGGCGGATGAGACAGGGGGACTCATAGGAGAAGGCGGTTATGAAGACGCGGTTCCCTTTGTGTCGGAAGAGCCTGCGGCAGTAAAGGTGAACGGAAAATGGGGCTTTGCAGATCTTGATGGTCAGATGGTCATTGACCCCCAATATGAGAATGCCGGAGCCTTTAACGGAGGACTGGCGCCGGTTCAGACAGGAGGCAGCTGGGGCTATATTACTCAGGAAAATAATCTGGTAATTCCTGCAGAGTTCACGGAGGCAAAAAGTTTCTATAAAGGAATTGCACCTGTGAAAAAGGGAGACAGATGGTCCATGATTCAGCTCAATGTAAAATGAGAGAATAAAAGAAAAGGGAGAGTTTTATGAACGGATTTAGGATTGAAAGCCAGGGAGCGGAGACCATGCTGGTATATCGGCTGGGCGAGGGAGAGCATCTGGATTCTTTCGCCAAAGGGATGCTGCAGAGCAATGATATGGCGGGGATTCTCCGTCCCTCTTTTATACAGAGGGACAGAGAACAATATCTGAAATTTCCCGTGACCTCCAGAATTCCTCTAAATCAGTTTATCGAGAGGGAGATGGAAAAGGAGACAGTACTCAAGCTGTTCCTCACCATGTCAAACGCTATCCAGGAAGTGGAAGAATATATGCTCAGCCCGGAGAAGATCTTTCTGGACCCGGAATATATCTTTGTCAATATCAGGCAGAAGGAGGCAGGCCTTCTGTATCTTCCTGTAGACGAGTTCACTCAGGATATTACGGTTAAGGAATTTTTTCTCTATCTTTTGAGTCATATGCAGTATGTGCCGGACGGAGACCTGTCTTATGTGGCAAGACTGATTCATTTTCTTAACCAGAAAAAACACTGGACACTGGAGGAACTGAAAAGACAGATCAGCCGGCTTATGAATGAACGTAACGATCCTCCGGCTCCGAGGGAGCAGGTGCTGCCGGCGAAAACAGGAACTGTAAATGGTGAGATAACTGCACCAGCCGTTCAGTCGGTGTCTGGGTCCGCTTATAATCCCGGACTTTCTGCAGAACCGGAATTTTCCGGCATGCAGAGCCAGAGAGCCGCGGGAATACCGGAAAATGAGGTGCCCCCCATTCCAGAAGAGGCGACCAGACAAGCGAAAAAGGGAGGACTGTTTTCTTTTGGGAAGAAAAAGCAAAAGGCCCCGGAGCATGAAGCAGTTCCGTCTCTAGGACAAGTGCCCCTGCCGGTGCCTCCTTCCGGGATGGCCATTCCGGGTCAGCCGGTACCTCCCTCTGGGATGGCTGTTCCGGGTCAGCCGGTGCCGCCCTCTGGGATGGCTGTTCCGGGTCAGCCGGTACCGCCCGCTGGGATGGCCATCCCAGGTCAGCCGGTACCGCCTTCAGAGATGAAGATTCCCGACAATACGAAGCATGAGAAAAAGGGAGGAGCCGGAAGATGGCCTTTCGGAAAGAACAAGAAAGGTTCCCATGAAAGTATGAACAGTCCTGCGATGCCGGAGTTCTCTCAAAATTCTCAGGAACAGGCAGCTGCTTTTCAGCCCCGGAGGACTCCAGCCTCCCCGCCCTATGAACAGGCAGGGAGTAACGGTGCGGTGTATATGGATTACGGAAGCAGCAATGAGGAAAGCCAGACCGTTATTATGGGCGGCGGCTTCGATTATGGCTCTACCATGATTCTGGGTTCGGATCAGGGCAGCGGCGGACAGGTATCGAATCATGTAGTAAAAATTATCCGGCGCAGAACAGGGCAGAGTATGCTTATGAACAAAGATTTGTTTCGAATAGGAAGTGAGGCAAGTTTTGTTGATTTGTTTATAGGAGACAACCCGGCGATCGGATCCTGCCACGCCAATATTTACGAGAGAGGCGGGGCCTATTATATTGCAGACCAGAATTCGGTCAATCACACCTATGTCAACGGAAAAATGGTTCAGCCAGGGCAGATGGTACAGCTGATGAGCGGAAGCCTGATTACGCTGGCGGATGAAGATTTTGATTTCATAGTCAGCTGAAGAGGGGCTTATGCGGTTCATTTATTGCTGTCAAACGGATACAGGAACAGAGAGAAAAAATAATCAGGATTCCCTTGTTGTGAAGAGCCGGGTTACCAGGGAGCACACAGTGGTTCTGGCTGCAGTTTGCGATGGAGTGGGTGGACTGGCATGTGGAGACATGGCAAGCAGAAAAGCGGCAGATATGCTTTCGAACTGGTTTGACTATGAACTGCCTCAGATTATGGTGCAGCCGGATGCAGGAGAGGCGATCCGATATCGGTTCCGCCAGGCTGTCCAAAATATCAGCGGGGAGATTTATTACAATAATTTAAAGCAGCAGATTACCAGCGCAACAACTCTGACAGCCCTTGTTTTGTGGGACAATCAATATCTTATCGGTCATGCAGGTGACAGCAGAATCTATGAAATCGGCAGGACAGTGAGACAGCTGACAAAAGATCATTCCTGGGTGGCGAAGGAAGTTTCTGAACAGCGTATGACAGAAGAGCAGGCCAGGAGAGATCCCAGAAAAAATATTATCTTCAAATGTGCAGGGGCGGAGCCGGACATGGAGCCGGATATTCTGAAAGGTACAGTCAGAGAGAACATCATGTTTGTTCTGTGTACCGATGGCTTTTGGCATCATATAAGGCCTGAGGAATGGAAAATGTATTTTTCTCCGGCAGCACATTTAACAGAAAAAGAGCTGTCAGAGAACCTCTATTATATGACGGAGCAGGTAAAATTCCGGGGAGAAAGCGATAACATTACGGCGGTTGCCATATATGTATATTGAGACAGACGGAGGAAGAGATATGTTGTACTTTTTGGAAAGCCAATGGCTGTTTTGGGGAGGAATTGTTGTGATGGCCATAGCTGTGGCTGCTGCTGCGGCATGTATGATAATATTTGCGTTCACAGGTCGAAGAATTAAGAAAAAGCTGGAAGAAGAGTACGGCAGGCCCCAGAGGTAGATAACCGGAGAGACAGGAGGTGATTCCCATGGCCTGGATAATTGCAGGCATGTATGAGATAGAGGAGCAGATCGGCGCCGGAGGAGGAGGCATAGTCTACCTGGGACGCCATCTGAGGCTGGACAAACAGATCATACTGAAAGCGGACAAACGGACACTCAACACCGATGCCCGGATTCTCAGGCGGGAAGTGGACATGCTGAAAGGCCTGAGCCAGACCTATATTCCCCAGGTATATGATTTTGTTCAGGACAACGGAATTGTATATACCGTTATGGACTTTATCGATGGAGAAAGTCTGGATCACCTTTTAAAGAGAGGGCAGATTCCCACACAGCCGCAGATCATCAGATGGTCCTGTCAGCTTCTTGAAGCGCTGGAGTACCTTCACAGCCGTCCGCCTTACGGAATCCTTCACGGAGATATCAAGCCAGCCAATATTATGCTGCGGCCAAGCGGAGATATCTGTCTGATAGATTATAACATTGCCCTGGCTTTAGGAGAAGACGGAGCCGTGAGGGTGGGTTTCAGCTGGGGCTATGCTTCCCCGGAGCATTATGGTGTTGACTACAGCAGCAAGAGAAAGCATCAGACAACCATGACCAGGGCCCCGGGGACTGAGGGGCAGGAAAAAACAGATGATATTCACAAGATCTCCATAAAGTCTCAGCCAGATATGTCGGAGACGATCGATATATCGGAAACAGGGCAGGGAGAAAATAAAATTGTTTCTGACGGAACTATAGACATGGGAAGTCTTCAGAGGAACAGTCAGTCTTCTTCGGGAAGGAGCAGCACCGGAAGTTCACCGGCATTGATGTTGGATGTGCGTTCTGATATCTACAGCCTGGGTGCCACACTTTATCATTTGCTGTCAGGACAGAGGCCGGAGAGAAATGCTCTGGAAGTCAGGCCATTGGGCCCGGATATCTGCAGTCCGGCAGTGGCAAAGATTATACAAAAGTCCATGTGCCCTGATCCGGATATGCGTTACCAGTCTGCAGGGGAGATGCTTGCCGCATTCAGGCAGCTTCATAAGAAAGACCCACGGGTGATCCGCCATAAAAAACGTATGGAAGTATCGGCGGCAGCCCTGACGGTTCTGTTCTTATCCGGAGGTGCCTGTGCCTTCACGGGGATGAAGCAGCTTGAGCGGACTCAGGAGGCTCGGGCATTGTCGGAATACTCGGCTAATTCTCTGTCCAAAGGGGACATATCGGAGGCAGTGCGCCTGGCCCTGGAAGCGATTCCAAAAGAAAAAAGTATTTTTGAGCCTCCTGTTACCCCTCAGGCCAGAAAGGCCTTGACAGATGCTTTGGGAGTCTATGATCTGTCCGACGGATTCAAATCCTCAGATACCGTAGAACTGCCTTCTGCTCCCTTTACCATGAAGATATCGCCAGAGGGAGATTCCTTTGCAGTGATATACCAGTCGGAGGCGGCAGTGTTTGATATAGAGAGCGGGCAGAAGACAGTGGGCCTTCCTGCCCGGGATTCCGCTCTCTCCGATGTCATCTTTGTGGACGAGTCAAGAATCGTTTATGCGGGGGAGAAAGGAGTCACCGCTTATGATTTGGGTAAAAACGAAATCCTGTGGACAGGCGGAGAGGCCACGACTCTTGCCGTCTCAGGCGACGGCTCCGTAGTGGCGGCTGTAAATAAAGATGAGGATCATGCAGTGATCTACAGGATGACTGACGGATCGAAAATCACGGACTGTTCTTTTGAAGGGCACCGGATGGAAGCGGCGGTCAATGATATTTTTGCCAATCCGGCTAACCGCATCTTCGCTCTGGATGAGGCGGGACGGTTTCTGGCCGTAAGTTTTTCCAAAGGAGAGCTGTGGATCTTTGACCTTAAGAATCCTGAGGACAATATGATTATCTATGATGAGACAGCCTACAGGCATTTTGAGGGAGGGTTCTGCGGCAGGTATTTTGCCTTCGCCTCCAGCAAAAGCGATGAGTCGTTTTTCGGACTGATTGACACGGAGGAAGGCGTCTATGTGGGGACACTGGAATCGCGGGATCATTTTTATCTGAAAGCAGACAAATACGGTTTCTGCCTTGCTAACGGGAATCTTCTGGTACGCTTCGACGGCCATACCCTGGAAGAGACAGAGCTTGCATATACGGATGAAAAAAAGATCACCGGTTTTTCCGTGGGGGATGAGTATATCCTGATAACTACAGATGACAATGGATTTTCATTCTATGACAGGGGAGCCAACCTGATGTCCTCAGAAATCTGTGAGGAAGCCTGGGATTTTGCTGCTCTCTCCCATGGACATGCAGTACTTGCAGGACGCAACGGCCCTGTGGTCCGTCTTTTGAAGATGGAAACTCATGAAGATGCCAGGCTTCTTACATATGATGCCCACTATGCCCACGATGAGGCCCGTCTCAGCCAGGATGGAAACAGAGCTATGCTGTTTAATTATGAGAATTACCGTATCTATGATATGGAAGGGACGGTATTGGCAGAAGGAGAGTTCCCTGATTCCAGGTATATCTATGATCAGCAGTTCCGGAAACAGGAAGAGGATTCCTGGCTGGAGGTGATCTGGTATGACGGGACCGTTCGATGCTACAGCGATCAAGATGGTTCTCTCCGGTCAGAAGAGAAAAAGGACCCGCCTTCGGAGGATCTGTATGAGGAATTCTATACAGACCAGTACAGGATCGCCTCGGCTCTTCACGGTGCGCCGGAGGTGTATGACAGAAAGTCAGGGCGGAAGATGGGGACACTGGAGGAAGATTCCTATCTCACTTATGTGACCCAGACAGGAGAGTATGTGATCACGGAGTATGTCAGTGCAGCGGGAGAGCGGTATGGTCTTCTCCTGGATAAAGATCTTCAGACCCTGGCATATCTTCCCAATCTCTGTGATATTCAGGGCGACATGCTGGTATTTGATTACGGAAGCGGGAACCTGCGGCAGTGCCGCTTGTATTCCCTTCAGGAGCTGGTGGCTCTTGGAGAGACATATTTGCAAAATGAAAAAGGGAAAGGAGAGAAGGAGTAATATGAAATTTATGAAAAGGGGGTTAGCAGTATTCCTGACGGTTCTGCTTATGATGCCGACCCAGCCCCTTGTGGTAGCTAACGCTCTGCCTCTTGAAACAGGGCTTGAGCAGACTGGGGGAGAAAAGACAGACGAAGAGATTGTTGAGAGCAAAGAAGCAGGAAAAGCAGAGACGAATTCTGCCGGGACAGAAGATTCAAAAGGAACGGAAGTTTCTGAGGAGAGCTCTGATGAGGAAGGAACTTCGGCTCCGGCAGAAAGTTCTAAGGAAGAGGAGACTTCGGCTTCGGAAGAAAATTCTGAAGAAGAGGAGAGTTCGGCTATGGCAGGAGACTCTGAAGAAGCGGAGAGTTCGGTAGCAGAGGAAAGTTCTGAAGAAGAGGAGACTTTGGCTCCGGAGGAAAGTTCTAAAACAGAAGAGAGCCTGGACCCGGAGGAAAGTTCTGAAACAGAAGAGAGCACAGCTGCGGAAGAAACCACCAAAGCAGAAGATACCGGTATAAAAGAAAACCTGGGAAACGCAGAAGAGACGATTGTGAAAAATCCGGAGTCAGCGAAGCCTCTGAAGACACCGGCAAAGGAGAAAAACGAGACTAAATCAACCCCGGCAAATGCGGTGAAGGCAAAGGATCAGGTACAGTTCAACACAGGCAGCTATGTGGTAACTGTAGTCAGTCAGGAGGACTGGGAAAATGAGCTCGGCGATGCGTGGTTTGAGGAGGATGGGAGTTATACGATAGAGATCCCTGAAACAAATCCGTTTTTCCCGTATGAAGTACAGTTTACCTACAAAAATAAGACTGCCAGCCGCTGGTTTATGACACCCGATGACAACGTAGAAGTGGGAGACCATACCTTCTATGTACATGCCTTTTTTGACGGTACGGCCGTAACTCAGCTGAGTCTGGAAGTGGCAGGGGATACAGTGGTGGTGTATCCGAAAGAGAAGCAATTTACCAATGACGGCGGGATACAGCCATTGTCCCTGTTGCCATTGGAAGAAAAAAAGCTTGATACCACCGTTGATTTAAGTGGATATACACCGGCGGAACTGGCCAGGGTTTCGGTGAGCAGTATTTTTGCCGGAAATGTACAGTTAGGCAGTACGGATCAGGTTATCTGGACACCTCTTTGGGAAGATGACTATACCATCAGCTCTCAGGGAGAGTTTATCGATTTAAGCCAGGACACAACCGGCAGGACAACTACCAGGTGGCAGATGATCGTAGGAGATTCCAATCAGCTGGCCGGAAATAATATTCGCTATTTAGTAGATGTAGAGGTTACGATGTCGAAAGACTGGCTGCTTCCGACTGTATACATTCAGGATTCAGAAGGGCAGCGGAAAAATGTTCCGACGATTAAAAGTGATAATTATATGATTGGCTATTATGACTATGAGCCGGAGGAACGAGAGTTTTATGCCAGGGTATCACGCAAGGACGTAGATGGAGAAGCCGAAGGATATATCAATCTGAAAATGAATCCCTCTGTGTTTAAGAATCATCGATTCAGTGATCTTAAGGCATACGAGGGAAACTACACAGACCCTGAAAAGGCAAAGGCGGGAGGAAGGGATATTACAGCGCAGCTTTTTGCCGATGACATGACACAAAAAGACAGCGGATATAAAATAGATTTCAATGGAGAGGAAAGATGGGTTACATTAGTCACCTGTGATTCGGCAGGAAATGCCACTGGCTGTCTGCCCTTTACAATCTCAGTAGATACTATGGGAAACAGTATCATTACCTATGGGGATTGCGGTTTGTTTGAGATAACTGACAGAGGAAAGAATCTTGTGTCAGGATCGACGAACAGCAGTTCTTCCAATGGACTGAGGAATCTTACTTACAAAATGAGTTATGGTTATGCCGCGGATAAAGAATATAATCTTATCTTAGGATATTCCAGATCAGGTGTGGAAAGCTCTGAATCAGTAACAGCGGCTTATGCAGGTCAGTTTGCGTCTGTTGATGCAGCGAAAAAAGCCGGGGCGGCCGATATTAAGGGCAGTCTTTTTGACCATGGAGATCAGGGAGGATACAAGGCAAACTATAGTAAAGGGATCTTTTTCACTATTTTTATAGGAGAAGATGGTTCACAAGATCAGGAGGTTTACAGGTACTGTGTAAAAGCAAAAGATTTTGAACCTACTCTCAGCAGTAATGCGCTGGTACATTTCAACGGTCTTAGAGATGCCGAAGGGAACTATGTAAGCTGCTATGAAGTGGACGAGGAGGAAGACTCCTATGCAGACTACAGTTATCTGACCATTCTGGTGGAAGAAGATACGGATCTGACGAAGTTAGCCCCTGAATTTTATTGTCAGAGAGGAATCAATCTATATGCCTCAGGGAGCAGTTCTCCGGAGATATCCGGAAAAAGTGTTCATGACTTCTCGAAAGGTCCGGTGCAGTACACTGCCTCGGCTGAAAACAAGGAGAACGGAAAAAATTATTGGCTTCAGATTGTAAAACCAGAGCAGGGTGCGGGGAAGATTTATATCAACAGCCTGGCCGATGAAGATGCAAAGACCAGGAAAGAAGGGGAGACCATATTCTCTACCCGGGAGATGATTCTGGACGGAAGATCTGACTATCGCCATGATATCCTGTTAGTTAATATCGGAACGGAAGCAATTTCTGGTTTGTCTGCGGAACTGATATCGGACCAGGTAGAATTAGATGACTATTGGGATTTGACAGGAGACTATGAACTGGCAGGATTTACTTCAGTTCGGGGAACTACCACCTATGGCGGACTGTGGAATCTGGCGAAGCTTCGTATTCGGGCAAAAGAAGGAGCAGAAAGCGGAAGCGATATATCCGGGACATTGACTGTCAAATCCGGAAATACTGCGCTGATGGTGCTGAATCTGACCGGTACCATCGGAGACCCGAGCATTACCACAAAAGAGATTCCCAATGCAGTAAAATATGTTCCCTACGGAACCATGATTCAGAACAGCAACAAATACAGCTGGAATACGGTAACCTACAGTCTTGCAGGCGGAAAACTGCCGGGAGGCATGATTATAAAGCCTAATGGGGAATTATATGGTGTTCCCACAGAGACGGGTACTTTTACTTTTACAGTGAGGATGAGAAACAGCTACAGCAGTTTTAAATCGAGTGAATGTACTTTCACGTTCACTGTACTTGAAAATACGGATGCCAACGTGGACGGTGCTACAGATACAGGTTATGAACTGACCAACAGAGTCCAGGATGTTACTTCTGCATCTTATGGAGATCAGCTGATGGTTTCCCAGGGCGTCTACGGTGAATTTGTGGACCTGTTCCTGGATGGTGAAAAGCTGACCAGAGGTGTGGACTACACCGCCGAATCAGGGAGCACCAGAATCACGATCAGAAGTCAGACTCTGAAAGATTCCAGGACGCCGGGGACTCATACTCTGGGAATCGAGTTCAGAAAAAAGGATGACCAGACGTTACAGCGTGCCGCCCAGAACTACAGAATAGGAAGCAGTACAAATACCGGCGGCGGGGACAGTGATAATGACAACTATACCAGGAGTAAAGCAGCATCGGCCAGTCAGACATCTAAGGTAAAACGTGATGCGAAAAAGGGATATGTGAATTCTGATACAGGAATTATCACAGGAGAAGGAGCAGGATATTCCCACTGGGAAAAGGATGATACCGGCTGGAAGCTGATTTATGCAGACGGAACTTCAGCGGCCGGAACCATGGTACAGCAGGAGAATAAGGAGGATGTGGAACAGGTGCTGTGGGAAAAGGTCAACAATGCCTGGTATGCCTTTGGAGCCGGAGGATATCTGAAATCCGGCTGGATCTATGATTACCGGTTAAGGAGCTGGTATCTGATCAGTGAAGATCATGGGATGAAGAGCGGCTGGTATACGGACGCCCAGGACAGACAGACCTATTATCTGGAACCGGTGGCAGGAAATCTGGCAGTCGGCTGGAAGCAGTTTGACAGCAAGTGGTACTATTTTAACTCTGTATCTCTGGCGCCTACATGGGAATTGGACAGAGAGACCGGAAACTGGTTTTACAACGCCAGAAGCGGAGGAAAGCCCTATGGCGCTTTGTATCGGAGCGGAAAAACTCCTGACGGGTATTACGTAGATCAAGAAGGCGTATGGGACGGAAATGAAAAACAGTAAAGATATATTCTCTTCAGGAGCCCATCGCTCCTGAAGAGACATATCTGCAGAAAGCGAAGGGGAAAGGAGCAGGTGGATGAGATTTGTGAAAAGAGGTCTGGCTGTATTTCTGGCAGCGCTGCTTATGCTGCCCGCTCAGCCGTCCATGATGGCCAGTGCTGAACTGTCTGAGAAGACGGCAGCCGGACAGGAAATCGTTATGGAAGAGATGACGGAGGCGATTCCGGAAGCTGATCAGATACAGGAAAGCAGCCAGGAAAAAACAGATCCGAATTCCGGCAAAGAGGAATCGGATGAAAGGGAGGAAAGCGCCAGGTCAGAAGAGAGTTCTGAGATGGAGGAAAGTTCTGAATCAGAAAAGGGTTCTGAGACAGAGGAAAGTTTTGAGTCAGAAGAGGGTTCTGAGACAGAAGAAAGCGCCGAGTCAGAAGAGGGTTCTGAGACAGAGGAAAGCGCCGAGTCGGAAGAGGATTCGAAGACAGAGGAAAGTTCTGAGTCAGAAGAGGGTTCTGAGACAGAGAAAAGCGCCGGGTCAGAGGAGAGTTCGGAGACGGTGAAAGACTCCGAGCCAGGGGAGACTTCTAAGGTGAAAGAGAGTTCCGCGGCAGAGGAAAGCGCTGAACCGGAGAAAGGTTCTGAAATAAAGGAAGGTTTCGGGACACAGAATCCCGGAAAGCAGACTGGTTTTCTGAAGGCTGAGACAGCTACCCCATATCAGGCTACCAGGAAGAACATGGATGAAGTGAGATTTAATACCGGAAATCATGTATTCTGTGTGGTTACACAGGAAGCTTTTGATGAAGGCAGAGGAGATGCCTGGTTTGAAGAAGACGGAAGCTACACTATCAATATTCCGGAGGAAAACCCGTTCTTCCCCTATGAAGTCCAGTTTATCTATAAAGGCAGGACAGAGAACAGGTGGTTTATGACGCCTGACGACAGCGTGGAGATCGGAGATCATACTTTTTATGTGTCTGCCTTTTTTGACGGCTCTGTGGTGACACAGATGAGTCTGGAGGTGGGCGGAAATACCGTGGTGGCCTATCCGGAGGAAAAGGAGTTTACCGATGGAGACGGGGCGGAGGCCATGTCTTTGCTGCCGCTGGAGGAAAGGCGTCTGAATCTTGACCTGAGAGGGTATTCCCCTATTGACCTGTCGGCTGTGTCGATGAAGTCCATTTTTACAGGGGATAATGCACTGAAAAACACGGATTATGTATTATGGTCATATGGCTGGGACGGAGATGACTATTCTGGAGGTGGTGGTCAGAACTCATTAGATGATACTATAGATTTGTCGTGCGGTACCCGTGACAGAACTGAGACACATTGGCAGATGATTGTGGGGGCTGACAGTCAGCTTTCCTCCGGAAATATCCGTTATCTTGTGACAACGCGGGTAACAAAATCAAAAGAGTGGATAAAACCGATTGTGCTATGGGACAATAACGGGACACAGACTCAGATTCCGGTGCTGGAAGATAGCAGTGGATATTACGATTCCAGCTATGGATATTTGAGACGGCTGCGTATCCGCATAGCAGGAACAAGAGCAGAATGGAAAAATGAGTATGATAATTTAAGTATTAAGTTAGATGTTGACAATACTCTGTTTGAAAAATCTCCCGGGGATTTACAGATATCTGGATACACAGGACAGGGGTATCTTGATATGAGTCCCATATTAGATCAAGGCTATCCATTGGATCAATTGAATCGTCAGTTTATTACATTAGCACATACATCTACACCATCAGAATTTTATCCAAATCTGTCAGTCAGAATAGAAGTATCATTTTCTGCAGATTATGTATCAGTTGAGGGGCTGTACGGTCAGGATCGTCGGAAACAGATCTGGGATTCATCAAACGAAACTTATAATTATGATGAAGACGATGACTGTACATATCTTTCTTATATGATGAAATATGGATATGCGGTTGACGATGAATATGATCTGGTTATGAATTATACAAAAGGAAATACAGAAAGTCTGTCTTCTGTAACAGCTGCCTATGTGGGGAACTATTCATCAAAGGAAGAAGCTGTCGGAGCGGGAGCGTCAGATATAAAGTCATCTCTGTTTGACCAGAGTGAAAGCGGAGGATACAGAGCAGATTACAGTAAGGGAGTCTACTTTACAATTTTTGCGGTTGGATCAGACGGAAAGGAAACATGCTATCACTATTGTATCAGGACAGAGAAAGGCGCGGTGACTCTGAATGACGGCACGATCGTGAACTTCTTCGGACTGAAAGACAGCTGCGGGGCCCTGATTAAAAATTATATCGTCAAAACAGATGAAGATTCCTATGGGGATTACAATTATCTGACTATTCTGGTAGATACAGATACGGATCTGACAAACCTGGCTCCGGAATTTGATCTCGCTGAGGGAGTTCACCTCTACACAGAGGGAAGCCGCCTGCCGGAAGTCAGCGGAGAGAGCGTCCATGATTTTTCCAAAGGTCCGGTGCAGTATACGGCATCCGCGGAAAACGGAAGTGATGCCAAAAACTACTGGCTTCAGATTGTTAAACCAAGTCAGGGGGAAGGAAAACTCTATATTAACAGTCTGGCGGATGAAAAAGCCGGCACAGAGATCAGAGACGGGATCCTCTATTCGACCAGGGAAATGCTTCTGGATGGACGATATGATTATAAGCATGATCTTCTCCTGATCAACATGGGAACAGAGCCTATAGAGAATATAACCGTGGAACTGGCGTCAGATGAGGAGGTATACCTGGATAATTACTGGACGTTAGACCGATCTGGTTATTCACTGGCAGGATTCAGCACCTTAAGGAAAACTACGTCATATGGCGAACTGCCCAACATGGCAAAACTTCGTTTTTATTCGGATTTTGAAGACGGGCGTGATATTTCCGGGACACTGACGATAAAATCTGGAGACAGGGTTCTGGCGGTTCTGACTCTGACCGGTACGGCCGGAGACCCGGGTATCACTACCGAAGAGATTCCCGATGCAGTCAAATATGTTCCCTACGGAACCATGATCCAGAACAGCAACAAATACAGCTGGAATACCGTAACATACCGTCTTGAGGGAGAACTTCCGGGAGGGATGATCCTGAAACCCAACGGCGAACTGTACGGCGTCCCCACGGAGACCGGAGACTTTACCTTTACGGTACTGATGGAAAACAGTTACGGCGAATTTGCGGACAGCGAAAGGACTTTTACGCTGAGGGTTACAGAAAATACGGATGCCAATGTTGACGGAGCCACGGACACAGGGTATGAGCTGACAAGACGGATTCCGGATATCTCCTTAAATTCCAATGAGGACCATACGATGATCTCGGAAGGTATTTATGAGGAGTTTGTAGACGTCTTTCTTGATGGACGAAAACTGACCAGAGACGTGGAATACAGCGCCGAATCGGGAAGCACCAGGATTACGATCAGAAGCCAGACTCTGAAAGATTCCAACACTCCGGGGACTCATACGTTGGGAATCGAGTTCCGGACAAAGGACACTAATACCTTAAAAAGAGCGGCGCAGAACTATCGTGTAACCGGTTCCTCCAGTACCAGCACGGGAAACAGTACGGGGGGCGGAGCCAGTACGGGGGACGGAGACAGCGACCGGGACAGCGGAACAGCAAACAGCAAAAAATCCCGGATAACCAGAGACCCGAAAAAAGGATATATGCATC
>Ga0137306_102842_pt1 | contig 13844 bp, 10 predicted proteins | sample Inofroosms_March_FD_97187 | JGI IMG/M metagenome (GOLD analysis project Ga0137306, IMG submission 97187) | Mouse cecal microbial communities from Vienna, Austria - N-Acetylneuraminic and N-Acetylglucosamine D2O microcosms_March | ecosystem: Host-associated > Mammals > Digestive system > Large...
CAAGAACTGCCGTGTGGGAATTAATCGCGCCATACATGGTCACAAAGCCCAGCACTTTCGTCTTATCAAGCTGAACCGTATCACTTGGATAGAGCTCTCCTGCTGCCAGGACAAAGGGTTCATCCATAAACATCTTATCCTTAAAGCTCCGGGACAGAATCCTGATCAGCCGGATCGCAATGTCCCTCACATCTCCCTCATGGCCCTTGTTATATCCCTTTTTCTGGAATTCCTTGTCATTTAACAGGATGTCAACTGACTCCTGCACAATATATTCCACATTCAGCTTTTCTTCCAGAATAAGCGAGCTTATCTTGTCATTAAAGTCCGGATCCTCCAATATCTCCTGCTGCATCTCAAAAATGGCCGCATTCGCCTCTCCTACTTCCCTGATGGACAGATCATACAGCACCTTGAGCTCCGAAACAGCCTTCTCCTTCGCACGCTGGAACCGCTGGATCTCCTTTTCAACATCCTTTACATAAATCCTCTTGATCTCCTTTATGTCTCTTTTATAAAAGGCAAGTTTGCCGATAGCAACTCCTTCTGATATCTTCTTCCCTGTTAATGTAATCATCTCTTCAACCTCTTTTTACGAATCGTTGTCTATACCTTTACTTTACACGTACTGACAGGCTTCGTCAAGAAAATATCTTGAAAAAACTTGACAAATCCATTGACTTTTTCATCAATACACGATACAATGGCAAAGTATCATAATTCGAAATTTTTCGAATTACAAATTTCATTTTATAATGGAGGTATCGTTATGAAGGGTACAGTAAAATGGTTCAACAACCAGAAGGGTTACGGATTCATATCTGATGAATCTGGAAGCGATGTATTTGTACACTACTCCGGCCTCAACATGGAGGGCTTCAAGTCCTTAGAAGAGGGGCAGGCTGTAGAATACGACATAACAGAGGGCGCTAAAGGACCACAGGCAGTGAATGTAACGAAGATTTAACAGGTTAGGCCTATTAATCGTATTTTTGAAGCACTTTTTATTATTGAAAAGTATTGATTGCAATATTGGGGATTAATATATATAAAGTAATATAAGTATTATATAAAATAAGATTAATAAAACGAAGCAGGATGGCAAATAAGCTGTCCTGCTTTGTTTTTGATATACTGCGTGCCAGATAAATCTGCCACAGGCTGCATCCCCTGGAGGACTCTAAAATACAATCGCAGATACAACCGGAATGGTTACTACAGATAACAGGGTCGTAAGGGCAACACCTCTTGCCGCCAGCACTGCTTCTTCCTTACTTCCATATTGCTGCACAAGCATTGCATTCATACTTGCAGCAGGGGTGGCAATCATGATCATGCAGACACCGCACAGCATCTCACTGCTTACCGCCCTGTTAATCAGTGGCATAAAGAGAACCGGGAGTACGAGAAGCTTTGTCAGGGAATATGCCAGCATCTTGATATCTTTGAATAGCTCCCCAAGTTTCATTCCTGCAAGTGATATGCCTATAACCATCATGCTGAGGGGCGCGGTAAGGCCGCTTAAGCCGCTCATAGTTGTACGGAAGAACTGTGGAGTAGGTATTTTTAGCAGGTAAATCCCAATTGCAAGGATACTGCTGACTACACCGATATTTAAGATCTTTTTCCACTGGCCCCCTCCCATTCTCTCCCCACGGGCTGTCTGAATGCCATAAGTATACATCAGAACATTGAACAGCATGGAGAAAACTGCAGCATATAACAGCGCTTCCTGTCCATACACCGCTGCAATGACAGGGAAGCCCATAAATCCGATATTATTAAAAGCCGAAAACAGACGGTAAACATTCCTCTGTTTCTTTTCCACTCTGAACATAATGGGAAGGATAAGGGAAAGAAGCACCATTCCTCCCAGAATTACAACCGCCATCAATGCAGTCAGCAGCAGATCTCTTCCCTGTATTGTCCCGTCGCCGTTCACAACTGCGGAAACCGTAAGGGCAGGATTCGCCACCTCTACGACAATCCAGGACAGCTTTTTACTGGTTTCCTCATTCATAACCCCCTTCTTTGCGGCTGCATATCCGATTACAATGTAAATAAACAAAACGATCATCTGTTGTAAAAGTAACATACTCTTCTCCCATCTATATCTGCATATGTCTGTATCCCAAAGCGTGTTTGAAAATTGCTTTCTGCAAGATGGACTGAACTTTCAAACACGTCAAACACGCTCTAGTATACCACATTTTTTCAGATGGTCAAGAGGCCGTTTGCATCATCCTTTACTTCATCTCTGATGGCCGGGCCGTCAAGAAGCCTGCCCTCTCTGTCAAACCGTGATCCATGGCACGGACAGTCCCAGGTTCCCTCCTGGGGGTTCCAGGCCAGCTTACAGCCCATATGCGTACAGCGTTTCGTATGTTTCGGGCTTGCAAGGTTTTTCACCGCCGTCTTCTGATTTACGGAAAATTCCTTTACGCCGGACATATGGATATTTCTCTGCGGGGAAAACACATCCGCCTCCGGTATTCTCATCCCCTCTATCATACAGGAAATAATCCTTGCACTGACCATGGACTGGGTCATGCCCCACTTTCCAAAACCTGTCATAACATACCAGCCCTTTCTTCTGTGAGGGCTGAACTCTCCGATATAAGGGATGCCGTCCAGCGTCATACAATCCTGGGCCGACCAGCGCGACGCCTCCTTAGCATCCGGCCATAATTCCTGTGCCTTATCCGAAAGCCTCTCATACCCTGTCATGATCTCCTTTTTGTCCGCTGTAAGGGAGCTATTATCAACCTCCCCCGCCTCTCCGGTCCTGTGGCCGCAGCCGCCAAAAAGGAGAACATCCCCGGCGCTCCGGAAAGAATAGCCGTCACTGTCTATTCCGAGATAATATCCGTCAAAACTCTGCGCCCCCTTTAAAGCCAGCACATAGCTTCTGGACTGATACATCCTTGCAAAGTAATATCCCGGAACATTCACAAAAGGAAAATGACAGGCGAAAACGACCTTTCCGGCTGTCACTGTCCCGCTGTCCGACATCACACGGCTTTTTCCCTGCCCGTCATACAGAACCTTTCTCACTCGTGTCTCTTCAAATATCCGAAGTTTCTCTGATATTCCCTTTATAAACTTAAGCGGGTGAAACCTTGCCTGGTTCTCATAAGTCAGCACACTCTTCACCGGAAAGGGAAGTTCACATTCCTTTCTGTACACCGCCTGGATTCCCAGCCCGGTCGCAGCCTCTGCTTCCCTCTTAAGCGTCTCTTCCTCTGTAGTAGAATAGAGATTCCCGTTGCATCTCATAAAATCACAGGAAATCTTATGCTCCTTCACAATCCTCTCATACTCCCCGATTGCCCATTCCTGAAATCCCACATAATGCTTCGCCTTCTCTCTTCCATATATCTGAATCAGCTTCCCGCAGACTGCACCATGCTGGGAAGTAATCTTTGCTGTCGTCCTGCCGGTCTGTCCGCTCCCGATACGGTTTCCCTCCAGGATTACCGCGTCAATACCCTTCTTCTTCAACATGTATCCCGTCAGAATACCCGCAAGCCCTGCCCCGATAATCACAACTTCTGCGTCCATATCCCCTTTCAGAGAATTCCTCTTCTGTAAAACTGCCGTATCCGTCCATATACTGTTCATACCATCACCTCACAGATAGTATGTGCAGTTCGTAGTATTTTACTCCTAAATTGGGGACGGGGCATTTTTAAAAATGCCCCGTCCCCAATTTAACTACTGATTCGCCCTATATGCTTCATCGGCGCTATATACGTCAAACCCGCTGCCTTTCAGAATCTCCACAACCTTTTCCGGGTCGTCGCTCTTAAGCACTGCCGCTGCATCGCTTCCGTTTGCAAATGCATACATATATTCTACATTCACTTTCCCTTCCACGATCTGGTGCATCGCCTTGCTAAGGGATCCTGCTGCGTGAGGCACACGGAGCGCCACTACGTCTGTAAGCATTGAGATGATTCCCTCTTCCTTAAGAGCTGCCTTCCCTTTCTCCGGCTCTGACACAATCATACGGAGCATCCCGTAATCTGATGTGTCCGCCAGGCTGAGCGCCACAATGTTCACATCATTCTTCGCGAGAACCTTCAGGACCTCGTCCAGCCGTCCTTCCCTGTTCTCCAGAAATACCGATAACTGCTGAATTGTATTACTAAAACCCATGACCTTCCCTCCTTTTAAAGTCCTCTGTTGTCAATGACGCGCTTTGCTTTTCCTTCGCTTCTCTGAATGGTCTTCGGCTCTACAAGCTTCACTCTTACTGATACGCCAAGGGCCTGTTTCAGAACAGCGCCGACCCTTGCCTTCAGCTCATCCAGCTTACGGATCTCATCAGAGAAATACTTCTCATCTACTTCTACCATTACGGTAAGGATATCCAGGTTGTTCTCACGGTCAACAATCAGCATATAATGAGGAGCCACGCCGCCGCCCATGGAAAGAAGGGCTGTCTCAACCTGTGTCGGGAATACATTGACGCCGCGGATTACCTTCATATCATCTGTACGTCCGGTGAACTTCTGAATTCTTGGAAGTGTTCTTTTGCACTCGCAGGTTCCTCTCTCCATGCTTGTGAGGTCTTTTGTTCTGTAACGGAGGAGGGGCATGCCTTCCTTTGCAAGGGTAGTAAATACCAGCTCACCCGTCTCTCCGTCACCGCATGCGGACTGGTCCGCCGGATTCAGGATCTCTGGATAGAAGTAATCCTCATATACATGAAGCCCTTTATGATGGATACAGTCCATGGCAACTCCTGGTCCGGTAATCTCACACAGGCCATAGATGTCAAAGCTGTTGATATGTAAGATACTCTCTATCTTTTTGCGCATCTCATTCGTCCAGGGCTCTGCACCGTTAATGCTTGCCTTAATCTGAAGACGGTCAACGATTCCCGCCTCCTGTGCCGCCTCTGCAAGATAAAGTGCATAGGACGGAGTGCAGCCGAATGCCGTTGCCCCAAAGTCCTCCATACACATAAGCTGGCGCTTTGTATTTCCTGCGGACATAGGAATTGCCATTGCCCCAAGGGCCTTTGCTCCTAGATCCAGTCCCATGCCGCCTGTGAACAGCCCGTAGCCGTAGCATACATGGATCCGGTCTGCGGAGGTAAGTCCTGCCATTACAAGACCTCTCGCCACACATTCTCCCCACACATCCACATCCTTCTGCGTATAGGAGGCAAGGGTAAGTTTCCCTGTAGTGCCGGAGGTTCCCTGCACTCTGGCAATCTTCTCCTGCGGCACTGCCAGAAGCCCGAATGGGTAATTATCTCTTAAGTCCTCTTTTGTTGTAAACGGAAGCTTATGAATATCTTCTATTCCTTTAATATCACCAGGCTCTACACCAAGCTCATCCATTTTCTTCCGGTAGAATGCAACATTGTCATATACATTCTTCACCTGTTTTACAAGACGTTCGCTTTGAAGGGCGCTCATCTCATCCCTGCTCATACATTCAATCTTCGGGTCACGTATTGTTTCTTTCCAGTTTTCCAATGCTATTCCTGCCATTTTTCTCTACTCCTATTCTACTCGCATTTTTAACTGCCAACACTTCGTCTTTACGATGCCCTTCGCCTCTGGCTGGCTAACCTCTAACGAGACGAAGGTTCATAAACGTAAAACCCATATCAAATGCTTCATACTGCCTGTGCATTGTGAGCCACCTCCTTACAGTTCAAATCCCACGTCAAACGCCTTCTTATTGATCTCAATCGTCTTTTGCGGCACTGTATGTTCAATTACGCTATACCACTGCTCCTTTGAGAAGTCCATATGCTGTGCGGCAATTCCCAGCACAATCAGATTGAAGACCCGGGAATTTCCTAATTTTTTTGCCTCCTCAGTCGCATTCACGGTATAAACCTTATATTTTTCTTTCAAATTCTCTATAATATGCTCAGGGTACTGGGCCGCGCCAGTCACCACCGGCATGGGGTCGATCTTCCAGTCATTGATGATGAGAGCGCCGTCTTTTTTCAGGAAATGGGCATATCTTAATGCCTCCAGCTGCTCGAAGGCGATAATCACGTCTGCCTGTCCTTCCTCCACGACCGGCTCTGCCACTTTCTCTCCGTAGCGTACGAATGTGACAACGCTTCCCCCTCTCTGGGCCATGCCGTGCACCTCTGAGAGCTTCACATCGTGTCCCCCTGCGATTGCAAGACCTCCTAAGATCCTGCTGGTAAGGAGCGTCCCCTGGCCGCCTACGCCCACAATCATAATATTCTTTACAGCCATTATCTGTTTTCCTCCTTTACCAGCTCGATTGCACCGAATTTACACAGGCTCTCGCACAGGCCACAGCCCGTGCACATAGTATCATCAATATAAACGGTTCCGTCTGCATTCTTCGTCATCGCAGGACATCCAGGCTTCATGCACATGCCGCATTTCCTGCATCTGTCTTCATGGACAGTGTATAATGGCTTCTTTGCTTTACTTAAGAGCACGCAGGGCGTCTTTGTGATGATTACAGATACCTCGTCCCTCGCAGTCTCTTCCTTTACCGTCCTTTCCAGCGTCTCCAGATCAAAAGCATTCACCTCTGTCACATGCCTCACGCCGATGGCGCGGCAGAGTGCCGGAATATCAATGGCATAGGTAGGGTCTCCCTGCAGAGTCTTTCCTGTTGCGGCATGATCCTGGTGCCCGGTCATTCCAGTGGTGGAGTTATCAAGGATAATAACTGTCCCGGTGGCCCTGTTATACATCATGTTCATCAGAGAGTTCACGCCTGTATGTAAAAATGTGGAATCTCCGATCACTGCCACCCAGTTCTTAATATAATCCTTTCCCTTTGCCTTCTCCATGCCGTGAAGGCTCGAAATACTTGCTCCCATACAGATCGTAGTGTCCACAACACTAAGGGGAGCTACCGCCCCCAGGGTATAGCAGCCGATATCTCCTGCCGCGTGAAGTTTTAATTTATTTAACACATAGTAGACACTTCTGTGGGGGCATCCCGGACATAAAACCGGAGGCCTTCCCGGAACCGTGGCCGGCTCTGCAGCAGAAGGTTCCTCTCCCAGAATCGCCCTGCGAAGCATATTCGCGCTGTATTCTCCCTGAATCGTAAAGATCTCTTTGCCGACAGCCGCGATCCCCCATGACTTTACCTGTTCCTCAATCACTGGCTCCAGCTCTTCCACAACATATAATGTGTCCACCTTTGAAGCAAACTCTTCGATCATCTTTCTCGGAAGGGGGTTGACCATACCAAGCTTTAACACCGAAGCCTCTGGGAGCGCTTCTTTTACATACTGATACGGAATTCCGCTGGTAATCACGCCGATCTCTGTGTTTTTCATCTCCACACGGTTTACAGGAAGCGTATCCGCGGCTTTCGCAAGCTCCAGGTTCCTCTTCTCTATCTCCACATGGCGGGGCTTTGCATTGCCCGGCATCATCACTGTTTTTCTTATGTCTTTTATATAAGGCTTATCCTCTGGCTCTGTGCGGTCCATAAGCTCTACAAGCCCCTGGGAATGGGCAAGCCTTGTTGTGGTCCGGAGAATAAACGGGCGGTCAAAACGTTCGCTCAGCTCAAACGCCATCTTCATATAGTCCTTTGCTTCCTGGCTGTCAGAAGGCTCTAAAACCGGAAGAGCCGCTGCCCTGGCTACCATCCTCGTATCCTGCTCATTCTGGGAGCTGTAAAGCCCCGGATCATCTGCCACAACAATCACCAGTCCGCCGTTTACTCCCATGTAGGAAACTGTATAAGCAGGGTCTGCCGCCACATTAAATCCCACATGCTTCATACAGGACATGGCACGCACACCTGCCACTGACGCACCGATGGCCACCTCTGTCGCTACCTTTTCATTGGGCGACCATTCACAATATAAATCTTCCTTGTACTGTACCAGATATTCACTGATCTCTGTACTGGGGGTGCCCGGATATGCTGCCGATACCTTCACTCCGGCCTCATAGGCGCCTCTGGCAATTGCTTCATTGCCGAGCATAATTACTTTCTTTGGTTCTGACATCTCGCCTTCCATCCTTTCGTACGTCGTCTATTCGTCACTATGAACGGCTCAGGAATGCGCGTAAGCTGCGCATTACGGGCCGTGAATAGTAACGCCTATTCTTCTCCATCCATCGGTGAGAGAACGGATAAAGTTCCTTTCATCGAATTATCGTAAAACCGGTACTGATTCCTTCCTCCCCTTTTCGAAACATAAAGCGCCTGGTCTGCCGCATGAAACAGGGTCTCGTAATCCTCCCCGTCCTTAGGGGCAAGGGAGACTCCCATACTGACGCTTATCTGGAAATTCTCGTATTCCCCGTCAACAACCTGGAAGATTCTCTTTACCTGGGCTTCAAAATTCCCTCCGTGTTCCAGGAATATCATGAATTCATCTCCGCCGACTCTGGCTACAATATCTTCTCTTCTTAAATTATCCGTCAGCTTCTGTGCCACATGCTTCAGTACATTATCGCCGAAAAGATGTCCATACTGGTCATTCGCATCCTTAAAATGATCCAGGTCAAACAAGATCAGGCTATAGGTATGATCCCGCCTTTCTGCAAGTACAGCCTCAATCAGCTTCCGTGCATTCATATGGTTAAAGAGACCTGTAAGGGTGTCATGAGACGCCTCCTTTTCCAGGCTGTCCATCCGCTTATAATCCTCATCCACATTGGCAAATTTGCCGATGGCGCCAGTATAATGCATCTTTTCCTCAGTACCCTCCCACATGGCACGCACAGTCATCCTGTGCCATCTGTCCTCTCCATTTACATGAAGACGGTACACTCCGCCTACGACTGGATTCGTATAATTTGTAGCGCGGACTTTACGGCGGATCTCATGCATCTTTTCGACATTCAGGATCTCCGCCATCTTTTCATCTTCAAATGGATGCATGACAAGTTCATCCACCCCAAGGTATTTTGCCCCCCATTCGGACAAGGTCACCATATCGGTATCCACATTGTATTCAAACTGAATCTCCTTGGACATGGAGGCAAAAAACTGATATTTAATTCTCTCCTGCTCCAGAAGCCTCAGCGTTCTGTCAGAGGCAATGGTGTCACCCTTTGCAATCAGCTCCTCCGTCATAGACTGCACTTCATCTTCAGCCACACTCTTGAGAGTCTTATTTTCAAGTTCTTCCTTTAGATATTCCTTTACATCCTGAAGGCATTCCAAAAGAAGGGGATTAAATACACCGCACTCCCCGTTCATAATCATCTCTACTGCCTTCTCATGGGAAAATGCAGGCTTATATACACGTTTACTCGTTAGTGCATCATACACATCCGCCATAGCGACCACCTGGGCGGAAATCGGGATTTCCTCTCCCTTCAGTCCGTCTGGATAACCCCTGCCATTATATCTTTCGTGATGCCACCTGCAGATCTCGTATGCCACTTTCACAAGCTCCTCATCACGTCTGTGAGCCACATTCATCAGCATATCTCCTCCAATTGCCGAATGTGTCTTCATAATTACAAATTCTTCATCCGTAAGCCTTCCCGGTTTGTTCAGAATCTTCTCGTCAATAGAAATCTTTCCAATATCATGAAGCGCCGAGGCCAGACTGATCATGGCAATCTTTGTATGATTCAAATCATACTGGTCTGTCTTTTCCGCCAGATGTTTCAGCAGCGTCTCCGTAATTGTACGGACATGCAGCACATGAAGCCCGCTTTCACCGTTACGGAACTCTACAATATTACTGAGAATGTCTACCATGAGTGAGCTGCTTTTTTCTTTTTCCAGAATCTGCTCTGCGATCATCCCCTGAAGCATCTTCTGCTTCGTATACAGCATGATTGTATTATTCACTCTCCGTCTGACAATCTTCCCGTCAAAAGGCCGGCTGATATAGTCGGTGACGCCCATATCATATGCCTGGTTCACAAGATTTGATGAAGTTTCGGCAGATATCATAATAACGGGAATATTCCCGATCCATCCGCCCTTGTTCATAATAGACAACACCTCAAACCCGTCCATCTGAGGCATCACAATATCAAGAAGCATCAGGGTAATCTCACTCTCCCTCTCCTTGATCGCGGCAATCGCCTCCACGCCATTCGTGGCCTCTAAAATCTCATAATCATCTCCCAGCATGTCGGCAAGAATAGAACGATTCATCTCGGAATCATCTACCACTAATATCTTTTTCTTTCTTAAACCTTCACTCATAAACCTTCACTCACTCTAACCAATATTTCTAATTCCATCCGCAACAAATTCATAATCCTTCTCCACCTGTTTCAAAAGCTCTTCCACTTTACCGGCGTCCGGGTCGTTTCTAAGCTCCTCTGTCAAAGCATCGCTGGAATCTGCAAGTGGCTTCAGATTCAGGTTCATGCAGATCCCCTTGATTGTATGGGAAGCCATAAAGGCTGACTTGTAATCTCCGTCAGCAACTGCCTGCTTCAGATTTCCATAGCTTTTATCATCCAGCATCTTGTTCAGATACTTGTTCACAAGTCTCTCAGTTGCCAGCCTTCCCATAACATTTGCATATTCATTTCCCGACGGGTCAAATGTTGCATAAAATTCTTCTATAGTCATCCTGTACCTCCTACTGTATTTATAACAAACCTAACATTTTAATTTTACGTCATGATACATAACGTTGTCAATTCTTTTATTTATCTGAATAGCCTTTCTAAAGAATGTCTAAATCTCCACTTTAAATCCTTCGCCCACTACTTCGTTGGATTCCACAATAATTGTAAATGCCTCCGGATCCAAAGCATGCACCATTTTTTTGATGGTGTACATCTGTTTATTATTACATGCACACATAATCACATCCTTTTTCCTTTTTGAATAGCTTCCCATTCCCCTGAGAATGGTAGAACCTCTCCCCGTATACTCATCGATCTGCACCGCCAGCTCCTCCCCACGCTCTGTGACAATCAGGGTCATCTTTCCCTCGTCCATGCCATACAGTATCTTATCCATAATCAGCGTCATAATATATGTCACAATGATTCCATAGATAAAACCGTCCACATCCTTAAAGACCAGAATACTCCCCAGCAGAATCGTGGAAAAGTCCTGAACAGCTGTAATTACACCCAGCGATATATGCGGCTTTACCTTCTTGACTGCCATACTGATAAAGTCCTGGCCCCCTGTGGATGAGCCACGCATAAAAATAACCGCATACCCGAACCCGCACAACACTCCCATGCAAAGAGCCGCAAGGAATCTGCTGCCCTCATATACCGGAAGCATGGGCGCAATGTAGTCCATAAAAACAGAAGAGATAATGATCGTCTTTAAGGATTTCAGAAAAAATGTCCTCCCCAGGAACTTGTAGCAGAATATGGCGACCGGAATATTCAGGATCAGTGTCCCCACACCTACCGGAATCCCTGTCAGATGATAGATAATAATGGCAATCCCGGAAAACCCGGCGACCGGAAAATTTGCATTTAATGCAAAATTATATACTCCGACAGCGATTGCCATGCTGGCAATGATATCTACCAGAAGATCCACTGCCACTTCCTTCCACTTTAAATAATTCATACTTATAACACCTCCCAAATACATTACCTGGCGACTGCTCCCTACACTTGCGAAAGGCATTCACAGCCGGTTTCCCGGTGCGAATGCCGTATCTCTTCATTGTTTAAGGCTGCCTTTTCTTTGTGCAGTCAGTCTCCCCCGTTCTGCATCAATCACAATCGTCCCGCCTGCTCCGATGTCCCCCTTCAGCATCAGCCTTGCAGCCAGAGTCTCTACATGTTTCTGAAGATAACGCTTCAGCGGTCTTGCCCCATATGCCGGATCATAGCCTCCGTCAAGTACAAGCTGCTTTGCAGCCTCCGTAAGCTCTATAGAGATCTCCTTATCCATAAGACGCCTGTTCATATCTGCCACCAGTAAATCAATAATGTCATAAATATCTGCTTTCGTCAATGGTTTAAATAAAATTGTTTCATCCAGCCGGTTTAAAAATTCCGGCCTGAAGTGCAGCTTAAGTTCTTCCAGGACTGCCTGTTCACAACTTGCGTCAATCGCCCCCTTCTCATCAATTCCCTCCAGGAGCAGGGCGGAACCGATATTGGAAGTCATGATAAGAATGGTATTCTTAAAATCCACGGTACGCCCCTTTGAGTCTGTGATCCGTCCGTCATCCAGTACCTGGAGCAATACATTGAACACATCCGGATGTGCCTTTTCAATCTCGTCAAACAGAACAACAGAATAAGGCTTCCTCCTAACCGCCTCTGTAAGCTGTCCTCCCTCATCATAGCCTACATATCCCGGAGGCGCTCCGATCAGACGGGATACGGAATGCTTCTCCATGTACTCGCTCATATCGATCCGCACCATATTGCTCTCATCATCAAAAAGGCTCTCGGCAAGTGTCTTGGCGAGCTCTGTCTTACCTACCCCGGTAGGGCCGAGAAACAGGAATGAGCCAATCGGTTTGGTCGGATCCTTGATTCCCGCCCTGGAACGGATAATCGCCTCTGTCACGAGTTCCACCCCTTCGTCCTGTCCAATCACCCGTTTATGGAGCTCTTCTGCAAGATGGAGCGTCTTGCTGCGTTCGCTTTCATTTAGCTTTGCAACCGGGATTTGGGTCCACCTGGAGACGATCCTTCCGATCTCCTCATCCGTCACACTCTCGTGGACAAGGGAAAATTCCTCGTCCTTAACCTTATTCTCCTCCTCCAAAAGCTGCTTCTGAAGCTGGGGAAGACGTCCGTACTGGAGTTCTGCCGCCTTATTGAGGTCATATGCCTGCTGTGCCTTTTCAATCGCCTTATTGACCTGTTCAATCTCCTCCCTGAGCTTTTGGACACGCTCCACGCCGACCTTCTCATTATCCCACTGTGCCTTCTTCCCTGCAAATTCCTCCCGGAGTTCAGAGAGTTCCTTCCGCAGGTGGGCAAGTCTGTCCTGACTCAGGCGGTCCTCCTCCTTCTTAAGTGCCGCCTCTTCAATTTCAAACTGCATAATCTTGCGCTGCAGCTCATCCAGCTCTGTCGGCATAGAATCAAGCTCTGTCTTAATCAGTGCGCAGGCCTCGTCCACAAGGTCAATCGCCTTATCCGGCAGAAATCTGTCCGAAATATAACGGTCTGACAGTGTTGCCGCAGCCACCAGCGCCCCGTCTGTAATCTTCACACCATGGAACACCTCGTATCGTTCCTTAAGTCCCCTCAGAATAGAGACTGCATCCTCTACGGTCGGCTCGTCAACCATCACTGGCTGGAACCGACGCTCCAGTGCCGCATCCTTTTCTATATACTGGCGGTACTCGTCCAGCGTGGTTGCCCCGATACAGTGGAGCTCACCTCTTGCAAGCATAGGCTTGAGCATATTCCCAGCATCCATAGCGCCGTCTGTCTTGCCGGCGCCTACAATGGTATGCAGTTCATCAATAAACAGAATGATTCTCCCGTCGCTGTTCTTTACCTCCTCCAGCACTGCCTTGAGACGCTCCTCGAATTCACCCCGGTACTTTGCACCCGCCACAAGGGCGCCCATATCCAGAGAAAAGATGGTCTTATCCTTAAGTCCTTCCGGCACATCACCCCGCACGATTCTCTGGGCAAGACCCTCCACAACAGCTGTCTTCCCCACGCCGGGCTCACCGATGAGAACCGGATTATTCTTCGTCTTGCGGGAGAGAATCCGTATGGCGTTGCGGATCTCCCCGTCACGCCCAATAACCGGATCAAGCTTCTGCTCCCTGGCGCGCTCCACCAGGTCTGACCCGTACTTATTGAGTGTATCATAGGTACTTTCCGGATTGTCACTGGTCACCCGCTGATTGCCCCGGACCGTGGACAGAGCCTTCAGAAATCCGTCCCGGCTGATGCCCATCTCCTTGAAGACGGACTTCAATTCCCGGTTCG
>Ga0137306_102844_pt1 | contig 13839 bp, 14 predicted proteins | sample Inofroosms_March_FD_97187 | JGI IMG/M metagenome (GOLD analysis project Ga0137306, IMG submission 97187) | Mouse cecal microbial communities from Vienna, Austria - N-Acetylneuraminic and N-Acetylglucosamine D2O microcosms_March | ecosystem: Host-associated > Mammals > Digestive system > Large...
ATTAGTAATAAATTTCAAGGAGGTGCGAAAGCATGGATGGTCAGACAACAGACAACAAGGCTTTAGTGGTTCTGACACATGAACAGCTAAAGGACATTTATGAGAATGCGGCTGCTATTGGAGCAAAAGAGGCGCTGAAAATGTTCGGGCAGGAACAGAAAAAGGAGCAGGGGAAGAGAGCGGATCGGCGGCTGAGGAATACCAAGCTGCTGCTTCGTAATTATCATATGCTGAAGGAACACGCAGTAAATTCAGTATTTGGAAGAACTCAGATGGAGGAGTCTGCAATAGATATTCTGGAATCAATGATGTCGATGTATGATAATGAGGTTATTATCGAAAGCATAAAGCGGAGCGCCACCAGAACCGCAGTTATTGTTTCTCATATAGAAATAATGTTTGGGCTGTATGAGGCGTATTGCGGCAATGCCCCAAACCAGGAAATTGAAATGAGGCGGTATGAGGTTGTATGGGATATGTATATGGCGGATAATACATTATCGGCAAAGGAGATTGCAGATAAGCAGAACATATCTACCAGAAATGTATATGAGGATATCAAGGTAGCAACAGAAAGATTATCAGCTCTTATTTTTGGGGTAGATGGCTTGAAAGTTCATTAAATCCACCGTCTGCAAAAATTCTTCCTTGATTTTTCACTATGAAAGTGAGAAAATTGTATTTGTAAAATTCTGAATCGAACATTGAAGGAAGTCTGAGGCTATTGGGCTTCCTTTTTTCGTGCAGTTTTTCCAGGAAGGGAGAGAATCAGATATAGGAAAGCATGAAGCTCCTCCAAAATAAAAAATGGAGGAAAAGCATGAATTATACTTTGATTGTACTGTTGACCTATGCAGTGGTAATGTTTGGGGTAACAGTATTTATGACGAAAAAAGAGAACAATATCGAGAAATTCTGTGTTGGAAATAGGAACACAGGCTGGATGGTGTCGGCTTTAAGCATAGCAGCCACATGGATATGGGCACCGGCGCTGTTCACATCAACCGAGAATGCCTACACAAAGGGCTTTGCAGGGCTCTTTTGGTTTCTGATTCCGAACGTACTGTGTCTGATACTGTTCATTCCCTTTGCAAAGAGGATTAGGGAAGAAATGCCGGAGGGAATTACGTTGTCCGGCTATATGTATGGGAAATATCATTCCAAAGCTGTGAAAAACATATATCTGTTCCAGCTTGGCGCATTGTCGGCATTATCAACGGGAGTGCAGCTGTTGGCGGGCAGCAAGATATTAAGTATGCTTACCGGGATACCTTTTGCGGTCATGACGGTCATTATGGCGGTGATTGCCTTTTCGTATTCGCAGTTCTCAGGAATTAAAGCCTCAATACTGACGGATGCGGTCCAGATGGTCTTTATGTTGGCCGCCAGCATCGGTTTTGTTGTTTTGGGTGTAAAGAATGGTGGAGGGATGGAAACACTGGTTACGGGTTTAGGAGGAGCCGCAGGGGATGCCGGATCACTATTCTCAAAGAGAGGATGGGAAATCTTTTTAGGATTCGGACTTCCAACAACGATAGGACTAATCTCAGGACCGTTCGGAGACCAGTGCTTTTGGCAGAGGGCATTCTGTGTTAGAAAAGACAGAATAGGCAGGGCTTTCTTTGTGGGAGCGCTGCTGTTTGGGATTGTGCCTTTGTCAATGGGTGTGCTTGGCTTTATCGGTTCTGGCATGGGATATGTCGCAGCGGATACCGGAATAGTCAATTTTGAATTGATAAGCACACTATTCCCGGCATGGGCGGTTATTCCGTTCCTGTTTATGATCGTGTCGGGGCTGTTGTCTACGATAGATAGCAACCTGTGTGCAGTATCATCCCTCACAACAGACATTTTTAAGGAAAAGACACTCGGAAAAACAAAGTTCGCTATGATTTTACTGTTGGCTGTCGGAATTGCCGTAGCCAACATACCGGGACTGACAGTAACACACCTGTTCCTGATGTACGGAACATTGAGAGCTGCCACCCTGCTTCCGACAATATTCACCCTCAAAGGAATGGAATTGAAGCCGCAGGGAATTGTCGCAGGAATTATATCCGCACTGATTATCGGTTTGCCGATATTCGGATATGGGAATATGCAGGGAATTGCAATTTATAAGACTGTAGGAAGTCTTTTGACAGTTATTCTTTCTGGAGTGGTGGCGCTGACAGTAAGCAGAAAGAGAGGTGTACGGAATGGGTGATGTACTTGGCAGAAAGCAGAGGATAAAAAATTCTGATTGGATAGATACATTTGGGAAAATAGAGCAGCTGGTGTCGAAGAAGGAACTGGATCAGCTGGCCGAAAAGGCAGTAAAAGAGATTAAGAAGAAAACCAAAGGGAAGAAAGCCGCCTATGCATGGAGCGGAGGAAAGGATTCCCTGGTGCTCGGTGAAATCTGCCAGCGGGCAGGGATAACCCCTTGCGTCCTCGTAATCAGTAATTTGGAGTATAAAGCATTTACAGAATGGGTAGAGGGGCATAAGCCTCCGGAATTGTCCGTAATCAACACAGGGCAGGATATGAAATGGCTGGTAGCCCATCCAAATATGCTTTTCCCGCAGGACAGCAAATTTGCGGCACAATGGTTTCAGATTGTCCAGCATAGAGGTCAGACAAAATATTACAAAGAGCAGGAGCTGGATATGCTGTTGCTTGGAAGACGGAGAGCCGACGGGAATTATGTCGGCAAGGGAGATAACATTTACACCAACGGACAGGGGGTAACAAGATACAGTCCTTTGTCCGATTGGACACATGAGCAGATATTGGCATATATCCATTACTACAATCTGGAAATGCCGCCGATTTATGAATGGAAAAACGGTTATCTCTGCGGTACGCATCCTTGGCCGGCAAGACAGTGGACTGGGAGTGTGGAAAATGCGTGGGCAGAAATCTATGAGATTGACAGCTCCATTGTAACCGAGGCTGCAGAGCATATCCAGAGTGCAAAAGACTTTCTGGAAAATCTTAAATAAAAACGCTGACATTTGACAGCACTTGCGAGCGGTTGTTTGCAGTCTGTCTTTTTTGCTATTTGCAGATAGCACATATATCATATATTAATCGTTCCTCCAATAAACCACAGGAGGACGCGAACATGGAAATAACCACAATGAAACTGGCTGACCTTGTCAAGCCGGAGAAAAATGTCAGAATCCATACCGAACAGCAGTTGAAGGAGTTCCAGCGCAGCGTAAAGATGTTCGGACAGATCCGCCCCATTGTTGTTGATGAGAATAACATCATTCTGGCGGGAAATGGTCTATACGACACACTCATTGCTATGGGGAAGGAAACAGCGGATGTATATCGGTATGAGAATCTCACTGAAAATCAGAAAAAGAAGCTGATGATTGCAGACAATAAGATTTTCAGTCTTGGTATTGAGAATTTGGAAACACTGAACAGCTTTTTGGAGGACCTGCAGGGGGATTTGGATATCCCCGGCTTTGATGAAGAAATCTTAAAGCAGATGGTCTCCGAGGCTGAGGATATTACAGATAAGCTCTCCGAATATGGAACGCTTGATGATGAAGAAATCCAGAGTATCAAGGAAAATGCTGAAAGGAAAGAGCAGCAGATACAGAAGATTGAATCAGGACAGGAGCCGGCGTCACAATCGGCGGTTCCGTTGCAACAGGATCCAGAGGAAAGTAACGAAGAAACCACCGAAGTAAGAAAATTCGTTACCTGCCCAAATTGCGGAGGAAAGATATGGCTATAAAGAGATGTCCGGCCAGCATTGATGTTGTAGAGGCGGCAAAAATCAGAATCCGGAACGTATTTCGGAATGGCCTGTCGGTATATATGTCTTTCAGCGGTGGGAAAGACAGTTTGTGCCTGTCGCAGCTCGTAATGAATCTGATACAGACAGGAGAAGTCAACCCGGCACAGCTGACAGTGCAATTTATTGATGAAGAAGCCATATTCCCATGCATGGATGAAAAGGTAAGGGAATGGCGAAAGAAATTTATGTTTGTTGGAGCAAAGTTTGAGTGGTTCTGCCTTGAGGTGAAACACTACAACTGCTTTAATGAACTGTCCAACGATGAAACCTTTATCTGCTGGGACAGATATAAAAAAGATATTTGGGTAAGACAGCCGCCATCATTCGCAATCCGAAATCACCCGCTGTTGAAACCCCGGACAGATGCATATCAGGATTTTCTTCCAAGGGTATGTTCTGATGGGGTAACGATAACCGGGATTAGGACAGCGGAATCAGTTCAGCGGTTGCAGAATGTGGCAACCATGCTGAAAGCGGGAAAGTCCATGACAAATAAGCACCAGGTATTTCCTATCTATGACTGGACCAATAATGATGTGTGGCTTTACCTCCTTCGAGAAAAGGTAGACATACCAGAAATTTATTTATTCCTATGGCAGTCCGGCACACGAAAGGGGCAGCTCAGGGTATCACAGTTCTTTTCAATTGATACTGCAAAAAGTCTTGTGAAAATGGACGAGTATTATCCCGACCTTATGGAAAGGATAGTCCGCCGGGAGCCTAACGCATATCTCGCCGCCTTGTATTGGGATAGTGAAATGTTTGGAAGAAGCACAACAGTCAGAAAGCAGAATGAAAAAGGGAAAGCGGAGAAAGATTATAAAGCTGCTCTTTTGGAGCTGTTTTCAGATATGGATGGAAATTTTCAAACAAAACACAAGAGGTATGTGGCTGAACGGTATAGGAATTTCTTTATGAGCGTTTCTGCCATTGCAGACAATAAGGACTGCAAAGCAATTTATGAGGGGCTCGTTTCCGGAGATCCAAAGTTGCGGTCGTTCCGGGCATTATATCAGCGGATATATGGTAAATACATCACAGAAGCCAAGAAGAAGGAGGGAATGCGAAATGGATAGTAAGATGATAAGCCCTCTTGGCACTCTTCAATGGGTAGACAGGGGCATGGTAAAACCAAATGATTACAACCCGAACAAAGTATCGAAACAAAATCTGGAACTGCTGAAGCAGTCCATTTTAACCAACGGATGGACACTGCCGATTGTGGTAAGACCAGATTATACGATTATTGACGGATTCCACCGTTGGACCGTTGCAGGAGAAGAACCGTTGGTATCAATGCTGGAAGGAAAGGTGCCGGTTGTCATTGTAGAGCATAAGGATAAAGCCGGAAATATCTATGGTACTGTTACCCATAACAGGGCAAGAGGTACACATCTGCTGGAGCCTATGAAAGCAATCGTTAAGGAGTTGATGGGCGAGGGCAAGACGGTAGATGAAATCGGAAAGCAGCTTGGCATGAGGCTGGAAGAAATCTTCCGTCTTTCAGAGTTCTCAAAAGAAGACTTTCTGAGAATGATGATTAAGCCGAATGAAGGTTATTCAAAAGCAGAGTTTATAACGAAGATTTAATGTTTTAACAAATAGTATTCGTATGGTAAAACTGTGAGGGAGTGCGTTGCACTCCTTACGTTTTTAAGAAAACAAAAACGAATGGAGAGAGGTGGTGATATGCCGAGGGCATCAAACGAGAAAAAGGCTGAGGCTGAGAAGCTATTCAATAAAGGGATGAAACTAGTTGATATTGCTAAAAAACTCGGCATACCAGAGGGTACGATCCGCAGCTGGAAAAACAGGGGAAAATGGGGAGAGAAAACTTCAAAAAAAAACCAACGCAACGTTGCAAAAGATGATTCTGAAAATAGTGCAACGTTGCAAAAAAGGAAACGTGGCGGACAGCTAGGTAATCGAAACGCAGAGGGCTCCAAAGGAGGTTCGGCGCCATCTCGGAATAAGAATGCAGAGAAGCACGGTGCGTATTCCAAAGTATATTGGGATGCACTGGATGATGAAGAATTTGATATGATTAACAGCATGGATGACACTGAGGAGTTGCAATTGATTATGCAGTTGCAGATGTTCTCCGTTCGGGAACGCAGACTTATGAAAAATATTAAGAAGTACAGAGAATTGGAGGAAGAAAATCATGGACTTGCTATAAAAGCGGTTTCTAAGACAAAAAAGGCGGAAGATATAATTAGTACTGATGGGGAAAGCGTTTGTAATGGAAAATATAAGAAAGTGACAGAGACAAGTGTTACACATACAGAAGCTGTTATGAATAGCATAATGACGCTTGAAACTGAACTAACGAAGGTTCAGAAGGCAAAGACAAAGGCTATTGAAGCTTTATCAAAATATAGAATGGAAAAAGCGAAACTGGAAAGTGAGAGTGCCGGAAATGATGCTGTTGACGATTGGATTGCTGCGGTCTTGGGAGAGGATATGACGAGCGATGAATAAGAATTCACGAGCATTAAGAAAACGATTCTTCCAAGAGAAAATTCCTGTGTATAGGAAAAATCCGGTCATATTCGCAAGGGAGGTATTGTTATTTGAGCCGGATGAGTGGCAAAGGGCGGCACTGATGGATTTGGCAGAGAATCCGAAAGTTGCGATTAAATCTGGGCAGGGTGTTGGGAAAACTGGTTTAGAAGCTGTGGCATTGCTGTGGTTTTTATGCTGCCACCCATATCCAAGGATTGTAGCGACTGCGCCAACCAAACAGCAGTTACATGATGTTTTGTGGTCCGAAGTGAGTAAATGGATGAGTAAGTCCCCTTTGCTCTCAGAAATCCTTAAATGGACCAAGACATATATTTACATGGTCGGCAATGAAAAGCGTTGGTTTGCGGTAGCCAGGACTGCTACAAAGCCAGAAAATATGCAGGGATTCCACGAGGATAATATGCTATTCATAGTAGATGAAGCCTCTGGCGTCGCTGATCCGATTATGGAGGCGGTACTTGGTACGCTATCCGGCGAAAACAATAAGTTGTTGATGTGTGGAAACCCAACAAGGACTTCTGGCACATTTTACGATGCCTTCAATGCTGACAGGGCTCTTTATAAATGCCATACGGTATCATCTGCAGATAGTCCAAGGACGAATAAACAGAATATTGAATCTCTCATACGGAAGTATGGAAAAGATAGTAATGTGGTTCTTGTCAGAGTTTTTGGAGAATTCCCGAAGCAAGAGGACGATGTATTTATCATGCTTTCCAGCATTGAGCAGTGCGGGAGCAAAGTATATGAGCTACCAGAAGATAAAGGAATGCCTTATATTATGTTTGGTGTGGATGTTGCCAGGTTCGGGGATGATGAAACTGTTATATACAGGAACGCCAAAGGGAAATTAAAGATGGTTGTAAAAAGACATGGACAGGATTTGATGGCGACCGTTGGTGATATTGTGGCCCAGTATAAAAATGTAATCAAGGAGTTCCCGGAATATACTGGACGAATCTATGTAAATATTGATGATACCGGTCTTGGTGGTGGAGTGACGGATCGTCTTAAAGAGGTAAAGCGGGAACAGAAGTTACACCGTTTGTTCATTATACCAATCAATGCGGCAGAAAAGATTGATACTGACACCAAGGAGGGAAAAGATGCTGCCGAATATTACAATAATTTGACTACGCATATGTGGGCGGTTTTGCGGGATTTGCTGGAAAATAAGCAGATTGAGATAGAGGATGATGCAAATACTTTTGCACAATTATCTGTCAGAAAATATTTTATGGCTTCCAATGGAAAATTGGAGCTTGAAAGTAAGAAAGAGATGAAAAAGCGTGGTGTATGCTCTCCCGACAGAGCTGATGCAGCAGCACTTTCTACATATCTTGGAAAAGTTAAGAAGTATACAGGAAGTGCTCCTAGTAAAGAAGCAATTGGCAGACTTAGCAAGTCAAGTTATTGGCAAAACAGAAGGTGAGGTGATAAAAGGTGGTCAATAAAGAAATCGGTCGTATAGGGCAGCGGCGATATGGTGGAACTATTTACGAAGAGTTCCTTCCACAATTGAGAGGAAAACGGGGAATACAGGTTTTCTATGAAATGTCAGAGAATGACGATATAGTAGGCGCTATCCTTTTTGCGATTGAAATGCTGGTAAGGCAGTGTGATTGGAATATCGAACCTAGCGGAGATACCACAAAGGACAAAGAGGCAGCTGAATTTGTGGGAAGCTGCATGAATGATATGCAGGAAACATGGATTGACACTATATCGGAAATATTGTCTTTCATCACTTACGGATGGAGCTTTCATGAGATCGTGTATAAACGGCGCATGGGAAACACGAAGGATTCACGGACGAAAAGCAAGTATAATGACGGGCTGATTGGCTGGCGGAAACTTCCGATCAGAGCGCAGGAAACTTTGTATCAATGGGAGTATGACGAGGAGGATAACCTGCTCGGCATGACGCAGATGCCGCCACCGGATTTTGGAACGTTCATGATCCCGATAGAAAAGGCACTGCTATTTCGAACAAAAAGCCGAAAAAGCAATCCAGAAGGCAGGAGCATTTTGAGGAATGCGTACCGGCCTTGGTATTTTAAAAGGAGAATACAGGAGATTGAAGGCATTGGGATTGAACGGGATCTGGCGGGTCTTCCAGTGATACATGCACCGGAAGGTCTGGATTTGTGGGATGATGAAATTGAAGGCAATACCAAAATAAGGGCTGGCTTGGAAAATATGGTTCGAAACATTCGCAGGGATGAAATGGAGGGCATTGTCCTTCCGCACGGCTATGAACTGGAGCTTCTAAGTTCCGGCGGCACCAGGCAGTTTGACACGAATGCCATTGTTGATCGTTATGATACCCGCATTGCAATGACGGTACTGGCAGATTTTATTTTCCTTGGACACCAGCAGACAGGAAGTTTTGCTTTAAGCTCTGATAAGACGAAATTATTTGCCGTTGCCATCGGAGCTTTTCTTGACATTATCTGTCAGACCTTTAATAGGCAGGGGATACCGGCGCTAATTGATATCAACGGGAAGCATTTTGCAGGCATTACGGATTATCCCAAAATGACACACGGCGATATTGAGGATGTGGATATCACAAAAGTCGCAGCATTCATCAAGGATATGACAGGAATCGGAGTTCTCGTTCCAGACGATGGATTGGAGGATTACATCCGCCAGGTTGGACATCTTCCAGAAAGAACCTTAGACACCAGAGAGATTGACCGCACCAGGCAGGAACAGCAGGAGCAGGAACAGCCGCCAGAGCCGGAAACAGCCGCAGGCACCGAGCAAATTGAGGAAGAGAAAGAAGTATCTGAAGAAGAGGTGAAAGCGGCTAAAAGGCGTTTGGGAAGGGAGCGTGGCACATGGGATTCAGGATGATAGCTCCTAAACGGGTGAAGAAAGTGAAGTCGAAGGGGGCGCAGGAAGTTTTAGAACGGCTGAATCAATTCTTAAAAAGTGCGGATGTGGAAGGGGAACCAGTAAAGGTATTGTGCAGATTTTGGAAAGACCAGCAAAATGCAATCACATATAAAGAACTGAGGGAGGCCGTCAAAAACGGGTATCTCAGTAATGAGACATTCCGGCAGTGGGAACATGATTATTCCTATTTGGTGCAGACAAGGCTGAATGATATGTGGATAAATGCAATGAAGGCAGGGGCAACGAAACAACCGCTTGTGGAGGCTATCGCAGGCGGTTTTACTTTTCATACGCAGACACCGGGCATATTGTCATGGTTGAACCAGAGAGGAGCTGAATTTGTCACTTCCTGCACGCAGCAGCAGAAAGACGCAATTGCATCCCTGCTGTCTAAGAAGATGATAGAGGGTCATACGGTAGACGAGCTTTCAAGAATGATACGCCCATGCATAGGATTGACAGAAGGGCAGGCAAAGGCGAATACCAGATATTATGACAGCATAGTTGCAAATCTTAAGAAAGAACATCCAAGGATGAAACCTGAAAGCATCAGGAAGAAAGCGCAGGATGCGGCAATGAAGTATGCAGAACGGCAGCACAGGCAGCGGGCAATGACGATTGCCCAGACGGAATCGGCGTTCGCATATAACAGAGGCGCTGACGAGGGAATACGGCAGGCACAGTCGCAAAGTCTGATTGGAACCGTAAAAAAGCATTGGAGTACATCTGGTGATGATGCCGTGTGCAGTATATGCGAGGCATTGGAGGGGATGGAAGTGGAAATGGACAAGGGGTTTCCATTTAAGGGAAGTCACCTGTTTGCAGGACAGGATCTATTGCCTCCAGCACATCCAAGGTGCGCATGTGCTATAGAATACATAGAAGTGTCTCCGCCAAGTGTTTCGGATATCAGGGATAGTATCCACATAGAAGAAAATATGGGTATGCAGAAGCTGGGAGAAATTGATGTAGAAAAAACAGAGGAGGCTCTTGAACATTATGGAAATCTTTTCCGAAATGACAACATAGAAAATGTAGTGGTTATTGACCGACTGGGAAATGTGTTCCATGCAGCAGGAAGTGCGTCAAATGTAGATATCAGAGGTATCGATCTGGCGGGTGCTTTTATTACCCATAACCATCCTAAATCTAACGGGATACTATCTTTTGGGGAAGATGACTTCTATTTTCTTAGAGATAATCAGGATATAGCTGAACTGAGATGCATAAATGCTGAATATGATTATTCTATTTCGGTATTGAAAGACATGTCTGAAGTAGTATACAATGATATATATAAAGAAGCATTCCAATATTTTCAGGAAGCTGATTTTGAAATCCAACATAAGACAATGGAGGTCTTAAGGGAAAGGGGATATGTGAAATATGCCAGAAAAAAAATTGACACCTGAAAAACAGAAAGAGTGGGACGATTTGATGGAACAGATAGGCGCGGAGATTGATGCCCTTCCACCATATACCGGAGGTTATTTCAATAATGCAGCAGTTATGGAAAGACATAATATAATTTTTGAAAAGTATAAGGAAAGGCTGAATGAAATTCTTGGGAGCGATGTTCAGGTAGAAAATGATATCCCGAAAAAAGCGAAAATGAGGAAATTTTCAGATATGATTATACCAAATCCGCATGGATTTCCCGATGTGCCAAAAAAATAAATAATACAGTAGTGATGTTAAGCTGCCATCTGGCGGCTTTTTTGTGTTTTGTTTTGAGAAAGAAGGTGGTAAGTTGAAACGGTTTTCGGATATGATTGAGAAATCTGCAAAGAATCAGCCGGAAAAGCCGGGTGATGTCTTAAAGGGCCGGTTTAAGATTATGAAATCCGATGATGAGAAAATGCTTGCCTTTGGATGGGCGAATGTATCTATGAGAGTTGACGGAGAATTGATCGAGGACTGGCAGGGCGACATCATTGAACCGGAAGAGCTGGAGGTCGCAGCGTATGAATACGTTAGGCTGTATGGTGACGGCGGAGAAATGCACGAAAGAGGCGGCGTTGCTGTACTCATAGAGAGTGTTGTTTTCACAGAAGAGAAAATGCAGGTCATGGGTATTCCTGCAGGAACACTCCCGGTAGGCTGGTGGATTGGTTTCAAGGTCACAGACAAAGATGTGTGGGAGAAAGTCAAGAATGGCACATATCCCATGTTCTCCATTGAGGGAGAAGCAGAAAGAATAGAGGTGGAGGATGAAAATACTCTGTAAAAGCGGGTGTATTGCGATTTTCAGACAGCTAAACCTAATAATCCTACCTACGGAACTGTAAAAAAGGCGTAGGTAGCACATATTTTCATGGTAAAACAGGCATCCGGCAGCGGGTGTCTTTTGTTTTATAAAATCCGAAGAAAGGAGGCAGCAAAGTGGCAACAAAACTGAAAAACCTCAAAATCAGAAAAGTTGATTTTGTGGACGAAGGTGCTAATCCGGATGCTCACATCGGAATGATAAAGAGAAAAGATGAGGAGGGGCAGACCACAGGAGAGGGTAGCAAGAAAGAATCTGGGAACATATTAAAAAAGCTGTTTGGATTTATCGGTAAAGCAGCAGGCATGGATCAGAGTGAAATCGACAGTGCGGTAGATGAAATTCAGAAGGGTTCTGCCGTGAGTTTCACAGAAAGAATCAATGCGGTCAATAATGGGAAGATAGCTGATGAAATGTGGGATATCTGCTATGCATTGCAATCCTCCCTGTACTCCATTCTGAATGATGAAGATATGGATAGCACCAGCTCAGCAACAGCAATGCAGGAGAGCCTTGACGAGTTTTATGCAGTAGTGCAGGATTCAATCACCAAATGGTCCAGCGGCAATGCGGCCAGCATTGTTAGGAAGAATGAAGAGGTATCGGAGACAGACTTGGTGATTATGAAGGCGGCAGTGGAAAGGCTGAATGAATCAATCGAAAAGGCTGGTAAAGATGCCGGTTCAAAGGAGAAATCCGAAGAAGATGGAACAGATAATGATGAAAAGTCGAAAGGAGACGAAGAAAAAATGATTGATAAGAGCAAACTGACAGATGCGGAAAGAGCTTTCTTGGAAAGCATCGAAAAGCGATATGGTACGGATGGTGAATCTGTTCCAGATAATGGAGGTGCAGAGGCGGCAGTAACAAAGTCCGTGACACAGCCTGCAACTGAGGCAGCACCAGTTTCGCAGACGGATGAATCCGACAGTATCTACAAGGGTCTGCATCCCGCAGTAAGGGCAGAGCTGGAAGGGTTAAGGAAGTTCCGGGAGGATGCAGAGGCTAGAGAGCTTGCGGAGGTTGCGAAGAAATATGCAATCATCGGCAAGAATGAGGATGAACTGGTTCCGCTGTTCAAGAGTCTCAGATCGGCAGGAGGAACCGCTTATAATGATATGATTGCTGTACTGGACCAGGCAGTAGCCACAGTTGAAAAGTCCGGTGCATTTTCTGAAATCGGCAAGTCCGGGTATGGTTCCGGTTCAGTGGGAGCAGCCGAGGCGAAGATTGAAGCAATTGCGAAGGGGTACATGGAGAAAGATTCTTCTCTGGATTATGTTTCGGCAATGGCAAAGGCATGGGAGGACAATCCGGAACTGATAGATGAATACGAGACTGAGGCAGGATTCTAAAGAAGGAGGATAAAAAGGTGGCAAACAGAAATTTTAATGGAGTACAGATTAACCAGAGTGTGACTATTGTGGAGCAGGCGGGTGCCGATATCAAGGACGTGAGAAATCGGATTATGGCATACGATAAGGATGGCAATGTTGTTCTGGCAGCGGATGGTTCTACTGTTCTGGTAGGAGTTGCGCTGATTGAGGCCGGAATAAATGACATTTCTGGTGTAGAGTCTGGTAAAGTAAACGCCGGTGATGACGTTGACATTCAGATCAAGGATATCGGTTATATCCTGGCTGGAGGCGATATTGCCAAAGGCGATGAAGTCACAGCATCCAGTGGCTTAGCTGTTAAGGCAGAGACCGGTAACTATGTAGTGGGTATCGCACTCTCAGCGGTAGAAAAAGATGAATACTGCAGAGTGCAGATTGCCAAGTATCAGAAAGCGTAGAGCAGGAGGTAAAGAAGAATGGCTAAAAGAACAGCAGCAAGCATTCAGGCAGATATTGCTAAGGGTGCTTTCAGACCGCATACAGCGCTGTCCAATATGGCGCTGGCATACTATCAGAGTGAAGCAAATAGCTTTGCAAAAACGATTTTCCCAATTTGCCCTGTTACGCTGTCCTCTGATAATTACTATATTTTCGACAAGGAGGATTTGCTGCGTGACAACTGGCACCGGAAACCGGCATATGGCAAGGTCGATACGGCAATACTTTCCGAACATACGGAAACCTATACTTGCGAGGTAGATCAGATGATTATGGGTATTAACCAGATCCGGCAGACAGACCTCAACCGAAGAATGGGACCGAGGACGGCAGACCCGAAACAGCAGAGAACTAAGACTATGGCCGGGCAGCTGAACATCCATCAGGATTCCATGTTTGCCCGCAAGTTCTTCAAAAAGGGCGTATGGACACAGGAGTATACAGGCGTTGATTCCACCGCTCCCGCATCTGGGCAGTTTATTAAGTTCAGCAATGGAAACTCCGATCCGGTAGCT
>Ga0137306_102845_pt1 | contig 13836 bp, 9 predicted proteins | sample Inofroosms_March_FD_97187 | JGI IMG/M metagenome (GOLD analysis project Ga0137306, IMG submission 97187) | Mouse cecal microbial communities from Vienna, Austria - N-Acetylneuraminic and N-Acetylglucosamine D2O microcosms_March | ecosystem: Host-associated > Mammals > Digestive system > Large...
CCATTGGAAGAATAGTATCATATAATTTTCGGAAAAACTCTGGTTTGGGGCTGCCTCCAACCGGATGATAGCTGACAGCATAAAGACCGGGCTGCTTCTGGGAAATGGCTCTGGGGTTGTCCACGGAACCGCCGTTACCTTGTTTCTTGATTTCAGGGATTGTGGTATTTAGATCTAGATTTTCCTCAGCAAGTATCTTAGATAACTTGTCCTGGTATGCTTTGATATAGCCCTCAGTTCCCAAGGTTTCTTGCATAAAACGGGTACGGGCAGCACCACGGTTTTCATAATTGCCATGTGCAGTAAAAGTGTCTACCATAGCTTTGATGTAGTAAAGGATTTTGGAAGGCTCCACATCAGAGGCCACCTGTGCGCCCATTCTGGGATTGCGTCCGAGACCGCCGGCGCTGTAGACGTCAAAGTTGCCATTTTCTTTGGCCACAAAGCCTAAGTCACGGAATGTGGCATGGGTAACATTTTCTTTGCAGTTTGAGAAGCAAACCTTTAATTTTCTGGGCAATTTTACAGTTTTGATAAATCCTAACAGATAATCAGCAGCTTCCTTTGCATAAGGGAGGACGTCAAAATATTCACCCTGCTGCACTCCAGAAAGGGGGGAACACATTACATTGCGGGGAAAATCGCCGCCGCCGCCGCGGGTAATGATTCCATGATCAAAGGCTTCTTCAATCAGAGCACATACTTGTGCTGCAGAAAGGTTGTGAAGCTGCAGACTCTGGCAAGTCGTGATATGTGCAAGTGAGATATCATATTTTTCAATACTGTCAGCGATAAAACTCAGATGTTCCTTGGTCACTTCCCCTCCGCTGAGGCGCAGGCGGAGCATACTGGCATTGCCGCCTCTTTGCGCATAACTGCCAAAGCCGCCAGAAAAGCCTTTATATTGTGCTACATTGATTTCTTTTTTGTAAAATTTTTCTGTCATTTCATGAAATTCTTTTAAATCTCCACGAAACTCTTCTACATGGTCTGTCATGATTACCTCCTGATAAAATGAATTTGTTGTTCAGGCATTCCCTTTTATGATACCCATCTTATAAGGAATTTAACAGAAAAAGGGAAAATACCAAATTTTAATACAATTGAAATTTTGTTTGTATATAGTTTACCAGATTTTGTATAATAAAAATAGTATTTTTTTAAAATATGGTAACTATTCAGAACACCAAGCCGCAGGACATGCCGGCAGAGCTGTCATATGCCTCGAAAGAGGGTTTTGAATAATTACAAAATATGATACAATGGTTCCTGCAATATGGGGAAAGTATGATATAGAATCAAGAGAATGATAGTTTAAAAATGGAGAGGAAACTTATGAGAAAAGCAGTATTTTTTGATATTGATGGAACAATTTGGGATGAGAAACATCAAATCCCAGACAGTACAAGAGAAGCATTTCGAAAGATGAAAGATCAGGGTCATTATCTATTTATCAGCAGTGGCAGAACCAGAGTATTTATTCCAGATCAGGAGTTGATGCCTTTGGGATTTGACGGTATACTGGCGGGCTGCGGCACTTACGGGGAATTTCAAAGTGAAGTAAAATTCTATCATCAGATTGCTTTGGAGGAAATACAGCGGGTCAATCGTTTTTTGCAGAGTTTAGATGCGTCGTATATTCTGGAGGGAAGGTATTTCTTATATCTGGACGCAGAGCGTTTTCCAAAAGAATCTCCGTTTCCGCAGGAAATGAAGGGAGAATTGGGGGAGAAGATGCTGCGCGTAACAGGGAATGAGGACAGCCTGGAAGTCAGTAAATTTTGTGTCAATTATCTAGAAGATTCTGAAAAACAAAAAGAACTGGAACGAGTATTGGAACAAGGCTATACAATCATCCACCGGGGCGGAAATTTTATGGAGATCGTGCCAAAAGGGTTTCACAAGGCAACTGGGATCCAGGAGATTTGTAAGATACTTGGAATTGACCATACAGATACGTATTCATTTGGAGACAGTACGAATGATTTGGATATGCTTCAATATACGGCACACTCTGTGGCTATGGGGGATGGGATGCAGCAGGCAAAGGACGCAGCCGAGTATGTGACAGCGCCTTTATGGGAGGATGGTATTTATCAGGCCTGCAAATATTATGGGCTGATATAGATGATTAATTGACAATACAGGAGGAATTTTATGAAAAATATCGCGATTGTGACAGGCGCAAGCAGTGGGCTTGGACGGGAATTTGTGAAATTATTATTAAAGGAAAAGGAATTGGATCAGATCTGGGCAGTTGCCAGGAGAAAACAGAAGTTAGATCAGCTTGTTGAGAAATATGGAGATAAGGTAAAGACATACACAATTGATTTATCAGATCAGGATGCCATTCTGGAATTTGGGGAGCTGATAAAAAAGAAAAAGCCAAATATCCGTTATCTGATCAATAATGCAGGATATGCAAAATTTTGTTCTTATGATGGCTTGTCTGTTATGGGAACAATAAATATGATTGATGTAAACTGCAGTGCACCTGTGGCATTGACACTTCTTGCGCTGCCATATATGAGGAGAGGAAGCCATATCTTGAATATTTCTTCTCAAGCATCGTTTCAGCCGCTGCCCTATCAAAATGTTTACAGTTCCACAAAAGTATTTCTGAGAAATTATACAAGAGCCTTGCATGTGGAGCTGAAAGGTAAGGATATCTCAGCAACGGCAGTATGTCCTGGCTGGATGCGCACGGCATTGTATCAGCGTGCGAAGGTTGGGGCAAAAAAAACGGTAAATAATTTTTTGGGTATGGTGACGCCAGATAAAGTGGCTAGAAAAGCACTGTGCGATGCTAAGAGAAATCGGGATATGTCAGTCTATGGTATCTATACGAAATCGTGTCATGTGGCTGCAAAAGTGCTGCCCCAGAAAACAGTGATGAAAATATGGATGATGCAGCAGAGGTTTTGATATAACTTTTGAGGAATGATAGGCAAATGTACTGTCAACATGCGGATGGCGTTTTTATAATTTTAGAGTAACTATTCAGAACCCCAAGCCACAGACATGCCAGCAAAGCTGTCATTTACCTCTGACGAGGGTTCTGAATAGTTACATTTTAGAAAGTTTTTAGAAAGTTTAGATTTTCGACATTGACAAATACTGGGAAAAGGAATAGTATGGACTGCAAACCGAAAATATTAGGGAACAGATGATTGTATTCTGAAAATTTTGCAAACAAAAGGAGAGAGAGATGGGAAAAATATTAAAATACCTTAGTGAACACAAATCCATAATATTTGCGATTTTCTTACTGCTGATTGTGCAGGCGTACTGTGATCTGTCACTGCCTCAGTATATGTCTGATATTGTGGATGTTGGGATTCAGCAGAGTGGTATTGAATATGCCGTTCCAGAAAAAATGCGGCAGGAGACGATGGAAAATCTCTGTTTGTTCATGTCTGAGGGGGATGCCGCAAAGTTAAGAGAATCTTATCAGAAGTTATCAGATGGAAATTTGGAATTAACGCTTCGGGATAAAGAGGATTTACAGGAATTGGAGGAACTTTTGGGGATGCCAATGGTTGTCATGTCTTCCATAACAGAGCAGACAGGTATGGATATGGATACCCTCAAAGCGCTAATTGACAGCGGGCAGATGACGAGAGAACAAATTTTACAGTCTGAAGCGCAAGCAGAGGAAAATATGGGAGATATGAGTGAATCTATCATTTCCCAGCGGGCCCGATTGGCAGTCAGAGAAGAATATGAGGCATTGGGCTATCATATGGAAGATTATCAGAATCGCTATATGTTGCGCACTGGGGGAAAGATGTTAGCGATGGCAGTTTTGATGACGCTGGCTTCTATTGTAGTGGGTTTATTTGCCTCTCGGGTTTCCGCTAAGATTGGTATGGATCTTAGAGGCAGAGTGTATCAGAAGGTTGTCAGTTTTTCGAATAGTGAAATTGAGCAATTCTCGACCGCATCCTTGATTACCAGAAGCACCAATGATATTCAGCAAGTGCAGATGGTCTGTGTATTGTTGCTGCGGATGATTCTTTATGCGCCCATTATCGGTATCGGAGGTGTGGTTAAGGTTATCGGCACTAAGACTGGAATGGGATGGATTATTGGCGTTGCTGTGGGGAGTATTATCTTATTAGTAGGTATATTGATGTCTGTCACCATGCCAAGATTTAAAAAGATGCAGACGCTGGTAGACCGTCTGAATTTGGTTTCCAGAGAGATTCTCACAGGAGTTCCTGTAATCCGTGCAAATCGTGATCTGATGAAGACACAGCTCTTTACCAGTCGCGTGATGTCATTGATGATGCCAGCGATGATGTTGATTATGAACAGTATCACAGTGCTGATTGTCTGGTTTGGCTCTAAGGGAGTAGATCTGGGAAATCTGCAGGTCGGTGACATGATGGCCTTTATCACTTATACCATGCAGATTGTAATGGCATTTTTGATGATTACTATGATTTCTGTGATGTTGCCCCGCGCAGGTGTGGCTGCTAATCGTATTGAGGAAGTTATTCAGACTAAGGCAACCATTTTGGATCCAGAGCAGCCCGAAGATGAGCGGGAAGGAGACTGGCATGGGGAAGTGTCATTTGAAGATGTCAGTTTCCGTTATCCAGGTGCAGAGGAAGATGCACTCTGTCATATTTCCTTTTTGGCAAAACCAGGCCGGACCACAGCGATTATTGGCAGTACTGGCTGTGGAAAATCGACATTACTGAATCTGATTCCCAGATTTTATGATGTGACATCAGGTAAAATTATGGTCGATGGCGTAGATATCCGCAAAATGAGCCAGAAAAAACTGCGCAGTTTGATCGGTTATGTGCCTCAAAAGGGAGTGTTGTTTTCTGGAACAATTGCTTCTAATATTCAGTTTGCTGGAAATGTATCGGATGTGCAAATGAGGGAGGCGGCACAGATTGCACAGGCAGAAGATTTTATCAATGAGAAGGAAGATCAATTTGAAAGTCCGATTGCGCAGGGAGGGACAAATGTCTCCGGCGGACAGAAACAGCGCCTGTCTATTGCCAGAGCGATTGCCAAAAATCCAAAAGTATTTCTGTTTGACGATAGTTTCTCCGCTTTGGATTACAAGACAGATGTGACATTGCGCAAAGCGTTGCAGGAGAAAACAGCAGACGCCGCTGTGATTATTGTTGCGCAGCGTATCAGCACCATTTTACATGCAGATCAGATTATCGTGCTGGAAGATGGCAGTGTTGCTGGGATCGGAACGCATGAAGAACTGCTTAAGTCTTGTGAAACCTATCAGGAGATTGCAAGATCACAGCTCTCAGAACAGGAACTTAAGAGTCAAGGAGGTGCAGGTAGATGAGTGAACATAAACGTCCAGCGAGAATGGGTCACGGGCCTGGCGGGCCTGGTGGGATGGCGCCTGGGGAGAAGGCAAAAAATTTTAGAGGTACCGTAAAAAAGTTACTTCAATATATGGGGCGTTATAAGATCGGTGTATTGGTGGTTTTGATTTTTGCGGTGGCTTCCACAGTGTTTGGCATTGCTGGCCCTAAAATCTTAGGAAATGCCACTACGGAATTATTCAATGGATTGGTGGCCAAGGTATCAGGCGGCGGAGCAATTGATTTTGGTAAAATTGGAGAGATTTTGTTATTCTTGTTGGCAATCTATTTATTTAGTGCCTTGTGTTCGTTTGTGCAAGGTATTATTATGACTGGAATTACTCAGAAGGTTTGTTTTCGTTTCCGAGAGGATATCTCAAAAAAAATAAACCATATGCCTATGAAATACTTTGAATCCAGAACCGTGGGAGAGGTGTTGTCCCGCATTACCAATGATGTAGATACACTTGGACAGGGGTTAAATCAGAGTGTGACACAGCTTATCACATCTGTTACCACATTGATTGGAATTTTGGTGATGATGTTAAGTATCAGTCCGCTGATGACTTTGATTGCATTTGTGATTCTTCCAGTGTCTGGGATTTTAATTGGCATTGTGGTCAAGTTTTCTCAAAAATATTTTATTGCACAACAGAAATATTTGGGAAAGATCAATGGCCAAGTGGAAGAAGTCTACAGCGGACATAATATTGTCAAAGCATTCAATAAAGAGGAAGATATGCTGCGGGAATTTAATGAGACAAATGATATTCTGTTTCAGTCCGCATGGAAGTCTCAATTTTTGTCTGGTATGATGCAGCCAATCATGAGTTTTGTGGGAAATCTTGGTTATGTGGCGGTTGCCGTACTGGGTGGTATACTTGCGATTCGGGGCAGCATTGAGGTGGGAGAGATACAGTCTTTTATCCAATATGTGCGCCAGTTTACCCAGCCAATTGCGCAAGTTGCGCAAGTGTCCAATATGTTACAGTCAACGGCTGCGGCCGCGGAGCGTGTCTTTGAGTTCTTAGAGGAAGAGGAAGAGGATGTTGCCGCAGAACATCCAGTCAAACTTGCCAAGATGGAGGGCAGAGTTACTTTCGAACATGTTCAGTTTGGATATGATAAGGATAAGATTATTGTCAATGATTTTAATTGTCAGGTGGAACCAGGGCAGATGGTGGCAATTGTCGGGCCTACTGGTGCGGGCAAGACTACTATGGTAAAGCTGTTGATGCGTTTTTATGATGTACTGCAAGGAAGTATTAAGGTAGACGGACATGATCTGAGAGAATTTGACCGCAGTGACCTGAGAGAAAATTTCGGTATGGTGCTTCAGGATACCTGGCTTTTTAAAGGCACGATCATGGAAAATATTCGCTATGGCAGACTAGACGCCACAGACGAGGAAGTGATTGCAGCCGCCAAAGCTGCACATGCCCACCGTTTTATCTCTACCTTGCCTGGCGGTTATCAGATGGAATTAAATGAGGACGCCAGCAATGTTTCACAGGGACAGAAGCAGTTATTGACGATTGCGCGGGCGATTTTGGCAGATAATCCAATCTTGATTTTGGATGAGGCCACTTCTTCTGTGGACACCAGAACGGAGGAACGGATTCAAAAGGCCATGAATAACTTGATGAAGGGCAGAACTAGTTTTGTGATTGCCCATCGTCTTTCTACCATTAAGGATGCAGATGTGATTCTGGTAATGAAGGATGGGGATATCATTGAGCAGGGAAATCATCAGGAATTGTTAGCTAAGAATGGATTCTATGCAGAGCTTTACAATTCTCAGTTTGAGGCGGCATAGAAGATAGAAATAAATATTTTTTAGACGGAGCTGTGGCGCTAATATATTCATTCGTCCTTGTAAGTTATGTTGGTGCCACAGCTCCTTGTTTGTGAAAATATTATTTTTTGAGTTGTAAGCCATCTTTGAAAGCTTCGCCTACTCTTTCAGTCACTTTATAATATCCATGTGTGTATGGGTCAAAGGCGATAGCATTTACCAGTGACATGTCAACTTTACCATCAACCATAACAGTTTCGTCTGCAGTAACATTAACTACCTTGCCAATCACGCCACATCCATATTTTCCATCCTGATATTCAATAAATTCACATTCTAAACAGAGTGGAAATTCATTGATGATTGGTGCGTCTATAATCTCAGATTTGCTGGCAGTAAGACCACTATTTTCCAATTTTTGGGCAACTTTATTGCCTGACTCAACGCCAAAATAGTCTGCTTCCACAACATGAGCAGCATCGGCAATACTGACAGTAAAAGCCCCTCTTTTTTTGATATTTTTAACTGTTTTGTGTGTTTCAGACAACTTCAGAGCTACATTGCCTCTTTCCTGCATAGTACCCCAGGCAGCATTCATAACATTAACACTGCCATCCTCATTGTAAGTTGCCACCATTAATACTGGCATTGGAAAGATACCTTCGGTTAGATTAAGTTTCATTCTCATTTTAATTACCTCTTTTCTCATATGGAATGGATGGGATTTTTGTCTGCATATATAATTATAATTGGTAATGTAAAAAATACAAGTAGTATCTTGTAACTTAGTATTGAGGTGACAATCTCCTTTTTCTTGACTTATGTCCAGTGACGTGATAGGATAAGATACGGCACTATATCTTGTGTTTATAAATAGAGAAAAACACAAAAACCAACTATATATTCGGCTTTCACTGATAGCCAGACGCATAGTTGTGTGGGGGAAATGGCACAGCAAAGAGGAAAAGAGGAGAAAGGATGGAAAAAGATTTTAAGGTAATCAAGAAGGATGGCACAAAAGAAGAGTTTAATGTGCAGAAAGTTGTCGTGGCGGTAAATAAATCTGCTTATCGTGCTTTGATTAAATTTACAGATGAGGAATTGCAATTTATTTGCCAGTTTGTGGAAGAAAAAGTGGAATCTATGGGGCTTAAGGAAATTAAGATTGCCCAGATGCACAATATTGTGGAGGGCGCCTTGGAGAAGGTGAATCCGACTGTGGCCAAGAGCTATCGGGATTACCGCAATTATAAGCAGGATTTTGTGCAGATGTTGGATGAGGTCTATAAAAAGAGCCAATCTATTATGTACATAGGGGATAAGGAAAATTCTAATACAGACAGCGCCTTGGTCTCCACAAAGCGGAGTTTGATTTTTAATCAGCTCAATAAGGAATTATATCAGAAATTTTTTATGACGACTGAGGAAATCCAGGCGTGTAGAGATGGTTATCTCTATGTGCATGATATGTCGGCAAGACGTGATACCATGAACTGCTGTCTGTTTGATGTGGAAAATGTGCTGCGCGGCGGTTTTGAGATGGGGAATTTATGGTATAATGAGCCAAAAACGTTGGATGTTGCCTTTGATGTGATTGGGGACATTGTTTTAAGCGCTGCAAGTCAGCAATATGGCGGTTTTACTGTGCCATGTGTTGAGAAGATCCTTGAGCCTTATGCAGAAAAATCTTATCTGAAATACAAGAGCCGTTATCAGGAGCTGGGGTTGAGTGAGGAGCGTGCAGAAGAGGAAACCATGAAGGATATTGCCAGGGATTTAGAACAAGGAGTTCAGGGATGGGAATACAAGTTTAATTCTGTATCTTCCAGCCGTGGCGATTATCCATTTATCACCATGACATTTGGAACTGGAACGGGACGTTTTGCGAAAATGGCCTCTATTGCCATGCTCAATGTCCGCAGGAATGGTCAGGGGAAAGCATCTTGTAAAAAGCCGGTATTGTTTCCCAAATTGGTATTTCTGTATGATAAAAATCTCCACGGACCAGGAAAGGAGTTGGAGGATGTCTTTGAGGCAGGGATTGAGTGTTCTAGAAAAACGATGTATCCAGATTGGCTGAGTTTGACAGGGAAAGGCTATATTGCCAGTATGTACAAGCAGTATGGGGAAATTATCAGTCCAATGGGATGCCGTGCGTTTTTGTCGCCCTGGTATGAGCGTGGCGGCAGGAATCCAGCCGATGACAAAGATCATCCAGTATTTGTGGGACGCTTTAATATCGGTGTAGTCAGTCTGCATCTGCCAATGATTTTGGCAAAATCCAGGCAGGAGAGCAGAGACTTCTATGAGGTTCTTGACTATTATTTGGAATTGATTCGCCAGCTTCATATCCGTACCTATGCTTATCTGGGAGAAATGCGTGCCAGTACCAATCCCCTGGCCTATTGTGAGGGAGGTTTTTATGGGGGGCATTTGGGAATTCATGATAAGATCAAGCCCTTGTTAAAGACGGCCACAGCTTCTTTTGGAATTACAGCATTTAATGAGCTGCAAAGACTGTACAATGGAAAATCTTTGGTAGAAGATGGACAGTTTGCGATTGAAGTGCTTGAACATATCAATCAGAAAATTGATCAATACAAGAAAGAGGATGGAAATCTCTATGCGATCTATGCAACGCCGGCGGAAAATCTTTGTGGTCTGCAAGTAAAACAGTTCCGTAAAAAATATGGTATTGTGGAAAATGTTTCTGACCGTGAGTATGTCAGCAATGGATTTCATTGCCATGTGACAGAAGATATCACTCCCATTCAAAAGCAGGATTTGGAATATCGTTTTTGGGAACTCAGTAATGGCGGTAAGATTCAGTATGTGAAATATCCGATTGACTATAATGTGGAGGCTGTAAAGACGCTCGTGCGCCGTGCAATGGAGATGGGCTTTTATGAAGGGGTAAATTTGTCTCTTGCCTACTGTGATGATTGCGGCCATCAGGAGCTTGAAATGGATGTATGTCCCAAATGCGGCAGCCGCAACCTGACTAAAATTGATCGTATGAATGGGTATCTGTCTTATTCCAGAGTAAAGGGAGATACCCGCCTCAATGATGCAAAAATGGCGGAGATAGCAGAACGAAAGAGTATGTAAGGAGACTTGAAATGAGATACCACAATATTACAAAAGATGATATGCTTAACGGTGACGGGCTTCGGGTAGTCTTATGGGTGTCTGGTTGTTCTCATTGCTGCACAGATTGTCAAAATCCTATTACCTGGGATCCCAACGGCGGGCTTGTGTTTGACGAGGAGGCAAAACGGGAAGTATTTGCAGAATTGTCGAAAGATTATATTTCTGGGATTACCTTGAGCGGCGGAGATCCACTGTACTTTGGAAATCGTTTGGAGATTCTCAAACTGGCAAAGGAGATGAAGCAGTTATTTCCTACAAAGAGCATATGGCTTTATACCGGATTTGTGTGGGAAGCTATTTCGGGATTGGAAATCATGAATTATTTAGATGTGTTGGTGGATGGAGAATTTATAACAGAGCAAAAAGATACCCAGCTCTACTGGCGGGGAAGCGCGAATCAGCGTGTGATTGATGTTCCGGCAAGTCTAATACAAAGAAAAATAGTGCTTCATTGTGAATAATGCATAAATATATTGACAAAAAACAAAGAAAATAGGATAATTATTCTATAAGATTATAGAGCCGGGAGATGGAGAACATGAAAAATAGTGAAGTTACAAAAGAAAAAAGTGGCAAAGGGATGAAAAGCTTAGCGATGATGGTAGTCTTGGTGGTGTTTTTATTGATTGCTGGCACTGCTGCCTGTCTGGGTGGGCTTGGGATCTTTTTTCTGCGGCAGTCAATGACAGAGTTTGTCGGTGACCATGAGGAAACTAAGATCGAAGATTATCGAACTGAGATCAAATCACAGGTTCAGTCCGCTATGGCTATTGTGCAGGGATATTATGACAAGGCATCCAATGGAGAATTGTCAGAGAAAAAGGCACAAGGTTTTGCCAAAGAAGCGATTCGCAATATGCGCTATCGCGATGATGCATCCGGCTATATATGGATTGATGGTGCAGATGGGGTATTGATCATGCATCCGATTCTCTCAGAACAGGAGGGAACCAATCGTATTGATATGACAGATCCCAATGGCGTCAAGATTACCGAGGGTATTATCAAAGCGGCAGAAAGCGGAGATGGTTTCCATGAGTTTAGTTTTACCAAGGTAGATGGGACCACGGTAGCACCTAAGATTGCTTATTCACAGAAATTTGAACCTTGGGGCTGGGTAGTTGCAACTGGAAATTATGTGGATGATATGAATGAGGAGATTGAGGTCTCCAAACAGCAAATTAATCATGAGTTAAAAAATATGATCACTGTTTTCAGTGTGGCAATTATCGTGATTTTATTGAGTGCATTTGTTGTATCTCTGTTTTTTGGAAAGAGACTGACGATTGGAATTCAGCGGATTGAGAGTCATTTACATAAAGCAGCAGAAGGAGATTTGTCTTTTGAGATTGAACCCAAATTGATGAACAGGGCAGACGAACTCGGCAAGATTGCCCGTTCCCTGGATGGGGTGAAAAACTCTCTGGCAAGTATGATTGGGAATGTAAGCAGTACCGGAAATCATCTAAAAGAGAGCAGTGAGAAATTCAGTCAGAAGTTTGAGACGATCAGCAGCAGTATAGAAAATGTGAACACTGCTATTGAAGAACTTGCCTTAGGTGCAACCAGTCAGGCGGCGGAGACTGAGACAGTCAATAATAAGATTACAGAGCTTGGCGGCGTCATTGAGGTGGAAGAACAGGGAGTAGAAAAGCTGGAGCATTCTGTTTCCAGTATGATGCAGTATTCTACAGGAGCTTCTGAGAGTATTGATCTTCTCAATAAAATTACAGAGATCACGATCAAGGCAATTGAGACTGTATATGAGCAGACAAATAAGAATAATGAGTCCGCAGCAAATATCAATAAAGCGGTTGAGATTATCAAAGGATTGGCAGAACAGACAAATTTATTGTCCTTAAATGCCAGTATTGAGGCTGCAAGAGCAGGCGAGGCCGGTAGAGGATTTGCTGTTGTGGCAGAAGAGATCCGCAATCTTGCAGAAGAATCTGCTGACAGTGCCCAGGAGATCGAGGGAATTGTACAAGAACTGATTGGAAATGTTGCAGTATCAGTAGATAATATGCAGGTAGTAACCAAAAATGTTCAGGAACAACAGACACGTCTGGACGAGACCAGAGAGGCATTTGCGCATCTCTCTGATGAGATTCAACAGGTTGAGGAAGTGACCAAAGAGATTGGCGGACAGACAAATATTTTGACATCCTTAAAACAGCTTGTAGCTGATTCGGTCAATAATTTGGCAAGTATTGTAGAAGAAAATGCGGCATCTACGGAAGAAACCAGTGCTAGTATGCAGCTTGTGGCGGAAGGAATTGAGGAGTGTACCAAAGATACACAGGCTTTGGTAGCATTGAGTGCCGAGCAAAATGAGGCGACACGGAAATTTAAACTATAATTTAATTGAAGAAGTGTAGCATTTATGATTTTTAGATAAGCAAATGGGACTGTCGCAGGAACAGAAATAATAATGCGACAGTCCGTCTCGTTTTGGGGGTTGAATAGATAAATAAGAATTTAACAAAGAGGTGAGGGTCAATGGAAAACGATATTGAATATGTACAACTATTTATGCAATATGAATCTGATGATATACCTATGGTATTCTTTTATGAAGTGGACTTGAAGGATGACCGTTTTGCTCTTAGAGAGATACGCGTCTTTGCAAACAGGGCCGTAAAGCTTGATGATGACCCATATAGTGATGTCATAGAAATGTGTCCAATCCCAACCGTTGATGAACTTAACGCAAAAGTATGGGGAGAAGGCTTCTATGCAGTTATTATTTCCAGAGAAGAATTTAACGAAATATGGAACACTGGAATTTATAGAGGGAACCTGACTGCATCGGAATTTCAGTTTGAAGAATTGTCAGGTAAGTGAGAATTTAGTAATCAAACGTAAGAATAAGCATTTTACTTCTTAAGCAGTGGGAACACAATTCCGAAAAATGTGCTAAAACATCTGCGTGAGATACCGGAACGCAATAAGCAGAAACCACTTCAAAAACAGCGTAAAAAGTCCTTTGAAAGAGATGGACGATAGGCATTGAAAAACCGCTGTTATGGTGTTATCCATAGCAGCGGCATACATAATCATTTACTGACTGTAAGCGTGATTTAAATATCCTGAACATTGATGATTGTTTCTTTCTTACACTTCGGACAATACAGAGGGATATTTTTTAGTTCGGTATTTTCCTGTATCATTGTTCGGGTTTTATTGCCACAGACAGGGCAAAGTATCCATTGTGTTTTGCTCAAAACTTTTCCCTCTAAACTATTTTGCTTTTTGTTTTTTCAAAACTGTTCCACATACAATTACCGCTGCAAAAATGATAAAGATTAGATACCATAGATTTTCAAAGCAAAATCCATGATCCAACATCAATCGGTATCCGCAAGAAGCAGGGAAAATACGCCCTATGGCTTCAAGAAAATCGGGCAGCAAGTCGATAGGGAACATAATTCCCGAAAGCATAATTGAGGGCAAAAACACTAATTGTGCTATCATCGTCAGTTTCGCTTGATTTTTTACCGTCAACCCTAAAACACTTCCAATGCTTAACGACACAATAATGTATAT
>Ga0137306_102846_pt1 | contig 13829 bp, 13 predicted proteins | sample Inofroosms_March_FD_97187 | JGI IMG/M metagenome (GOLD analysis project Ga0137306, IMG submission 97187) | Mouse cecal microbial communities from Vienna, Austria - N-Acetylneuraminic and N-Acetylglucosamine D2O microcosms_March | ecosystem: Host-associated > Mammals > Digestive system > Large...
ACAGTAGTAACAGTTCAGATAACCCTTGAACTGTTACTTATAGTACACATTTCCTCATATTCCTCTGACAAAAATCTATTTACATCCCCATCCCCCTGTTATATGATTGCCTCAACAATACCCGCAGGCAAAGCCCACGACAGCTGTTCATCCGTCTATCCGGACAGAACCGCCGCTCTGCCACGGAGCAAGGAGGAATCTATATGCTAGCAGCAACACCGCCTATGGGGTGGAATTCATGGAACACATTTGGACAGGACATTGATGAGGAGCTGATTTTCCAGATAACGGACGTTTTAGTCCGGGAGGGCTATCGGGAGGCAGGATACGAATACCTGGTCATTGACGACTGCTGGTCTTTAAAAGAGCGGGATGAAGAGGGAAACCTTGTGCCGGACCCGGCAAAATTCCCCCATGGCATGAAAGCAGTGGCGGATTATGTCCACAGGGCGGGCCTGAAGTTCGGCATGTACTCCTGCGCCGGGATCCGCACCTGCGCAGGCTATCCCTCCAGCTATGACCACGAATTTCAGGACGCACAGCTGTTTGCCCGGTGGGGCGTGGACTATCTGAAATACGACTATTGCAATTTCCCGGAAAATGCCGACGGCATCAACCGCTACCACATTATGAGCATGGCCTTAAAAGCCACGGGACGGGAGATCTGTTTCGCGGCCTGCAACTGGGGCCATCACGATTCCTGGAACTGGATGCGGTCCATCGGTGCTCACATGTACCGCTCCACCGGGGATATTTTTGACAACTTCCGCTCCTTTATGGGGATTTTCCAGTCCCAGCTGGAACATCTCTCCCAGTCCGGCCCATACTGCTTCAATGACTTGGACATGCTGACCGTAGGCATGTACAACCAGGGTAATGTGGCCATCGGCAAGCCCTGCACAGACGGAGAATACCGGATGCAATTCTCCCTGTGGTGTCTTGCCGGGGTTCCTCTCATGATCGGGGCTGACATCCGGAAGCTGAATCCCCGGATGAAGGAGCTTCTGCTGAACAGAGAGCTGATCCGCATTGACCAGGATGTGGAGTGCCGTCCCCCTTATCTGGTCGGGAAGCGGAGCGTCATGGTGCCCGAGGAGGACCGGGAAAACGCGGTGGAGCCTTTGAGGGCTGTGAAGGACCAGCTGTACACCTTCATCAAACATCTGTCTGACCATGAGTTTGTCATCGCCTGCTACAATCTGTTTGATGAGGAGCGGGAAATCAGCTGTATCTTCGCCGACGCCGGAGTCCCCTACACCTCCGGGTACGGGTTTGCCATGAGGGATATCTTTACCGGGGAGGATTTAGGCGTGAAGAAAGATTATTATATTGTCTCCGTTCCCGGGCATGACTGCAGATTATTCCTCTGCCGCCTGGCAAAATAGGGGACCTATGGACAAGAATAAGAAAGAGTATTGCAGAAAATGCAAAAAGCCCCTGACCTCTGATGAGATCGGGGCCACCAGAAAGCTGGTGAACCGCGGCAGCCAGGTGTTCTACTGCCTGGACTGCCTGGCAGAGGCGTTTGATATTACCAGAGAAGATATTGAAAAAAAGATCGTGTATTTCAAAGAAATGGGGTGTACCTTGTTCCGGTAGGTTTCTGGATTATCTGGTCTCTCCCATCTGGAGACACGACCGGTATATCTGCAGAACCTGGAGCCTATCCAGACCCATTTCCTGATCCGTTTTGTTGCGCTGGTACTGTCAAGGCTTCTGGAATACTGTCTGGGGAGAAAATATGGTGTCACACCCATCCTGGAAAGTCTAAGGAGATGTGAAAAAGAGCGGAAAAACACAACCATAAACAGTAAAATAAGGAAGGCCGCAAACCACGAAAAATTCGTGGTTTGCGGTCCAAAAAGAACATTAGTTCTGTAAGAGTCAGGTTTTCCTAGCAAATGCAACCGCTAAATCGCAGCACTTGGGCTTAGCCTATAAAAAACGTCTTATTTTCGGCAGATTTACCTTTAATTCTCTTCATATGAACACTTTTCAATATCTCCACGATTAATTCTTTATATTGTTCATAAGTTTCTTTCTTTACCTGCACACATGCGCCATAAGAGCCACCCATGCCAATTCCCTCTGTATACCCATCTTCATAATAAGCTAAAATCCATATCCATGGACACTCTCCTTCGGCATCTTTTGTCTCTGTAATCATTGTTCCTGTAATGCCAAGAACATTCACAATCTCACTATTATCTCCAGACACCAGCCGAAAGAGCCCACCATTACGAGAAAGAGAATCAAAAATCACTATTTTTTCTTCTCCGCTGATAAAAAGGTCAACTATTTTTTCTGGATCACTTTCTTTCGTTTTTGTCGCTGGAGACCACGGTTCTTCCGTTATAGTCCATTGAGATGGATATTGAAACAAAAAATCATAATATTCGCTTTCATAGGAAGAATCTAGCTCAAGCGGTTGTTCAGTTTGGTTATTATCGTCTTCTGTTTGATTACATGATACCAAAAGAAACGATATTGTAATCAGACTAATAATTATGAAAATTGTACTTTTTTTCATAATATGCCCCCCGTTTTTCAGAGATTAGGGGTTTGTACAAACACCTGATGAATTAAAATGATATGTTTTTCCATCAATGACAAGAGATTCATTAGACGCCATAGCCCCTGATCCAGATTTTAGATAGTACCAATCATTGTTATACAGCAACCATCCTTCGTGCATAGCTCCACTGTCTGGATTCAAATAATACCATACGCCCCCAACCTGCTGCCAAGCCGTTGCCATTCTATGACTTTCTGGTAAAAAATAATACCAGTATCCGTCTATTTGTTTCCAGCCAGATGCTTCAGTATCATTTTCATAATAGTACCAATACCCGTTTATTTTATACCATCCATCTGTTGATGATTGAGTAAAGGGCTTATATCCTCCCTCGGCAAGTTCTTGATATGTCCATGTGTTAATGGTTGTTTGTGGTGGTGTTTGTTCGTATACATGCACTAACTCATTTTGGGGATCAGGAACAGATACCAAAAGCGCATGTCCATTATTATCAATTCTGCATACCAAACCATCGCCACGCTTCAAATAATTATAAGAGCTCTTCAAATCTGACTGATTCGGCGTTTCTGTACTTGCAGAATAAGAACCAACTTGGGCGTATGTTCCATTTTTTATCCCTTGTGTAAAATCATAAGTTGTCTGTCTGGATATATCCCAAGCAAAACTTAAAAATCCCGAACAGTCATTTCCGTATTGTGGCATTTTCTTACCATTTACAGTAACTGTGTTATAAAAATCGGAAGCAGATAATACCGCTAAAAATCCTGCCGCATTTTTCTGCTTATTTTGAGTATATGGGATTCCAATTACTTTTTCTCCCTTTAGGAAAGTATAATTTCCTCTCCAACCAACTAAATTTTGGGTTGGAACCCATGATACATTTAACATTTCTTTACCGCGAGAAATTATAGCATCTCTTTCATCATGTGTAATTGCATACGTAGAAACACCTCCTGGAGAATCTGGATAGAGACTATTCAATCTTTCTATTTCTGCTTCCAAATCAATGTAGTCCTCAACCACCACATCAATCAGTACATTAACATTTGCTAAAGATGCTTTAACAGTAGTGATTCCTTCATCCCTTGCCAAAATTCTACCATTATAGGCATAGGCAATTCCATTATCTTCACTTTCCCAGTCAACAACTGAAGTTACATTTACATAGGTATCATCATCTATTTTTGCAATTATATCTATAAATTTCGAACGTCCGTTATAAGGTATACTTACCGAAGTATCAGATGCAATCAGTTCCTCTAAAATAGCTATATCCGAATCCTGAGAACGAGTGGCTTGGGAAGGGGTAGCTAATAATTCGTTATTATTGGGTTCAGTTATCTTTGATAGTCTGATTTTAGTTGGATTGTTTTCTGTGGAAAATATGTGTGTTCCGAATAGTTCCTCGGCCGTCGATGCCGTCGGTAAATCTTCATACCAAACGGCCTCGTCAGCTTTTACCACTACTGGGTTTGTAATACTACAAAAAGCCATCAGAAAACAACCTGTAACTGCAAATAATAACTTTTTCATATCTATAATCCGCCTTTCTGCGAAAGATGCCAATACATCATAAAACATATTAGTTAACTTTCGCCTTTCTAATTTGTCTTTCTTCTACTATCGTCTCTATAAGACTGACCGTATAGATGCCAAATGGAGTAGGATACCATTTCTTGCTGTCATCTAGCCATTAGAAGCACCTTCTAAATATTTAAGGCTTATAGCAACTTTTTCAGCTCTTCCGCATCTTCCTTCGATAATTTCCCATTTCCCACAAAAGCCAGAGCAAAACGGCTGAAAGAGTTATCAAAACACGTTTCCACTAATTTTCTGGTCCAATTATGAATATGCTCTTCTTTGCTACATACAGCCTGATATGCATTGGAACACCCGCTTCTCTCCGAGTCAACCAAGCCCATTTTTTGTAACGTAATGAGGTAGGTGCTTAAGGTCTGCACTTTCCAGCTTTTCCCCCACTCCGTTGCTGAGATATCCATAATTTCCCGAAATGTTACGGGCCCGTCTGCCTGCCACAGCAATTCCATAATCTGCATTTCTGTATTGGTTAAGCCATAATTTTTTTTCATAGTATGGATCTCCTTCTTATTAATGAGGACATACAGGATAGATGTAAGTGCCTATGAGCCGACCAGCCTTTATGTCTCCGCACACAAAACAGATTTGTGCTTCATAATCTTTTACAGTACAGCCTCCATCGGTGTTTTTATTATGGGCTCGTAGGGTTCCGTCAGTAACATAGTGATGGTTACAGCTGACCTTTTCAGTTAATTTATCATCATATAGCTCAATTGTAGTCCTGTCTGCATCAATAAAAAAATAATCATATGGCATATACAGGCTGACCTCTTCTGTTTTTTCATCATCTGTCATATAAGTGTAATCAAAGGTATCTGTCCGCCCCTCACCAGATGTAATCGTATTAGGAGGGATGTAGGCAAAAGCAGTTATGCCTCCTGCCGCAAAGATCAGCCCCATAGTTGCCATAGATAAAAGAAATCGGTGTTTTTGGTTTGTTTTCATTTCCAGTAGCCTCCTTTTAAGTTCTATTTTATTTTTTTGAATTGCAATACCAACGAAAAAACTGTTTTTCTTTGCCGGGCTGTTGTCTGTAGCAAGATTTATGAGCAATGTTCTATATTCTTTACTTTCTTCTTCGCTACACCCTTTTAGGACCGCCCGGTCACAAAGCATTTCCAGAGTACTGGTAAGTTCATAATATAATATGTAGGACAACGGATTGAACCAATGAACTGCAATCACAACCATTCCAATAAATTGGATTAGAAAGTCATTATGTTTTATGTGGAGCAGTTCATGCTTTATAATATAATAGCAAGAACGCTCATTTAACGTTTCTTCATCTTCAAAGGGCAGGAATATGATTGGAAATAATATCCCCGTGGTCATAGGTGATTTACAGAATTCGCTGTGGTATAGCCGAACCCTTCTTTTTACTCCCAATTGATTTTTCAGTTTTTTGAGAACATTCTGCCATTTTGAGGAAAGGATTTGTGCAGAATGGCTTAAACATGAACGTTTTCCGTTCCAATACTGAAATAACTGAGATCCTATAATGCAAAGTGAGAGAATTCCCATGATGAGCAGCAGCAGCCAATGACGCTTTAATCCCGGCGAGAATTGCATTCCCTCTGTGGTACTCACAATCAAATACGATGTTTTAAGGCTTTTGAGCCGCGTGGGTATAGGGTGGATTTTCTCTATCAGGCGTGGAAAAGCGGCATATACGTTGCTTATTATGTAGTATTTGTAATATGCAAATGGAACTAGATAAAAAATTATGGCGGTTATCAATACATAGTATCTCCATGTTAACAGGAAATGCTCCTTGGCCAAAAAATAAATTAATAGGTAAAGAAGCATAACCACGCTTCCTGAGAAGGACATAACGATTAAAAGATTATGCTGTATAAGCTATACCCCCTTCTTAGCTGCTAACTAAGATTTATTACTAAAGTTTTTTCTTAGTTATAGTAATTATATAGTCATCTGGAAATTTTGTCAAGAAGACTTCTACCAAACTTCAATGAAGCTTACGCTTCTGACACTGGAAATAAAAGAGACGAAACAAAAGGACGGAAAAGAAAAAATACTAACATTCCAGTGGCTGACAGGCCTTACAGTGATGCTTTTTAACGCAGTAAAATTCGCAGATGCCGGCAGGGGGGGCGCTGGTACATTGAGAACAAAGGGTTTCAATATACAGAAAATTAAGTCCGTCTGCAAAACTAAATGTAAGGACCACTCACACCGCCGCTTCACAGACAGACTTAATCCCCCAGACACCACACGCCTTCTCCACCGAAATTTCCGCAGGAAAGTATATCACTCCTCCCGATACTCCTCCAGCTCCTGTATCGCCTGATAAATCATCTCCCCTGTCACCGGATAGGGTGTATGGACCAACTCCTGGTTGGCCATGGTCACTGCCAGCACATCTTCAAGCCTGTCCTCTTTCGTAAGCTCCAAATCCCCCAGGCACACAGGCAGCCCGGTCCTGCGGTTAAATCTATAGGCCAGTTTCAGATTCTCATAATCCTTATCCAGCAGAAGATTTACCAGCGTCCCGTAAGAAACCACTTCCCCGTGAAGATGATTTTCCTCAATGTGCTTTCTGCTGGTAAGACCATAAAACAGCGCGTGGGCAACGCCGCCGTTATAATGGGGATGAACGGAGACAGAGACAATCCCGGGTGAAATTACCACATTCAGTATGGCATTTTCCAGGGCTTCGCTGACTACGCCTGCTTGGGCGTCCTTAAGGGCCTGCTCCCCGTCCCGCAGAAGGGGAAGAAAACACATCCGCCCCGCCGTGATTCCCAGTTCGCTTCCATAGTCCAGAGTCTCCCCTCCCTTGGCGGACCAGGCGGACTCTATGTGCTTTGCCATGGCATCCCCGATTCCCGCCCGCAGAAAACGGACAGGCGCCGCCATCACGATCCGCGGGTCTATAAAGCAGTGGGCCGGCACACAGTTGAGCCTTGGAATATCGTAAAATGACCCGTCCTCATGGTACATGATGCTGATCTTCGTAATGGGGGCGCAGTTGGACGCAATAGAGGGCACGGTGAACACCGGTTTCCCCATCTTGTCCGCTGCCAGCTTCACCGTGTCGATACATTTTCCGCCTCCCACCGCCAGAAACATGTCCGCCTCCCTGGCTTTCTTATCCGCCATGATCCGCTCCACGTTTTCATAGGTGGCGTCATGACCGTAGAGCAGTGTCCCGGCCGCTGTCAGCGACGACTTCTCAATGGCCGGAAGCACATACTCCCTGGAAGCCTTCCACGCCTTCTCCCCGTGAATGATCATCACGGTTTTCCCGTATCTGCCCATCTCCGGGCCGAACTGCTCAAATGCATGTTCCCCGATGGTAAACTGGGGCAGATAGATTGAGTTTATTCCTTCCATATGGTTGTAATCTCCTTCTATTTTACCAGATATCCGCCGTCAACCGGGATAATGGCTCCGTTGAGATAATCCGATGCCTCCGACGCCAGAAAGACGCAGGGTCCTTTCATATCCTCCGCCGTTCCCCACACGCCGGCAGGGATTCTGTCCGTGATCTCCTTAAACCTGGGATTCTCAGGGTCTGTGAGAGCCTTGTTCATCTCCGTGTCCATGTATCCCGGGGCCAGGGCATTGACATTGATCCCCTTTCCTGCCCACTCATTACAAAGGGCCTTGGTCAGCTGGGCCACGCCTCCCTTGGATGCCGCGTAGGCGGGAACCGTGTACCCTCCAAAAAAGGACAGCATGGAGGCGATGTTGATGATCTTCCCCTTGCTCTGCTGGGCCATAAACTGTCTGCCTGCCAGCTGGCACAGGCGAAATACTGCATTGAGATTGATGTTCAGCACAAACTCCCAGTCCTCACAGGGAAATTCCTCTGATTTGTGGCGCCTCTGCACCCCGGCGCCGTTGACTATAATGTCCAGGCGGCCTCCCAGTCCCTCCACGGCCCGGGAAAATCCTTCTTCAAGCCTGTCCTTGTTTCCCAAATCCGCAACCACTCCGAAACAGCCAAATCCCCTTTCGGCAAACGCCTCCGCCACCTGGGTGACAGCGGGATTTACGTCTATGATGCATACCTGGGCGCCTGCCTCCATAAGCCCCTCTGCCATCCCATGGCAGAGCCCCTGGGCGCCGCCTGTGACGATCGCTTTCTTACCTGTCAGATCCGTAAAGTTTCTTGTCATTGTATTCCTCCATGTTTAACCGCCTGTAATGCCCTCAAAAGCTGAAAGGGACTGACACGCCTCTTTATGCGCATCAATCCCCCTGCGGCCGCCTGCGCCTGAAAAAATCGGTATTTCTGTAACCGTTCGGCATCCGAACCGTTACGGCATTTTACAGCTATCCGCCCTACAGTGTACTCACTACCTCATCTACAAAGGCTTTCAGCTCATCATCCTTACATCCTGCATAGAAACAATCCAGGAATCTGGGAATCATGCATCCCTTCACCAGTTCCGGGTCAATGGCCTTAAGGGCCTCAATCAATGGTTTTGCCACCTGCTTTTTCACCTCAAACAGCAGATTGGCGTTGCGGTTCTGGGCCTCCTTGCGGCCGTCCGGATATCCCATGCCCTTAGGGGATCCGAAAGCTCTGGTAAAGATGTTGTTCAGATTCAGCTCCGCGCCCCATCCGAAACCTTTCGCGTAAGGAATGGACAGCGCGTTGCCATTGTTGATCTGCAAAAACAGATAAGCGTCCGTAGGCTCAATACAGTATCCGCACACAACTCCGGGATACATATTCAGGGACATCAGCGCTCCCTGGCCTGTACCGCAGCCTGTCACCACAAAATCCACTGCCCCGGAATTGAGAAGAAGGGCTGCCTGGATGCCTAAGTGCAGGTATGTAAGCCTTGGATTTTCCTTTGTGTAAGCCTCCGGAACATCCTGGTTTGTGAGAGGCGCCTCCATGGCCGCGTTAAACACCTGATGCCCCATGGGCTCCACAACTGCTTTTAACTCCTTCACAATGATTCCGTTCTTCGGCGCCTGGCTGAATTCGTTCAGAACTGCTATTTTCATGTCTTTTCTCTCCTTTTCTTTTTGCTGCAAATTTGTTTACCGTTTATCTCCCGTACTGCGAACAGGCGTCCCGCCTTTTCCCTTCCTAAAGCCGCTGCTGCCAGCAATACGGCCGCTGCCTGGTACACCCAATGTCATTAATTAAGCGAATCCTGCCATCGGGTCGGCGGTAGCTTTAAGCTAACGGCGTTGTTGTACACCTGCTTATAAGCGCATCCGCATCCGCCTTCATCCGCAGAAAATCCTCCTGTGTAAGTCCGATATCAAGTGATTTTGCGGTGTCCTCAATCTGACTTAGCTTCCGCGCCCCGCACAGCACATGGATCTGCGGCGACACCATGGAGTTCCATTTTACACACAGGTTGGCCAAGGTACAGTGATATTTCTCCGTCAAATCTTTCCACCCCGCCAGCATCCGGTTAACCTGCCGGATGTTCTCATTTTTCCACCAGAACTTGCCGTCCCGCACTTCCCCGGGCTTTGCCACATAATCATCCGAAGCTTTTCCCGCCAGAAGTCCCTGTTCAATAGGCGAATACGTCTGCAGGGAGATCCCGTGCTCCTCACAGAAGGGTAGAAGCTCTACCTCCGGCTTTCTGTCCAGAATGCTCAGCTTCTCCTGAATCACATCCAGCTGCCCCGCATCCGCGTAATCCTTCAGCACTTTAAGGTCCACATTGGATGCGCCGATGGCCCGGATCTTGCCTTCCTCCTTCATACGCATCAGTTCACCCATAGTCTCAGCCACAGGAACCAGCCCATAGGTTTTACACTGCCAGTGTGTGTAATACACGTCAATGTAATCCGTGCCCAGTGTCTTTAAGCTCAGCTCCAGATCCCTGCGGATCGCCTTTGGGGACGGGTCCCTGTACACATCATGGCCTTCCCTGGAGAAATGGTACTCTCCGTTTTTATCGTACCACTGAATCCCGCACTTGGTAGACAAAATCACTTTCTCTCTGGAAATTTTCTTTAAAGCTTTCCCCACCACTTCCTCGCTGTGACCGAAGCCGTAGACTCTGGCCGTATCCACCCAGTTGATCCCCAGCTCCAGCGCCCTATGGATGGTGTCAATGGACATTCTGTCGTCATTGTCTCCCCACCACAGGCCGCCTCCAATGGCCCAGGCTCCCAGGCCGATACCGCCGGCCATGATCCCGGACCTTCCTATTTCCCGTTTCTCCATAACCAAACCGCGCTCCTTTCATATCTTCAACCAGCCGTCCTTACCCATTTCCTCTGACCACCATCTCCCCAAACCTCTCCTTCTCCCTCCGGATAAATTCCCGCAGACTCTCCACTGTAGGCATATCTGCGCTGCACCCATGGGACGCCACCAGCATAGAAGCTGAAGCCGACCCCAATTCCAGACAATCCTGAATATCCATCCCATTAAAAATCCCATAGAGAAAACTGGAGGCATATCCGTCTCCTCCGCCAAATCCCTTCAGCGCATCCACAGGAAATGGCCGGATAAAATAGGATTTTCCATCATCTGTGTAAGCCGCAGATCCTTCCCTGCCATGTTTGATCACCACAACCGACGCCTGACAGGAACACCAATATCCCGCAGACGCCTTGTCCGTGCCGTCCAGCCCCAGAAATCTCTCCGTCAGGTCATACTCCTGTCTGGACCCCAGGATAATATCGCTGTCCCTTGCCACCGCCAAATAGTAGGCCGCCATCTCATCCAGACTCTTCCAGTTATAAGCCCGGTAATCAATATCAAAAATAATCCTGACTCCGTTCTTTCTGGCCAAAGCCACCGTCTTAAGCGCCGCCTCCCGCGACGGGCTGGCAGCCAAAGCTGTTCCTGATATCAGGACCGCCTTTGCCTGGGTCAGATACTCCTCATCAATATCCTCCGGACACAGAGACAGATCGGCAATACCATTGCGGTACATCAAAATATTGCTCTCATCCCGGCTTAAAATCTCTGTAAACGTCAGCCCCAGACTCTCCCCATTCTCGCATTTCCTGATATGGGAAGTGTCAATGCCCTCATTCTTAAAATAATCTACCACATACTCCCCAAACCGGTCATCGGACACCTTTGCAAAAAATCCGCACTTTTTTCCCAAACGGGAAAGCCCCACAGCAATATTGGCTGGCGATCCCCCTACATACTTTCGAAACGTCTCGCTCTCGGCCAGCGTCTTATAGTAATCCATAGGATTAAAATCAATGGCCACTCTGCCCAGCAAAATCAGATCATACCTCTTATTCTCATCAAAACTTACGCCATTCATGCCTGCTTCCTCCATCTTTGACCTTACCAAAGCTTTCTGTAAAGCTCTTCCATCACTTCAACTGTAATCTCCTTCCTGGTATTGGACGGGCTTCCCGAAGCATAGGCGTCTCTGGCCATTTTAGGAATACTCTCAAAAAACTGTTCTCTGCTGATGCCATAATCCCTGATCCCGGGAATGGCAATATCATCAAGCAGCCTTTTGACAGCCTTAAGGACCTTCCTGGCCGCCTGGGACTTCCCCTCATCCGCCTCCGCAAACCCGCACCTGATCGCGATATCCCCAAACCGCTCCTCTACCCCGTCCACAATATACTCCAGGCACACCTGCAAAAGCATGGCATTAGAAATCCCGTGAGGCACATGGAACAAAGCCCCTATGGGCCTGCTCATACCATGGATAATGGTTACCGACGAATTATTAAAAGCTATCCCCGCCTCCAAAGCAGCCAGAGACATCTGGACCCGGCTTTCCTCATCCTCCCCATCTTCCCAGGCCTTCTTCAAAAACCGAAAAATCCTGTCACAGGCTGACAGCGCAAAAGTATCCGAAAGAGGCTGAGCTCTCCGGGAAGTATAGGCCTCCAAAGCATGGGTCAACGCGTCTGCCCCTGTAGCCGCCGTAATCCTCCTTGGAACCGTCATCATAAAGTGAGGGTCAATGACAGCCACATCCGGCATAAGAGCAGGCCCTTTCAGCAGCATCTTCACCTGGCTTGTCCGGTCCGTGATAATAGTAAACTGGGTCGCCTCCGATCCAGTCCCTGCTGTAGTAGGCACCGCCACCATGGGAGGAAGCACACCAGTCACCAACTTCCCCATATAATCCCCAGGCCTGCCTCCATACCTGACAATCATAGCAATAGCCTTCATGGAATCAATGGGACTTCCGCCGCCCAGACCCACCAGAAAATCACACCCTTCTTCTATGTAGACCTTTACGCCCCGCTCAATCATCCCGTCATCCGGCTCCCCGTCAATGCCTGTGTACACCGCCCAGGCTGCACCGGCTTTAGACAGCGTGTCCGTTACCCGCTCCAGATTCCCCAGTTTCTCCATCACTGAGTCCGTCACCACCAGCGCCTTTTTTCCCAGCTTCCCCATGAGATCTGCCGCCAGGTCCAAAGCCCCTCTTCCGCTAAAAATTCTTCCAGGCCCCAAAAACACATCCGCCATTATGAAAACGCCTCCACAAGATTCTCATAAGAACTGGCTGTCTGCAGCTTTGTCATAGTCGCGTCATTGCCCAGCTTTCCCGCTAACTCCGCGATCAGCCGCAGGTGATCCTTGGCCCCGTCGCTGTCAGCGGGAACGGCAAAGAGAAAAAACAGCTGGGACGGTTCCCCGTCATAGGACTCCCACTCCACCATCTCCCTGGTTCTTCCCACCGCGATTCCCACCTTGTCCACAGAAGCTGACTTCCCGTGGGGGATCGCCACATGGCCGCCAATACCTGTGATGCCCTCGCTCTCCCTCAAATACACATCCCTGATATACCCCTCCAGGTCGTCAATGTATCCCGCGTCCTTCAAAAGCCCTGCCAGATGCCGGATCACCTCATCCTTGCTCTTTGCCTCCATATCCAGGTCTATAACCCTCCGATCCAGGATCTCTTTAACCGCCATAATCATTCCCTCTCCTCTACTTAATAAAATACTGATAAATATCCAGGGTGGAGCCCATCCGCTTTATAGCCTCCATATTCTCATCATTGTCCGTCAGCTGGAGAAAATCCTTGTAAAACTGCTTGGTGCGGCGGATCTCAAACTTTGTGTTCATCTTAACCGCCAGAAGAAATACCACATCCACCATATCGTCATGCCACACAATAGGCTCCTCCAGGATGGCCACCACGATACGGGACTCATTTACCTCCGCCATATTCCCATGGGGAATGGCAATCCCCCGGCCAATGCTGGTAGTTGTGGCCCGCTCCCTGTCAAACACGCTCTGGAGATAGGCTGGGGTTACGTCCCCCTTGTCCTCCAGTTTCTTTACCATCATTGTGATAAGCTGATCCTTATCCCTCACCTTGGGTCTCAAAAGAAACAGATCCACCTCAAACAGCTGATGACACAGGTTGTTGAAATGAAACTCCGGCTTCTTGCGGAAATAGAAAATTTGATTCACCTTCTGCCGGATGGCCTCAATCCCCTGGTCGTTGAGCCGCTCTCCCACAGACACTGCCCGGTCGTCCCCAATCTCATTGCCTGACGTATTGATGATAACATCCACATCCTGGTACTGTCTTAACTTAAAATCATGGTAACTGACCGCGCGGATCTCCGTAATTTCTGAAATACTGTATTTCAGCCGCTCAATATTCAGCTGGCTGGCCGCCATCCCGCCTTCGCTTATAAGAAGAGCCGTCAGAGGTTTTCCCTTCTTCCGCCTGATAATAGCCGCCTGGATATACAGGGCAATGCCCGCCAGTTCATCCTCTGTCACCTGTACGTCATAGTA
>Ga0137306_102633_pt2 | contig 13824 bp, 7 predicted proteins | sample Inofroosms_March_FD_97187 | JGI IMG/M metagenome (GOLD analysis project Ga0137306, IMG submission 97187) | Mouse cecal microbial communities from Vienna, Austria - N-Acetylneuraminic and N-Acetylglucosamine D2O microcosms_March | ecosystem: Host-associated > Mammals > Digestive system > Large...
TATGATATCCATCGCCTTTTGGCATGGATCAGCCATATAACCGTAAGCAGGTGCGCCGCCTGCCCTCCGTCCCTTTTTCCAGCTTTGTATTTTCCCGGTAACCCCTTTGATAGAAAGATCTTTGCTGTACGCAGCATATACAATATTCTGCATCACCATTTCCAGCCCGCCCGTGGTTCCTTTGTATTCATTACTGTCATATCCGTCATTGATGGAAATATAGCGCACCCTCAAAAAAGGGAACACACATTCCAGGTAATCTCCAATCTCAATATAATCCCTTGAAAAACGGCTAAAATCTTTTGTAATACAAACATTAAACCTGCCTTCCCTTATCTGCCGGATCATATCCTGAAAAGCAGGACGATCCGTGTTCGTTCCGCTAAAACCATCGTCCACGAACTCTGTCTGTGGGCTTTTTGACAACTCTGCATGGTTATCAAGAAAACGATGGATGAAGTTTCTTTGGTTCACAATACTGTTGCTTTCTTTTTTGCTTTTTCCGGTATCTTCATCAGCCATTGACAACCTGATATAAATTGCTATCTTCGGTTCCTTCATCCGTATTCTCCCTCTTTCCCTGTATTTCCATGACATAATCCCTGGTCAGTTTAAACACATCCTGGTATTTCATCACGATCTCAATATTACCGCCTTCATATACAAGAACGCGTTCGATCGCTGTATCTACCAATTCCTGTGAAAGTTTTCTGGAATTACGTATGCTTTTTATCATCCTGATCCACTTGTTTTCCGGAGAAGCCATTTCCCGATACTCCGTCCTCCCCGCTATCAGCTTCTCAAACTGCACGCTTAACAATTCATACTCTTTGCCATAGGTTTCTTTTTCGTAAAAATAGTCAGCTTCATCCAGGATGCCCTCTGTAAGATCTTCGTATAGCCTTGTTTTCTTTGCCTGTAATGACCTGAGTTTTCTGGATGTCTCCTGAATCCTGCTGTCCATACATTTCCGGATATCTTTGTCAGCCCTGCTGTCTTTATATTTTTGGATGACTGTTTCATAATCCAAGACCACTTCTATCTGCATCCGAAGTGCAGACAACACCTTCTCATGAAGCGAATCCTGTGCAATATAATGATAGGAACAGCCTAAATGCTTACGTGTAGCAGTGGAACTGCAATAATACTCTGCAAACCAATGCTTATTTTTACCGCCTATCTGATGACGGTGAAAATACATCTCGTATCCGCAGTCTGCGCAAAATATTTTGTTTTCAAAAAGATTGACCAATTTTTCTCTTGCCTTTGCATTTTTTTTCATGCTGTCCTGCCTTTTTTTTGCATTTTGCAGGATCTGTTCCTGTACTTTATTATATATTTCTATTGTAACTAATGGCTCATGTGCGTTTTCAATGACATGCCATTCCTCTTCCGAAACCTTTTCCAATTTTATCCCTTTATAGAGCGCACTATGGGTACGTCCGTATACACGATTTCCAATGTATGCCGGATTAGATAGGATATGACCAATTGTTGACGTACTCCACAGTCTTTGTTCCTTCCCACTTTCACTGCGGTATTTTGTCGAGCCAAGTTTATCCAGCTTCTCAGCTACTTTGTTACGTGACATGCCATCTGCCACCCATTGAAAAATATTCCTGACAACCGGAGCAGTCACTTCATCCGGGATAATATTTTTATGTTCCTTATCCCATCGGTATCCATATGGCAGGTTACTCCATTTAAAATTTCCCTCTTTCATCTGCACATGAAATGCCGTTTCAACCTTCCTCGAAATATCTTTCGCATATAGATCATTGATCAGGTTCTGAAGCGGAACCATCAGGGATTCATTGCTCTTGTCCACCTTAGATGTATCAAAACGTTCTTTCACGGATATAAAACGCACACCCAGCCTGGGAAATATCTTTTCCAGATAAGTCCCTGTCTCAATATAATTCCTTCCGAACCTGGAAAGATCACGTACTACAACCGCAGTGATAAGTCCTTTTCTTACATCCTCCATCAGTTCATCAAATGCAGGCCGCCGCATAACCGTTCCGGTCCAGCCATTATCTTCATATACTTTTACCAACTGCAGATCCGGACATTCTTTTACATATTCTTTGCAGATCTCAATCTGATTTACAAAGGCGGTGTCATCCACTTTGCCACAGTTCTCCACAGAAAGCCTGGCATAGATCGCCGTTAGAAATATTTCCTGACCAGTCTGTACAACCTGTAATTCTTCACTTCTATTTCTTCTGCTTTTTCTTCCCATATCCGGCCTCCTTATACCACTTGCGGCAATTTCTCTACAGCTTTTTCCACCATTTCCAGAGCCTGTGTGTATTCGTCCCCATACTGGAATAACACTTCCACCACATGCCCTTCGTAGACCAATATCTTATCCACAAGCGCCATGAGGACGCGGCGGCTAAGTTCCCCGATATTTTCATGTTCCCGGAACAGTGACACCCAGGCTTTCTCCGCAGGGCCGCTGACGGACGCATCCCTGCTTTCCCTGCGCACCCGCTCTAAGGCTTCGCTTTTTTCTTCAATCCGTAAGGTATACTGCTCATGGAAGTCCGCGTAATCTTTCTTATCAATGTCGCCGGATTTCAGATCCTCATAAATCTGCAGCTTCATTTTTTTACAATGCATGATCTCTTCTGTGAGTTTCTCTATCTGTGCTTCATAATTGAACATAATACGGTCAGCCATAGGAAGAGAACTGATATACTCCAGTGTTTCTGATAGTTCCAGCACGTTCCCGATCTGCTGTTTTACTGCATTGGTCACGGAGCCGAGGACTTCCTTCGCGCTAATGCTGTGTGTCGTACAGCCCTCACGCCGTTTATGGGTGGAGCAGATATAATAATAGTATTTCCTGTTTTTGGACGGGACTACCTTCCTTGTCATAGGCTGGCCGCAGTCCCCGCAGAACAGAAAGCCGGACAGCATATTTTCCTCCGAGTCTTCCCCCACGGAACGTGTGTCCCGGCCGAGCATCCGCCTGACGGACATAAAATCCTCGAATGTGACCAGTGCCTCATGGGCATCTTCCACCTTCACCCATTCGCTTTCGTCCTTGTCCTGTACAACATGGACTTTGTAATTTGGCGTCCCGCGTTTTCCCTGGGCGAGGATGCCGATATAGACCTCATTCGTAAGGATACGGTGAACCGCCGTGTATGACCACTTTGCAGATTCATTCATCCGGAATGAGGAACTGTAATTGCTTCCCATTGAAATCTTATATTCCATCGGTGACAGGACTCCCAGGGAATTGAGTTTCTCCGCAATCCGGCAGACGCTGACCCCATCCTTATACATGGAGAAAATCTGCCGCACAATGTCCCCTGCATATTCATCCACCACCAGCCGGTTTTTATTATTGGAATCTTTCTGGTAGCCATACGGGGCATACGCACCCACGTACTCCCCCCTGCGTCGCTTCACATCAAGATTTGTGCGGATTTTGACAGAAATATCTTTGCAATAGGTGTCGTTAATGAGATTTTTGAACGGAATCACAAACGAATCTGACTGTGCATTGCCTGTCAGTGAATCATACCCGTCATTGATTGCGATAAACCGTACTCCTAACTGTGGGAATGTCCTCTCCAGATACCTCCCGCCCTCAATATAATTTCTGGAAAAGCGGGAAAGATCCTTGCACACTACCGCTTCTACCCTGCCACCACGCAGGGCCTCCTCCAGCTTACGGAATCCAGGACGGTTGAAGTCCACGCCGCTGTAACCGTCGTCCACAAACGTTTCCACCAGTTCCAGATCCTTCTGCCTGCTGATATATTCCTCACACATGGCCTTTTGGCCGATAATGCTGTTGCTCTCTGCTTTGTCGCCGTCGTCTTTCGACAGTCTGGCGTAGATTGCCGTCCGATAAACTTTTTCAGACATAAAAAATACCTCCATTTCTCTGATTGTTGAATAAACCCTAAACCAGAAAAACCGAGGTGAACGCTGCCTGTATGGAAACAGAAACAACCACCGATGCCAGAATGTTCCGGCATCAGTTATCTGCGGCATTGCCCTGTATCATTTTCTTTGACCAATCCTATCGTAACATAACCACAGGATTGTTTCAACCTGATTTTTCAGATTTTTTAAATTCTGGACTTCTTCAAACTCCGCTAAGGTAACTGTGCATACAGTCCTCTATCGTACGTTTTGTTTCCGCAAAGCTGATCTTCACAACCGTTTTCCCATCCAGATAGCAGTATGGGTTTTTAATCTGTCCGATATAATCCCTGATTCGCTCCTGCTTGCTCTTTTTGGAATCAATCTTCACGGTAGATCGCTGCACAAGCGTACTGCGGTCTACCGTCCTCGGATCAATATTTCGCATTTCTTTTAAAGTCATGACTCCCCTCCCCATATCTTAGGATCTGCGGGAAATAACTGATACAGATCCTCACCTTAATATCCTATTTATATTGCTTTTCCCCGCTTTTCTTTCCATCATATGACATAAAAGCGGTAACTTCGGACTTGTCCTACAAAAATTTCCAATCGGACAAGCAGAATTTTTTTATCTCTTTTCATTTTGCCGCCGTATTTGTCCCCGCATCCCCGGCAGCCTCCCAACAGCTCCCCTGTTGGTTGGGAACATTACAGGCAGGCATCCGGCGGATACCACATCTCACTGATTCCGATAAATTTTTCCTCCTGTACGGCTGCAGTCCGGCAGAACGCCCGCACTTGAATGCCTGCATTTCATGACAATACAAATTGAGTGCGCTCTGGATCAGCAGCCATACAGGTGGTATTTTCTCGTGCCTTTATCTTCCTGTGGTATAAAATGCCGTTCACGGATATCCGGGAAAGCCGCTAAACTCAGCCCCAGATTCATCTCTCTGCTTTTGGGCAAGCATATGTATCATTATCCCCCGCTTGTGATCATGGCGAAAAGCCTGCCATGGCTTTATTTCAATATAATGTATCGCTCGGAATGGTTCCTATACACTGTATCTCAAAAATAGATCATCTTTTGCCTGGTATTTCTATCCAGATGTTCCTTCTTTTTGTTTATGCCGTGCCGGTTCCATCCGTCGTGGCGCTTATTTTGTCACGCTCCTACCTTCGGGAACGTACCTGTAATGCTGGTATGAAATTATCAAGGTGCAGTCTGAGGAATTTATCCCTCTACTTAATAGCCGACGAGAATGCCGTTTTTCTTTCACTTTTTGAAAAAAATATTTTTTTATTTAAACTTCCTGTTTTCGTATAAATCGCCCCCCTCCGATGTTATACTCAAGACCGTCAGAATTTACAATGTGGCATAGGGTAAAAGTATGGCTGGCGGTCTTTCGCTATAGTTTATGACTGCGAATCTATTCGACGTGCAGTATAAAAGATGGCGAAGCGATACTTCTCTAAGTAGATATGTTGAATACGTTTGTTTCCGGTCAAGCTGCTCGAACCGTTCTGTCTCTACGACCTGCGACTCATGAACCAAATGTTTTGCAGCAAGGGTTAATCAATGAGGGGACAGTGGTTCCATAAAAGCCGCCGGTAGCTCATTTCATCAGGCTCCGCAACGCGCACCCCATACTGATCCGGCTGAATGTGCTTTGCCACAATATCCATCGCCACCTTGCACAGGTACAGGTTCGTGCCGATCCCCGCCGCGGCGGTTATGCCCGTACTGCCCAGGACATCCAGGATGATCTGTCAAGCTCCTTTGCCGTTAGCCCATAGGTTTTCAGATAATCCGTTACATCCATGAATATCTCATCAATGGAATACACATGGATATCCTCCGCACGATATATTTCAGATAAATCTCATAAATCCTGGTGCTGTATTCCAGATAAAATGCCATCCTGAGCAGTGCGATGATATAGGAAAGCTCCAACTCCGGGCGGCCAGTTCCTGCGCAAAATAAGAGGAACCGGTAAACTGCCCGCCCGGAGCTAAGCCTTCGTTTTGCATTGACCTCCCTTACACTCTGAACCACCTCAAACAGTCAAGATAGATATCATTTTACTCTTTCATCCTTTTGAAAGCATGCTTATCCTTTTCTTTAACCGATTTATTTTCGTATAAATCGTATTCTCCGGCATCTTGAGTTTTTTAGAAATTTCTCTGGTTGAAAACCCCATGATCTTAAGCAGGAGAATCTGCAGTGTCCTCTTATCCGCATCTAATAGTACCTGTAAAAGCGCCTCATCATCAATCATATCAAGCAATTCCGGGATCCCCGTTATTTCCCGCTGGTATGGATTCGGATCCTCCCAATCCATATTTTCTGGTAAAGCGGCATGATGATCCTGAAACCGCCTTTCCGAATTAAACTCTTTCCAATCATCTGACCGGAGCTTATGTATGGAATCCTCATCCATTCCAAGCCGACGTAACTGTCGTTCTTCTTTTTCCTTCCATTGTCTCCACTTCCGTTCCTCCGCGGCTTTGTTGTATGCCATTTTTTCCCTCCGATTTAATTTTTCAGGTCAAATCGGAGGAAGGCGGAGCTCTTGGGCTTTTCCGGCTTACACGCTCCATCCGCATGCTTCCCGGCTTTTGGGGCAAAAAAAGGGCGCAATCCAGCTGGAATTTGCGCCACTACACGAAATTTTATGCTTATTCAATATTTAACTTTTTTATGATATAGCCAAAAATGCTGATGTCTATTTACATTTGACGCTTTTTATGTATCCTAAATCAAAAAGCCTCATAATGTATAATTTCATAGATGGTAAAAAAATCATGATTTCACATTTTCCTGCCATTTACCAAAGGATTCAAAAAAATATATCTTATAGCTGCATTTAGATTCAAAGAATTGATAAATAATGTTCTTAGAAAGTATAGAAAATGGAAATACTACTACAATCTATCTCCAAAATTGATTCTTGATTGTTTTCTGTATATGACGATCCGGGCGTCAAAAGATATAAGATTTTTGATGCCTAAATCATATGATATCTTTAGAATATTCAAAAAATATCCACAAGAGCAAAATGCATAATTATAGTTTTATATATTCTTTTGTTGTATACGGAAAATTTGATTTATACTGACAGTATAAACTATATGAGTCCTCCATGCCGGACAGCACAGAAGTTGCAGACAAAAATATCCTAAAAAGATGCTTATTTCTGTATGAATTAATGATTTAGAAAAAGACATTCAGCCCCAAAGTGTTTGAATGTCTTCTTCCTATATAGCAAGTTCGCAAGTAGTCTTTTCTGTATCTGTATTCAGAATGCATTTTATTTACCGATAAATAATTATTTCTTAAACAAACATAGTGCTTAATTCATTCTTACATTCTGATACACTCTTTGCATAAGTTTCACAAAACATTCCCTGTAGCGTTCTTAAAGCGCATCTATGCATTTTAATTTTTCCAAATTATAAACTCTTTCCCGTTTTGCAAGAATCCAATTTGCATATTAAGGCAATATTGAATCCGCACATTTAATCCCCTCTCAACTCTTAAAGATATAGTTGGAGCACCCGGCTTCCTTCTTAATAAAACTTTGATTGATTATTGTTGAAGATTATTATGCGGCTTTTTACTCTAATCATATCAGAAAAATCGATATCACAAATCCTCTATTATCAGTCAAAACTCGTAGAAGGAAAATCATTCTCTCCCTTTCCATGTAACTCTACGTCCACTATAATGCATTCTGTACCACATCAGTTGTCATTCTACTCCTATCGCCTGCATATTGTCAACAAAATTTATATTATTTATACAGCTAAAAAGGAATTTGGATTACTGTGAGCGCCCGATTAGGGTGAGAATACAATATAAAAGAGAATCCCGAAAAATTTGTATTCGAAGTAAGTCCGCAATAACAATAGCACTTTAGAAGAAAATTATTAACTTTTATAAAATCGAATAATAGTCCAAAACAACAGATTGTTCTATAGTCTGCTGTTCTGGACTGTAACATCATTTCTATTTTCTTTATTATTTTTTCAAAATGTGTTCTCTAATTTGTAACAAAAAAACACCACTTCGTACTTTCTTGGTTACCCTCAAGCTGAACACAATAAGCGCCATCAGATGTAGAGTCGCCTTCAATACCAAGATATAAACCACTTAATCTATTCTTTATCATATACATATTGTCTTGTGTTGGAACAATTTCCCACATCTGATTCCAGCCACCATTATACTCATATTGAATACATGCAGCTCCTGAGTTTGAAGAAAGCGCCTCTATATCTAAGACTTTTCCACTCAGCTTGTTTACAATCTTATAGTATGTATCGTCAATTTTTTCAAATCTCCATTTTTGACTATCCCATTCCCCATACGCATACTGCTCTATTCTTGTCAGATTATCCTGCGCTCCTCCAGAAACATTTAATGCTGCTTTACTATTTTTATTCCAAATCTCAAATGTATGCTCTGCGCTTAAGCGTTCTGGTTCAGTTGAAAATGCATTTAAAGCCGAAGTAAATTTATAAGTATTATCTCCAACTTTTTCTGTTGCTCCTAATAAGTACGTATCTGGTGTAGATGTCGAATGTGCTTCTGGTTCCCAATAAAATAATGCAACCCCCTTATTATTCGGCAATGACTGCAACGCATTTATTTCCTGGCGCAACAGTGCATAGGTTCCTTCTGGATCATTCTCGTCACCGCCTGTTTCACATACCATAACCTCTTTGTTATATCGAACTGCAATATCATACATATTATATGTCAGCCCTTCTATATCATTCCCTCCTATCCAATATGGATAATATGACATAGCAATAACATCCGTTTTACCATTATATTGATTTAAAAACTTCTCCAAAAACCATGTTAAATCCAGAACATTCCAGTCCAAATCACCCAAATTTGCCAAGTGTGTCACTACTTTTGTATTTGGGCTGACTGCTTTTACTGCATCATACCCGCTATTCAAATACTCCGTCATTTGGCCAAAATTAGTGTCACTGCTTCCATGTGGTAACAGTATTCCCGCATTAATTTCATTTCCAACCTCTACCCATTTAGGGTAAATATTTCGCTCAGCGAGCTGTGACATAATGTAATAAGTATAATCATACACATACTTTGACAACTCCGATGCAGATGCGTCTGCCCATTGCTCTGGAATATCCTGGTATAACGGATCAGCAAAATGATCACTATAATGCAATACAAGCATAATGTCCATCCCCAGGTCAGCCGCACGTTGCGCTGTATATAGCACTCCTGTTGTATCACAATACCCCAGCAGGCACGTCTTTCCATTTAATGGCTTAGTCCACTGAAAATTTGATGGCGGATTTACGAATGCTCTAATACGAACCGCATTAACCCCTTTATCCTGAAGCAGTTCCAGAGCATCTGTCTCTACTCCATTATCATCAACATATGTTATTCCCTGATCCTCCAACTGACTCAACCATCCTATATCTGCTCCAAAACTAATGTTGCTATCTTGCTCACTCGCATGTACACAACTCATATCTGCACAAAAAAGTACTGCACCCAAAGCTATTATACCCAAAAAACGTTTAAACCACTTCATTAATATTTTCCTCCTTTACTGTCTCGAGTCTAACAATACAATCCTCACATCCTTCGGACTTGAACCGAACTTCAATTGACCCTGCTTCTTCTGTGCTTCTTATGACCGCCATCACTTTGCCATCATATGTTTTACAGATATGATCCTGATAGCTTCTCGTTGTTACAGGATCTGCACTGCCAAATCCCTGCAATACACCAGTTCCGCTGATAACAACCTCGACCGTTTTTTCTACAAATAAGTTTTCTACACCATTGTCATCAACAAATTTCACTGTTATAAATGCCAGATCCTCTCCTGAACAGAAAAGCTGTCTGTTCTCAATTGCTGCCTGCATTCTTACCTGGTCAGAGGCTGTCCTGAGCACATATGTAATTTCTTCACCTCCCTCCCCGTATGCAACTGCCTTTAATTCGCCTGCTTCATATGGCACCGTATAGGTTGCAATATATCCTTTTCCCCTGCCTGCTTTCTGTTTTCCAAGGGACCTACCGTTTAAAAATAATTCAACCGTTTCCGAAGCAGAAAAAATATCTACGTCCGTTTCCTTTCCTTCATATCCCGGCCATGTCCAACTCTCAATGCTATCCTTAAACATCCACGCAGTCTTCTTGCATTCCATACCATGCCGTTCTACTCTTTCCACCGCAATGTACGGCTCTTTCCGCAATCCATATACAACCTCCCTGAGATAACTCATGGGCCGACGATTTCCCACCAAATCTATGTCCCCGATGTATGCTGCCCTTTCTGGAAAAACATTTGTAAAATTGGTGGTTCCATCATAATGGAATATCCCACATCCCGCTTCTCCAAGGTAATCATAACCTGTCCACGTGAAATCTCCCAACACGTGGGAATTTTCCGATACAATTTTCCAAAGTCTTGCTATATCCGCCGGATATGTTTCCGCACCGAGCACCGTTTTATTTGGATAAAGCTCTTTGATGAGCAAATGGCGCTCTGTAAGATAATTCAGCCCAATAATATCCATGGACTGCTCTGTTTCTTCAATCGCTTTTGTTAATAGCGGATGGCACGCCAGCTTGTCAGCATTCTCACCCGCAACCAGACTTAAAATGCGATTCAGCATGCCAATCATGTCTGTTGGCTGGCTCTCGGTATCCCGGGATTTATTCCCTTGCAGAATATCTTCCATGATTTTTTTTATCGACCCATTAAACGAAACCGCAGAGAGTCCATTAATGCCACCGGTAGTATATCTCGCTGGATCCAAGGAATGAAATTTTTCACAGATCCTGCGGTTAAGCATCCCTCCTCTTTCCATCCCATATTCCGGGATTTCATTGCCTGTTGAATACATCACCACACAGGCATGATTATAGTCCTTTGCAACCATGCGTTCAGCCTCCTGTTCCCACCGGTCTGAAAAGCAAGAAGCAAAATCATGTGTACTTTTATGGTAGTTCCATACATCCGACAACTCGTCCATTACTAAGATGCCGTATTTGTCACACGCATTCAACATTTCTTTACTGATCGGCTGATGCGCGCTCCGTATACTGTTGAATCCTGCTTCCTTCAATTGTCGACATCGCCGGTCTTCCGCTGCTGCAAAAGTAGCTGCCCCTATGATTCCGTTATCATGATGAATACAAGTTCCCCTGAGCTTTACTGCCTTCCCATTGAGCAGCATGCCATTTTGTGAATCCACAGTTACGCTTCTTATCCCGAAAGGTATTTCCTGCGCCTCAAGAATCTCCGTACCGCACATCACCGTAACAGTACATGTATATAACTCTGGATGCTCACAGTCCCATAACTTTGGATTACGCACTCCAATCCTGCTGCGTACAGTTTCAGCTTCCATCGGATATATGGTTAAATTTATTTTTTCTTCCCCGCATACAAGTTTGTCCTTCATAAACTGCACAGTTACAGAAACAGCTTCCCTTGTTCTGACAATACTTTTAAGGTTTACGCTTGTCTCAATCAGAGCAATATTATTTAAAATATCCGTCGTCATGACTTTTAAACCATCTACAGGAATATGTACTTTTTCCCCTAATAGTAAATTTACATTACGGTAAATACCGCTTCCCGAATACCACCTGCTGTTCGGCTCTGCAGAATTGTCTGCAATCACCTTGATTTCATTATTTTCTCCATAATGCAGATATCCATCCAAATTTACATCAAATTTTGTATAGCCCTGTAGATTATCAGCGACAAAAATGCCATTTACATATACCCTCGCGGTCTGGTATACTCCCTCAAACTCTATACAAACTGTCTTTTTCACCCATTCACATGGGGCAAATAATTTTTTTACATATACGTATTCGCCTCCTGGGAAAAAGCCTGTCCTCGCGCCGTTTGCTGTATCGGCTTTACATTCCTCGTAGATCATGGCATCATGCGGCAAATGAACAGTTTCCATAGGAGATACCCCGGAAAACATATCCACGATAGATGAGGCGCTCCCCTTAGCAAAACTCCATTCCCTGTTCCAATTGATCCGTTTCATACCTTCACCTCCTCTTTATGTTTTTGATCCCATTCTGTATTTGCTTTTTCGACCTTCAGGAAGCTGATCAACACGGTAATACAGACGTTCAGAATTACAGGCAATATAGCATACATAAAGAAAATCATTCCTATAGCACGACTCTGCTGGACTTCTGCCATTCCGTCAAAACCGCCTATCTCAAGCAAAATACCTACAATCGCACTTCCGATACCGCCCCCAAGTTTTACGCCAATGGATGAACAACTAAAAATCATTCCCTCTATATGTGCGTTTTGTGTTCTCCGGGTATAATCCGCGACTTCGGCCAACAGTGCGTTCGTACTTCCGGAATAAGGGCTGATTGCAATACCGCATATTGCCGTGGCAATCAAAAAGAGCCCGATATTCTTCTGCATTGCGGCAAAAATTTGGATGCTGCCCGCGACAACTGCTAAAATATAACCATACAAACTCACCTTCTGAATTGATTTAAACCGTTTAACTAAAAACGGCGTAACAACCATCGCTAGAACCATGGGCACCATTTTGGCTAATGTGATGACACCTAAAATATCTTTTTGAAAATAATACTTGGTCATATAGATTCCCGAACCCTGGGCAATACTATTTACGGAATATACCAACAAATAAAGCCCTACCATAATGATGTAATATTTATTTTTAAATAGAAGCCTGAGTGCTTCCGAAAACTTAACATCATCTTTTGGCTTTCCCCTTTCATTTCCTTCTGAGCCTTCATCCGGAAGTTCTTTAACCATCAGACAGCTAAAAGTGTTGATCACGAATCCAAGGATGGCAAAAATAAGTGCTGTCATTCTCCATCCTCTTGCGCCTCCACCAAAACTATCGACCATATTGAGAGCTGCCGTCATTACAAACATGGTCATTGCCAATGCAAAAATAGAACGGAACGCCCCCAGCTGTACTCTTTCCTCTGGATTTTTTGTGATCAGTGCCGATAAGGTCGCATATGCAATATTATTCATTGTAAAGAAAATTGCATTAAATGCAGTATAGAATACAAAGAAATACGCATATTGCATTCCTTCACTCATATTCGGAATACAGAATACCAGAAACAGACACAGAGAAACTCCTATCTGCCCATAGAGCATCCATGGTCTCGCCTTACCGAGCCGGCTTTTTGTATGATCGATCAGTGTGCCGAAAATGATATCCGTAATACCGTCAAAGATACGTGATATCATCATAAGGGTTCCGATAATTGCACTGTTTAATCCTACCGAATTTGTTAAATACAACATCATAAAACTGGATATCAATGCATAACCGCAGTTTGCCGCCGCATCCCCGGAACCATATGCTACCTTCTGATACCACTTTAAATATTTCTTTTCATTCATGTTTTCATCCCCTTTTCATCATTATTGACTTTGTACCTTACAAACGTTTATAATTAGGTTGATACTAATTTTATACAAATTCGACATAAACTTCTATGTCACATTCTACTTTTCTGCCGTTTTTACTATGTCAGATGTGGGAATGGAGGGCTTATAATGACGAAATTTAGATCAAAATCCAATGATAAGCTTATTCAAAATGGAACAACCTTAAAAGTACGTGGTGTTGAGGGAAATACGAACTCTTTTTATCAGATTGCCTCGCAGTACCAAGTTACATACGAATTCTGTAGCGGACTTAATCATACAGATTATTTCAATACAGTATTTTTGTCACCTCTTGAAAACTCTTTCTATACCATTTCTATGTCCCAATACCAGACCTATCATTCCAGGCAAGGACTGCATTGCCATGATTTTTATGAACTTATGATTGTTCTAGAAGGTAATATGATACATCAGATAGGGGAGCGAGAGTACAAATATGATGCCGGATCCT
>Ga0137306_102847_pt1 | contig 13824 bp, 10 predicted proteins | sample Inofroosms_March_FD_97187 | JGI IMG/M metagenome (GOLD analysis project Ga0137306, IMG submission 97187) | Mouse cecal microbial communities from Vienna, Austria - N-Acetylneuraminic and N-Acetylglucosamine D2O microcosms_March | ecosystem: Host-associated > Mammals > Digestive system > Large...
AGAAATTCATTGCCCAGCAGGAGCTGGATAAAGACAAACGGTTCCTGCCCGCCAAACGCCACGATTACAGTGATAAGAAAATTGCCATTGTGGGTGCCGGGCCTGCCGGATTGTCCTGTGCCTATTATCTGGCGCTGGACGGCTACACCATTACCGTCTTTGAAAAAGAGCAGAAGCTGGGCGGTATGCTCACCATGGGAATTCCCGCGTTCCGTCTGGAAAAAGATGTGGTAGCGGCAGAAATCGACATTATCCGGGAAATGGGCGTGGAATTCAAAACCGGCGTGGAAGTGGGCAAAGACGTTACCCTTGACCAGCTGCGCAGCCAGGGTTATAAAGCCTTTTATCTGGCACCGGGCGCCCAGGGCGGAAGAAAAGTGGGTATTGAGGGCGAAGACGCCGAAGGCGTCCTGTCCGGTATCGAGTTCCTGAGAAATCTGAATCAGGACGAGACCAGGAAAGTCAGCGGAAAAGCAGTAGTCGTAGGCGGCGGAAATGTGGCCATCGACGTAAGCCGGACTGCAGTACGTGCCGGAGCAGAGACCGTGCAGCAGTTCTGTCTGGAGAGTCGTCAGGAAATGCCTGCGGCAGAAGAAGAAATTATGGAGGCGGAAGAAGAACATATTGTAATTCAGAACGGCTGGGGCCCCAAACGGGTTCTGGTGGAAAATGGAAAAGTAAAAGGCATTGAGTTTAAGAAATGTATTTCCGTTTTTGATGAGAACCACAGATTCAGCCCAAAATATGACGAGAACGATGTGATGACTGTGGAAGCAGACTATGTGCTTCTTTCCGTGGGCCAGTCCATCCAGTGGGGCGGATTGCTGGATGGATCCAAAGCAGAAGTAAAAGCCAACGGCGCCATTATTGCAGATGACTTTACTTATCAGACCGGGCAGGAAGATATTTTTGCGGGAGGAGACGCTTATACCGGGCCCAGATTTGCCATTGACGCCATTGCGGCAGGAAAACAGGGAGCCATTTCCATTCATCGTTTTGTACAGAACGGCCAGAGCCTTGTATATGGACGGGACCGCCGGATTTATAAGGAACTGAACAAAGAAGCGGCAGTCATTGAGGACTTTGACAATACGCCCCGTCAGCGGCCGAATACCATTCGTTCCGAGAAAAAAGCAGAGGAGAGCTTCCGGGATTTACGGGGAACTTTTACCGAGGAACAGATGCGCAAAGAGACAGAGCGGTGCCTGGGCTGCGGCGCTACTGTTGTGGATGAATATATGTGCGTGGGCTGCGGACAATGTACCACCAAATGTAAATTTGACGCCATCAAACTGGAGCGTGTCTATGACGGTGAGGGTGTGCAATTCCTGGATATGAAGCCGGTGGTGGTAAAACAGATGGTAAAACGCCAGGGCAAAATTGCCGCCAAAAAGGTAAAAAGCGTATTCGGAGGAAAAAATTAGGCGGTTTTAGCATTTTGAGAATATATTAAATCATTCTTTAACAAACAGAAAGCAGGTGGAAAACAGTGCATGAACTGGGCGTAGTGATGCAGGTGGTGAACGTTGTGGAGAAATTTGCCAGGGAGAATCAGGTGGAAAAGATTGATACGGTGGTGCTCCAGATTGGAGAGCTCTCCTCCATGATTCCCAAATACGTGGAGGAAGTATATCCGGCGGCCGCGGACGGAACCATGTTAGAAGGGAGCCGGCTGCAGGTGGAAATTATGCCTGCCAACGGACGTTGCAACCAGTGCGGCACCGTGTTCCACCTGGTAGAACATGAGGGAGAATGCCCTCAGTGTAAGAGCGCCGACTGTGATATGCTCAGCGGCCGGGAGTTTTATATCAAGGAAATTGTGTGTTATTAAACATTCATAATTATCTCACTGCGGCGGAAAAGAAATAAATTGCCAGGGCAACCCGCCGCAGGTGGAAAATCCTTTTTATGCCTGGGGTACCGGACGTCTCCGGCGCTTCTTTCCATTTAATTCGTGCGCACCGGAACCAGGTTCCTTCCGGTCATATGCTTCATGGGTCTGAGCCAGAGGCCCGTGCTGCTCATCCCGTTCCCGCAGAAGATACAGGGGGCGTTTTTTATTTTCCAGATAATCTCTGGACAGATATTCTCCCAGAATAAATACCATCATCATCTGCAGGCTGCTCAGAAAGATGACCAGCAGGGAGATTCCGTACAGAGTTCCCATACTGTGATGGAACAGGGCCTGCTGCACCAGTGCCAGAATTCCCATGCAGCAGGAAATCAGAAACAGCAGCATACCAAGAATACCGGGAAGTTTCAAAGGTGCGGTGGAAAAGGAAAGGATTCCGTCAAAAGCATAGGAAAACAGGCTTTTCAGGTTCCACTTGGAGGTTCCGGCCGCCCGTTCCACATTCTGGAATTCCAGCCATTTTGTCTCAAATCCCACAAAGGAGAAAATGCCTTTGGTGTACCGGTTGTATTCTTTCATCTGAAGAATGGCGTCCACCATGGTGCGATTCATCATGCGGAAATCTCCGGCTCCGTCCCTCATATCCATATGGGTCATTTTCTGTATGACTTTGTAAAAGCTGCGGGAAAGGAGGCCCCGAATGGCTCCGTCCCCTTCCCGGCCCATACGCTTTCCGGCACAGCAGTCATATCCTTCCTGGCTTAATGCCTGATACATGGGAGCCAGAAGCGTGGGCGGATGCTGCAAATCCGCATCCATAATCACACAGTAATCGCCGGAGGACTGTTCCAGTCCCGCATACATGGCGGCTTCTTTTCCGAAATTCCGGGAAAAGGAGAAATAATGACAGTGCTTATCCCGGTAGCAGAGGAGACGCAGAATATCCAGTGTGTGGTCTTTGCTTCCGTCGTCAATAAAAATAAATTCATAATCCAGATTCTGGATAGCTGTTACGGATTTCAGTGTTTCCTGATAAAAGAGGGCAACTACTTCTTCTTCGTTGTAGCAGGGAACGATAATACTCAGTTTATTCATGGATTTCCTCTCCTTTCTCCGGAAGGGGCCGGGTGTTCAGATATCCGGCAGGTTTCCGGAAAATCTGGCATTTGCAGATGACATAATTGGCGGCTACCGTCACAAAGCTGACTGCAAGTTTGGACAGTACGGGATGGATTTGACAGCGCTGTATAAAAAGTATCAGAAGCAGGTTTTCCGTCAGCAAAGTCAGGAACCGGAGAGACACGAAGGAAACCAGTTCTTTTCCAATCTGATTTTCAGAACGGAATACGAATCTGCGGTTAGCCACATAGGCAAAGGATACGGCAAATATCCATGCAATGGTATTTGCGGCCAGATAATCCGCTTTAAAATGCAGCAGGGTCAGATAGACTCCATAATTAATCAGTGTGGTAGCGCCCCCTGTCAGCAGATAGCTGAACATTTCCGACAGGGAATGTTTCGAGGCGGAAGCAGTCAGCAGGCGGTGGTTTTTCAGGTTAAAATACTTTTTCATCATAACTCCTCTTTTCTTATATATATTTTCCGGCAGTATGCCGGCGGCAAACAATAAAAGCGACAGGAAGCTGATTACAGCGGCGGCTGTTTTTCCAGGGGGCACATAAGAAATGCTTATCTCATGAGTTCCGGCAGTCAGGGGAAATCCCACAAATCCCTGGTTGACAGAGCGGGGGGAAATCTCTTTTCCGTCTGCCCGGACCGTATAGCCCTTACGGAAAGGGAAAGAGGTTACAAAAAATCCGTCTTTCTCACAGGAGACAGTGCCCCGGAACAGAGTATGGCCCGATGTTTTTTCGGAAGAGGCAGGTACTGCGTCCGGTTTGCCCCAGTCTTCCGTATCCATAATCCAGAACTGCAAATCTGACAGAAGATACGTTCCGGAGCTCAGGGTAATATCCAGTGCATCCAGTGTCTGACTGGAAGAAATCAGCCAGGTAAACGTATGGTTCTGGTTGGGATAAGGGGCATTTTTACCGGAGAGTCTGTTCCGGATGCCGTTGATTTCCAGGGTAACCTCTCTGTTTTTGGGAGACTTTACGCTGAAGGAACAGATAAGAATTTTATCTTTCAGAGGTTCCCGCAGAGGCAGGGTAATTTTGGTTTCCTGCTTCAGAGACAGGGACAGTACCGTGTCGTCATCCTGTTGCTGCCAGGAGGCAGCCGATGCCTCAAACATATCAGACAGCCTTTCCTCCGTCAGATCTTCCAGGGAAACCGGGGTAATCCGGGAGGTTTTCTGAAATGTTTCGGCAGTAACGGAACCCTGCAGGCTGCCGGAATTTTCTGTCCGGGAACTGTCTGCAATGGTGTATCTGGTCAGAGCTTCCAGTGTCCAGGGGAATTCCAGTCTGTCAAATTCTTCCTGAGCCATACAGGAAATACTGGTGTAGGCGACGGGAAGTACCCGGCTGTTTTCTGCAATCACCGTATGGCCTTTTCGGGCAATGGGCTCATACCCCCAGGGGATATGGGAATCCCAGGTCTGAATGTAGCGAATCCCCATCAGATAAGAAAAAAAGGGATTGGCGTCTGTCATCAGCGCCACCCGGTTACGCACCCGGATGGGATTTTTCATAATATTATAGTAAAAATCCGCATAATTACTGTCTGTGACAGAGGAATACATGGTGGTGCTTCCCATGTCCCGCAGCGGCAGTACATTTACGTTGGCATAAGGTTCTGTGAGACAGTCAAAACGGTAATTTCTGTTTAGTTCCAGCGTTTCCAGTTCTTCCTGAGAAAAAACAGCCTGCCGGTTGTCAGAAGCAGAGATAAACTGGTCGTTCTGTCCAACTGTGACGGACACAGCTGCCGGAACCAGGCAGAACAGCAGATAAAAAGGGAGCGGTTTTCTGTTTGCCGGAGATGATGTATTTTCTGCCCGACCGGGGATGACAGCTTCCGGATGTCTGCTGCCCCATAGCTTTTTTGCCAGGGCAATCACGGTGAATATCAGAGCTGTCAGCACAACGTCTGCCAGCGCTGCCTGGGGCAGTTCAAAAAAATATACCGGTATCAGACAGAGCAGGCCGCAAAACAGACTGTGGCGTTCTTTTCCGGTAAACAGCAGTTCCAATGTGCGGGTGCATAACAGCAGCAACAGAGGAACCAGAGGAATCAGTACCTTATAACGGATATAGAGAAAGCCGCTCAGTATGTAAGGGCAGATATTCCATGTCAGGCAGGCCAGCAGTGTCAGGGCCAGAATTCTGGTGCTTTTCCGCCTTATACTCAGCAGCAGCGTATACAGGCAGAGAATAGTCAGCCCGCAGCCATAAGGGTGATAAAGCAAGGATTCCATGGAAAAATTCACAGAAAACAGTTCAGCAGGGGCGGCAGGAGTACCTGCGTCTTTACTGGTGGAAAGCAAATCCAGCCCCGTGGGCAGCAGCAGAATGGCACTGATTCCAATGGAAATAACAATGGAAAAAGCAAATCTCAGCCAGTATGCGATTTTGCCCTTTTCCCCTGTAATTTCTTTTTCAGAATACAGACGAAACAGGAACCAGAGCCCCACCGCCGCCAGCACTGCCGGAGCAAAATAGTAGCTGTGGAGATAAACCAGCACCAGAGAAACCACCAGAAGCCCGTGCTTTTCTTTTTCCAGCAGACGGTCCGCGCCCCGGAGGGCCAGCAGCAGAAAAGGCATATAATTTACAAACATAATCTGATGATGGGCCTGATAAAAACATGCGGCACAGGAATATAACATTCCGCCTATAAATCCGAAAAATGGGATGGACAGATGTCTGTTCAGCCAGTAATAACAGAGCACACTGCCTGCCATCAGCTCCAGAATGGCATAACCGGAAAGAATCCATCCCATGGAAACATCGGGAAGCAGAAAAGAAATCAGTACGTCCGGCCGGAGCAGTCCATAATAGGAAAAATCATAAATATTGCTGCCGGCGCCCGCCGGAGAAATATCCGGTAAAATCCGCCCTGTTTCATAAAAAATAGTCCGAAACTGTTCCGCCACAGCCAGATGCTGGCTGAACCAGTCCCCTTCGGAGCCGAAAAGAGCGCCCTCCGGCAGAACCAGCAGTACACAGATAAATGTAAATATAATCAAAAGAAGGGGATAAAAGTAAGTCCATTTATTTATTCTGTTCATAATATCCTCCCGGTAAATAACAAGTCAGCCTTATATTATGCGAGTGCCCATATTACATGTTTCTCTTACAGGAAAGATGTTTTCATGCATTAGCGTGACAGGGGCTCTCCTGTAAGACAAGGAAAAGTATAAAGTTTAAATCTTAAAAATTCATCAAAGAAAATCTTAAAGATTCTTAAGAATCTCTAAAAGAAACCAGGGATGTGATATAATCTGCGTAAAGCAATGAGCAGTGCCTGGACAGTCATGGGCAAAATGCCTGCTTGCAGGCAGATTTGACCAGAGCTGTTCAGCCAGGGCGAATGCCCGTGAACGAAGAAGCCCTGAAGACCGGCCGGGAGGAGACATAAATCATGAACACAAATGAAACATCACGCATTCTTATCGTGGATGACAATCAGGAAATCCGGGAAGTGGTAAACATTTTGCTGTCCGGAGAAGGATATGAGGCAGAAGAGGCCGCAGACGGAGCAGAAGCGCTGGAAAAAATCCGGCAAAACACCTACGACCTGGTGATACTGGACGTGATGATGCCCAATATGAACGGATATCAGACCTGTATGGAAATCCGCAAAAGCAGTAATACGCCCATTTTGTTTCTGAGCGCCAAATCCCAGGTGGAAGATAAGATGCTGGGATTTTCCAGCGGGGGAGACGATTATCTGCCCAAACCATTTTCCTGCCAGGAGCTGATGAGCAGAGTGAAAGCTCTGATTCGCAGGTATCAGATTTACAGAGGGAAAGAAGGGGCAGGAGGATTAGCTGAAGAAATCAGGGAACCGGCAAGTCAGAATGCAGAACATGTCATTATGCTGCCGGGAATCAAAATTTACGAAGACCGGCAGAAAGTCCTGCTGGAAGGAAAAGAGATTGAGCTGACAGAGATTGAATATTCCATTCTGTATCTGCTGGGGAAATACCGGGGCCAGATTTTTTCCGTGCAGCGCCTGTACGAAAGTATCTGGGAGGAAGATTATTATTACGGGGCTTCCAACACGGTAATGGTGCACATTCGGAATCTGCGGGGGAAAATCGAGAAAGACCCCCACAATCCGAAAATTATCAGAAATGTCTGGGGAAAGGGGTACCGCTGTGAGTAAAAAGAACGCGTCGGCCAGAAAAAAACATGAGAAAACAAGTATACGGGACAGAATCTTTCAGTTTCCCCGGAAAATGACAGGGAGGCTTTTTCTGCTGCTGATTCTGTGCGCAGTTCTGAGTATTTTTACTTTCCGCTATACCATGCAGCATCAGACCTGGGTGTATGTGGAACTGGTGAAACGGGGCATTACATCCTTTAATCCGGAAAAAATTGTGCAGGAAATGCAGGAGAAAGCAAAATACATATCTTTTCAGGAGACAGGAGATGAAGAACTGAGGAAACTTCTGGATGTGGAAAAATATGACGACGGCTATACCATGATAACTTTTTATGATGAGGAGAGTCTGTTCCGGTGCTACGGCATAGAGCCCGCTGTGTGGGATTCCTTTGTCAGCGATATGTTCTGGTATAATGATGTGGGTTATTACCGCGGACAGGATTACATGGGAAAACTGGAATTTCAGGATATCACAGGAGAGGTGATGATATATTCCATGCATCAGGCTCAGATCGTAGTGCCTTATTTTCTGACTGCCCTGATAATCAGCCTTCTGTTTTTCAGCCCGGTACTGATTTATGTGTGGAACAGAATGCGGTATGTTGGAAGGCTGAAAAATGAAGTGCTGGTCATGGCGGAAGGAGATCTGGAACACCCTGTCACTGTGAAAGGGAGAGACGAAATCGGCATTCTGGCCCGGAATCTGGATGAAATGCGTCTGGCGCTGGATGACAATATCCGCAGGGAACAGGAAGGAAAGAAAGCAAATCATGATTTAATAAGTTCTGTTTCCCATGATTTGAGAACACCTATGACCACATTATACGGCTATCTGGAGATTATGAGCCAGAACAGGTGCCCGGAGCAGAAACGGGAAGAATATCTGGTCAGATGTATTGAAAAGGTAGAAGAAATCCGTACTCTGTCCGATAAAATGTTTGAATACGCACTGGTATATGAGACCCGTGAGCAGACAGAACTGTCAGAAATTTATCTGGGAGACCTGCTGGAGGAACTGGAGGGACATCAGGAATTTTTACGATTGAAAGGATATCAGGTACAGACGGATTTCCAGGTGGAAGAATCTGTAAAAATTATGGGAAACCACATGTTCTTCCGACGGATGTTCAACAATCTCTTTTCCAATATTCTGAAGTATGGAGAGAGAGGAGAGCCGGTGCTTGTAAAGGCAGCTCTGGACAGGGGCAGCCTGCAGATGGTATTTTTAAACGAAAGAAGACAGCGGATGAAACAGGTGGAAAGCAACCGGATTGGACTGAAAAGCGTCCGTAAAATGGCAGAATTGCAGCATGGGAAATTTTTCATGGTGGAAGGAGAGGAGACCTTTGCGGTTACCATGGAATTTCCATTAATATAAATCAGACAATTGCGAAACTCAGTAATTATACTGATTTCATGTACAATTTCCACAATTGAAGGGTTTTGCAATTGCCTGAATATAAATGCAGAAAAGGAGCAGAGTGATGAGAGAACAGCTAACCAGAAGTGATGTAAAGAAAATAGAAGAAGAAATAGAATACCGGAAGCTGGTAGTGCGCAAAGAAGCGCTGGAAGCAGTAAAAGAAGCCAGAGCTCACGGAGATTTAAGTGAGAATTTTGAGTATCATGCGGCAAAAAAAGACAAGAACAAGAACGAGAGCAGAATCCGCTATCTGGAACGGATGCTGAAAACAGCGGTGATTGTGTCCGATTCCTCCAGAGAAGATGAGGTGGGAATCAATAATACGGTGACGGTGTACTTTGAGGAAGATGACGAAGAACAGGTATTTCGTCTGGTGACTTCCATCCGGGGCAATTCCATGAAGAACCGTATCAGCACGGAATCCCCCATTGGAAAAGCCATTCTGGGCCGCAAAGTCGGCGACAGAATCCAGATAAAAGTCAATGAAGATTACAGTTATTATATCGTGATTAAACAAATAGAAAACACAGCGGAAGAAGCCGGAGAAACCATACGCAGCTTTTAATCCCATATTTTTATTTGACAAACTGCTCAATGGCATTTTTCAGGTCTTCCAGAGCCTGGCTGTCCCCATGCTCTACAGCATCCACAATACAGTGGGAGATATGGTCTTCCAGAATCAGTTTTCCAATGTTGTTGATGGCAGAACGAACAGCAGCAATCTGTATCAGTACTTCACTGCAGTCCCTGCCGTCTTCCACCATCCGTTTTACCGCCTCCATATGGCCGATGGCACGGGACATGCGGTTCAGCACGGCCTGAGTCTGTTCGTGAGTGTGCACATGGGAATGAGACCGGTCATGAGAATGAGCCTGTTCCTGGTCATGGCTATGAGACTGGTCATGAGAATGAGCCAGGGGCTGATTTTCACTGTTCATGCAGAAATCACCTCCTTAATTCCGTACATTGTACATGAAATGCTGAAAATGGTGAGTGATACAATCCTCTGAATTTATAACTGCCAGATTTCCTCACTGGTAGAGGATACGCAGGCAGCTCCGGCGGAAAGCATGGAAATCACATCGTCTTTATCGTCTACAAGACCGCCGGTAATCACAGGCACACTGGCCATACGACAGATTTTGCTGAGAATCCGGGGCATCAGGGCAGGAAGTATCTCAATTACATCCGGCCGGACGTTCTGAAGCTGCCGTTCAATATTGGAAAGAGCCAGAGAATCAATGACGAAAAAGCGGAGTACCGTGAATAAAGATAATCTGGCCGCATATTTTATTAATCCGGGTTTGGTGGATATAATGCCGTCGGCTTCTGTGCGCTGTCTGATGAAATCCACAGCAATTTCTTTGGAAGCCAGACCGGTAATCAGGTCGATATGGATGACAGCCAGTTTGCCGGCAGCTTTTACTTTTGCCACAATTTCAGAAATATTGCAGATATCCCCGAACAGAATAAAAATAATATGGCTTTCGCAGGTCAGAGCCTTTTCCAGGCCGTCAAACGTATTTACGGCTGCAATGACAGGAGAATCTTCAATTGCTTCACGATATTCTTTTTTCATAATCCCACTCCTTTTGTATCGAAAATCCGTTCATGTTCCCCGTTATCTATACACCCGGCTTTTATTATACATGATATTGCGCGTAATAGAAAGGGGAATGCAACATATCCTTGTATATTCTCTCTCAAAAGTGTAAAATAAGAAAGAAATGTTTCGAAATATAAATCAGCGGAAAATGACGTTACAGGCTGCCGGAAGGAGGAAGCATATGGAAGAAAGATTTATGCGGACCGGACTGCTTCTTGGAGAAGCGGCGCTGGAAAAACTGGCCGGCTCCAGGGTGGCGGTTTTCGGTATCGGCGGTGTGGGCGGTTATGCGGCGGAAGCTCTGGCAAGAAGCGGCGTGGGACATCTGGAACTGACGGACAGGGACGTGGTCGGCATTTCCAATATGAATCGGCAGATTATTGCCACAACAAAAACGCTGGGAAAATATAAAACACAGGTTATGAAAGAACGGATTCTGGAAATCAATCCCAGAGCAGAGGTAACGGTCCACAATTGCTTTTTTCTGCCGGAAACAGCGGAAGAATTTGATTTCAGGGCATACGACTATGTGGTGGATGCTGTAGATACGGTAACAGCCAAAATCGAGCTGGTGATGAGAGCAGAGGAGGCCGGCGTTCCCGTCATTTCCAGTATGGGTGCAGGCAATAAGCTGGAGCCCTGGCGGTTTGAGGTGGCAGATATCTATGATACTTCTGTCTGCCCTCTGGCGCGGGTTATGCGCCGGGAACTGAAAAAGAGGGGCGTCCGGAAATTGAAGACCGTTTATTCCAGAGAGGAGCCCAGGCAGCCTCAGGTAAGGATATCCGACGAATCCGGAAAAATAATACCGGGAAGCACTGCTTTTGTGCCTCCGGCAGCGGGGCTGATACTTGCCGGAGAAGTTGTGAAAGACCTGGTTATGTAAAAAATTCTGCCAGGCGGGAATTCCGCCGGCGGCGGATGAGATTTCAGGTAATTGCGAAATTTAATAATTGTACAAGTTTCATGTACAATTCGGAAAATATTTAAAAGCAACTGTGGTAATTGTACATGAAATTTTGAAATTGGATAATTTCGCAATTGCCTGAGATGAGATTTACCGATAAGGAGAAAGATTTTATGAAGTTCATTCATATAGCAGATGTACATCTGGGGGCAAAACCGGATAAGGACAAACCCTGGGGAAAGGACCGGGAACAGCACAGCTGGCAGGCTTTTGCGGATGTGATTACCAAAGCCGGAGAAGAACAGGTGCAGCTTCTTCTGATAGCCGGAGATTTGTTTCATCGTCATCCCCTGCTGCGGGATTTAAAAGAAGTAAATTACCAGTTTTCCAGAATTCCCCAGACCCAGGTGGTCATGATAGCCGGGGAGCATGAGTATCTCAGCGATTATTCTTATTACGGCGCCTTTCCCTGGGGAGAAAATGTACATTTTCTGAAAGAAGAAAAAGTGGACTATGTGGAACTGGAGGGGCTTTGTACCAGAGTATACGGACTGAGCTATCATCACCGGAATGTTTATGAAAATCCCTTTCAGGGCATGATGCTGAAAAAGGACGATTACTGCAATATCCTTCTGGCTCATGGAGGCGACGAGGAACATATGCCCTTCCAGGTAAATGAGCTGGAACGCATGGCGTTTGACTATGTGGCTCTGGGCCATCTGCACAAACCCATGCAGATAACAGGACATAAGGCAGTGATGGCAGGGGCTTTGCAGCCGGTGGAGGCCGGCGATATGGGTGAGCATGGATATTTTATGGGAGAACTGGAAAAGGGCGCATGCAGCGTCACATTCTGTCCTATCCGTTATTGTGAATATGTTTCCATGAATCTGAAAGTAAGCGAGGAAACCACCGGGGAGGCTCTGCAGGATGTGCTGGCGGAACAGATAAGAAAAGCGCCGTCCCATCAGCTATTCCGGCTGGTGCTCACAGGTTCCGGCAATCAGGACAATTCCATTGACACAGAGGCTCTGGAGCATATGGAGCGGGTGGTTCAGGTTATGGACCGGTGCCGGCCGGATTATGATTTCCGGCAGTTGAAACAGCGGTATAAAGAACAGATTCCGGGAAGGTATATTGAGACTCTGGAGGAGCTGCCGCAGGATGAAATTACCCGAAAAGCATTATACTATGGTGTGGAGGCTTTGTTGGCAGAATGAAGATTACAGAAATTCAGATAAAAAATTTTGGAAAACTCCATAATATCAATATCCGGCCCCTTCCGGGCATTAATGTGATTTACGGGGAAAATGAAACGGGAAAATCCACCCTGCAGCAGTTTATCACGGGCATGTTGTTCGGGATAGAGAAGCAGAAGGGGCCGGGAAGCCAGAATGACAGCTACCGTCAATATGAACCCTGGAACGACAGCTCCAGTTATTCAGGCGGCCTGAAATTTACGGTAGATGGAAAACCATTTTTTCTGGAACGGAATTTTTACCATAAGGAGCCCTCTGTAAAACTGGTAAATGAGCGGGATCTGGAAGAACTTTCCGTGGAACAGGGCGACCTGGAAATGCTTCTGGGAGGCATGAAAAAGGAAACCTATGAAAACACTTTCTGTATCCGGCAGGCAGAGGTGGAAACAGACCGGGAATTCTCGGATATTCTTCAGAATTATTTTGTAAATGCATCTCTGGGGCAGGAAGGGGGCGTGGATCTGACCGGCGCCCGGAAACGGTTGAAAGCCAGACAGGAGAAAGCCAGACAGAAGCTGCAGGAGAAGAAGGAAGAACGGAAGAACCGGGAGGAAAAACTGCTGTTGGAAGAAAAACTGCTGAAAAAAGATGTGGAGCAGCTGAAAAAGCAGAAAAATGACGGTTACAAAGGTCTTATGCACAGGCCGGATGAAATCATTCCCCCGGAACATGACACCAATCAGATGGCAGAATATCTGCGGGATATCCGTCAGCAGAAACAGCAAAAGGATTATAAGATGCGTTTTGCCTTTTCTCTGTTTCTGATACTGGCGGCAGCAGGTGCAGGAATCTGGAACGGACTGGCTCACGGCCTGTTTCAGGGCGCCGCCCCTGGATGGATTATTCTGGAAGCGGCCCTGTGTATACTGTTTCTTTTGGGCTGTACGGGCATGTGGTTCTGGCATAAGAAATCCAGGAATCTGAAACTGCTGCGCAGACAGCAGGAGGAGGAAGCCAGAGAACGGAACCAGTATACCTCCATGGAGCGGGAACAGCAGCGGTACAAAGAGCAGCAGGAAAAGCAGGCCCGGAAACAGGCGGTGGAAGAACTGCTGCAAATCCAGCTTCTGGAAAAACAGGCGGAGCTGATGAATCTGCAGGAAGAACGGCGGGAATGGAGGATTCCCTCAGAAGAAGAGCAGGAGTATGAACGTCAGGTTCGGGCATATGAGCTGGCGCTTCGGACGCTGGAACAACTGTCTCAGGAGACGTATCAGGATACCAGAGCCAGGATGGAGCAGGAAATGTCTGAAATTCTGTCTGAGCTGACCAACGGGACATACAGAAAAATCGGTATGGACGCTCAGATGAACCTGGTGGCCACAGCGGGAAAACGCAGGCTGTATCCCTGGCAGCTCAGCCGGGGAACCATGGAGCAGATGTACGTGGCGCTGCGGATGGGAGCAGGAGGATTTCTGACCAGAGAGGAGTCCATGCCGGTGCTGCTGGACGAGGTATTTGCAGCTTTTGATGAAAAACGTCTGG
>Ga0137306_102850_pt1 | contig 13812 bp, 13 predicted proteins | sample Inofroosms_March_FD_97187 | JGI IMG/M metagenome (GOLD analysis project Ga0137306, IMG submission 97187) | Mouse cecal microbial communities from Vienna, Austria - N-Acetylneuraminic and N-Acetylglucosamine D2O microcosms_March | ecosystem: Host-associated > Mammals > Digestive system > Large...
TGTGACAGAGACAAGGTTATCGAGCGGTGTATCTACGGGGCGCCGGATTTTGTCATTGAGGTGATCTCCAGGTCTTCCGCCAGGAGAGATGCGGTGATCAAGCTGAACAAATATATGGCCGCCGGAGTCCGGGAATACTGGATAATTGATCCGGACCGGCAGAAGGTTCTGGTCTATCGGTTCCAGAAGGAAGAGTATCCCCTGATCTACGGGTTTGATGCTCAGATTCCGGTGGAGATCTGGGATGACGGCTTTGCCATCGATTTCCGGGAAGTCTATGAACATATCCGGTTTTTGTATGAGAGAGGGACATAATCCGATTACAATGAAGAATTGGTCTTGACAAACCGGGATCCGATGCTATAATCAAGAAAAGTGACATAAGTCAATGCGTTGACGGGAACAGTACGCTGTCGGAAGCCGTTCAGAGAGAGATGGGAAGGTGTGAGCATCTTACGGATCCGGTATCGGAAGACCATCCCTGAGCGGTCCTTAATCGGACACGGTGATTCCGTTATCATCAAGGAAAGTGGCCAGGGCAGAAGCGCTCCGGCAAGCAGGGTGGAACCGCGAAATTATTCGTCCCTTCTCACAGGCAACTGTGAGGAGGGACGTTGTTGTCGTGGGACCAAATACATGAAAAGGAGAACAGGATTATGAAGGTAACATTAAAAGACGGAAGCGTCAAGGAATACTCCCGGCCCATGTCGGTCATCGACATCGCGGCGGATATCAGCTCCGGCCTTGCCAGGATGGCCTGCGGCGGAGAAATCGACGGGGAGAGCGTGGATCTGAGAACCATGGTGGATAAGGACTGTCAGCTGAACATCCTGACTGCCAAGGACGAAAAAGGCCTGGCGGCTCTGCGCCACACCGCCAGCCATGTGATGGCCCAGGCAGTGAAGAGACTGTACCCGGATGCCAGGCTGGCCATCGGGCCTTCCATCGCCGACGGCTTCTACTATGACATCGACTTCGCCGCGCCCATTACGTCGGAGGAGCTCCCAAAGATCGAGGCGGAGATGAAGAAGATCATCAAGGAAGCCCTTCCTCTGGAGCGGTTTACCCTGCCGAGAAAAGAGGCCCTGGCTCTCATGAAGGAGAAGGAAGAGCCCTACAAGGTGGAGCTCATCGAAGATCTGCCGGAGGGAGAGGAGATCAGCTTCTACAGGCAGGGAGAATTTACGGACCTGTGCGCAGGCCCCCATCTGATGAACACCAGGGACGTGGGAAAGGCCTACAAGCTGACCAGCATCGCAGGAGCCTACTGGAGAGGCAACGAGCACAACAAGATGCTGACCCGTATCTATGCCACGGCATTTGCCAGGAAAGAGGAGCTGGAGGCCTATATCACCATGATGGAGGAGGCCAAGAAGCGGGACCACCGGAAACTGGGAAGAGAGCTGGGACTGTTCATGATGCATGATGCGGGACCGGGATTCCCCTTCTTCCTGCCCAAGGGCATGGTGCTGAAGAACACGCTGATGGAGTACTGGAGAGAGATCCACAAGAAGGCAGGTTATGTGGAGATCTCCACCCCCATCATCCTGAACAGAAGCCTGTGGGAGACTTCCGGCCACTGGGATCACTACAAGAACAACATGTATACCACGGTCATCGACGAGCAGGATTACGCGGTGAAGCCCATGAACTGCCCCGGCGGAGTTCTGGTCTATGCCTCCGAACCCCGTTCCTACAGGGATCTGCCTCTGAGACTGGGAGAGGTTGGACTGGTACACCGCCACGAGAAGTCAGGTCAGCTCCACGGCCTTATGAGAGTGCGGTGCTTTAATCAGGATGACGCCCATATCTTCATGACTCCGGATCAGATCAAGGAGGAGATCATGGGGGTGGCCAGACTTATCGACGACGTGTACACCCTCTTCGGATTCAAGTATCATGTGGAACTGTCCACCAGGCCCGAGGACAGCATGGGAAGCGACGAGGACTGGGAGATGGCTACCGACGGCTTAAGAAGCGCTCTTGACGAGCTGGGTCTTGACTATGTGGTCAATGAGGGAGACGGCGCCTTCTACGGTCCCAAGATCGACTTCCACTTAGTGGACGCCATCGGCAGGACCTGGCAGTGCGGCACTATCCAGCTGGACTTCCAGCTGCCCCAGCGGTTTGAGCTGGAGTATCAGGGAGCGGACGGGGAGAAGCATCGCCCCATCATGATTCACCGTGTGGCGTTTGGCTCCATCGAGAGGTTCATCGGAATCCTCATCGAGCACTTCGCAGGAGCCTTCCCCACGTGGCTGGCTCCGGTACAGGTGAAGGTCCTTCCCATCTCCGACAAATTTATCGACTACGGGGAGAGCGTGAAAAAGCAGCTTGAGGAGGCAGGGATCCGGGCAGAACTGGATACCCGCTCCGAGAAGATCGGCTACAAGATCAGGGAAGCCCAGATGCAGAAGATTCCCTACATGCTGATCGTGGGACAGAAGGAACAGGAGGAGGCCAGAGTGTCCGTCAGAAGCCGGTTTGAAGGAGACGAGGGCCAGAAGTCCATAGATGAGTTTATTGAGTCAGTGAAGGAAGAGATCGCCACCAGGGCAGTGCGCCAGGTGAATCAGGCTTCTTAGACATTTTTATCACAGGAAAGTGCTATTCGATTAGAAGAGAGAAGAAGAGTCCGTTCGGCCAGAGCGGGCTCCTTTTATTTCTATAGGAAAGTGCGTCCTATAGAACAAAAACCCTCCGCGGCTTGGCGGCAAATTTTGCAAATTCAGAGAAATATCCCGCAAAAAAGTTTAAAAACCGGTTGACAAATGCCTATGAATATAATATTATAATAACACATATAATGTTATATAACAACTTATAAAAAATAAGGAAAGCGGAGGACTAAGTTTATGAAACAGGAACACATTGATCAGATCAACGTTGCAGTAAAGGCCGTGGCGGAGAAGAAGCACATCAATCATTTTTATTTCGTGGCATGCGGCGGTTCTCAGGCATTTATGATGCCGGCGCAGTACATTTTTGACAGAGAGATCCCGACTCCTGCCAGCATCTATACTTCTAATGAATTTGTACACAGAGCTCCCGCTGCCCTGGGTCCGGATTCCGTCGTGATCACCTGTTCCCATTCCGGCAACACTCCCGAGACCGTAAAGGCTACGGAAGTGGCGAGAGAGAAAGGCGCCACCACCATCGCGCTGTCCAACCTGGTGGACTCTCCCCTCTGGAAGGCAGCCCAGTATCCGCTCCACTATGACTGGGGAAAAGAGGCGGATGCCAGCGATCTGAACAAGGGCGTGCTCTACTCCCTGATCTTCAGGATCCTCAACACCGTGGCTCCCTGTGAGAAGTATGAGAAGGCCATCGCTTCCGTGGAGAACCTTCACGAGGTACTGGAGAGGGCGAAAACCCAGTACGGGGATACGGTAAAAGCATGGGGTAAGAAGTATAAGAGGGAGAAACTGATCTATACCATGGGCAGCGGCGCCTGCTACGGGGAGACCTATTCCTTTGCCATCTGCCTGCTGATGGAGATGCAGTGGATCCATTCCAACTGTATCCACTCCGGCGAGTATTTCCACGGACCTTTCGAGGTGACGGATTTCGACGTTCCCTTTATTATCGTAAAAGGCATCGGTGCTACCAGACCTCTGGACGAGAGAGCTTACAGCTTCTGCCAGAAATACTCCGACAGCATCATGCTGGTAGACTGCGAGACCTTTGACATGACCGGCATCGACGAGGAAGTCAGAGAGTACTTTGCACCCCTGGCAGCAGGAGCCGTTCTCCGTTCCCTGGCAGACGCCTTTGCCTACGAGAGAGGCCATGATCTGGGTGTCCGCCGTTATATGTGGAAGATGGAGTATTAATGGGAGATCCGTTTTCAGACAGACGGCATAAGCAGGAAAAGAGGAGGAAAGGGAAATGAAGATGAAACGAGCAGCAGCATTGGCGCTGGCTATGGTCATGACATTGTCTCTGGCAGCCTGCGGCGGCGGAGCCGGGGCAGGAGACCAGCAGCCGGGACAGACTCAGGGTGCGGGAGGACAGACGGGTTCCGGCACAGAGTCCGGCGGGGAGAAGATCGTCATCAATTTCTTCCACCGCTGGCCCAACGACCCGAAGAACGCCATGTTCAAAGAACTGATCGATCAGTATATGGCAGAGAATCCCAACGTGACCATCAATATGGACTGTATCTTAAATGACCAGTACAAGGAGAAGATCCGTATGGTGGTAAGCACGGATGAGATACCGGATATCTTCTCATCCTGGTCGGGGACCTTTGCCCAGGAGATGATCGCCTCCGGCAATGTGGCATCTCTCAATGACCTGTATGAATCGGATCAGGAGTGGGCCGGAAAGATCGCCCAGGCCAGCATAGACGGTTTTACCTTTGACGGACAGATCTACGGGGTGCCCTGGTCCCAGGACGGCAAGGTGTTTTTCTATAACAAGAAGATTTTTGCCGACAATCAGATCCAGATTCCCACCACATGGAATGAGTTCATCGGAGTGCTGGATACTCTGAAGGCAGCCGGATATGAGACTCCCATCGTGGAGGGCCTGACGGACAACTGGGCTATCCTCCACTATCTGGGAACCATGAACCAGAGGATGGTGGATCCGGAAGTCCTGGCAAAGGATTATGACGCAGCCACAGGAGAATTTACGGATCCCGCCTATGTGGAGGTCCTGAAAAAATGGCAGCAGCTGGTGTCCTACATGGGAGAGGTCTGTGTGGCCATTGACCATGAGACGGCCAGAGGTACCTATTTTGCCACCGGCCAGGCGCCTGTCATGTATCTGCAGCTGGCGGAGATCCCTCATATCGAGAAGCTGATCCCCGAGGACTTTGAGTACGGATTCTTCAACTTCCCTGCGTTCGAGGAGGGAAAAGGAGACACCAAAGCTTTGACAGGAGCCCCGGAAGGGTTTATGATCAGCAATAAGACCAGGTATCCTGAGGAGTGCGAGAAGTTCTTAAAATGGCTGGTGAGCAAAAACGGCGGCGAGGCTCTGACCGTCAAATGCGGAGACATCTCCAGCGTGGACGGAGCAGTGGATGAGACCAATGCCCTCCCCTCTCAGCTGGAAGCCATGGACATCATCAAGTCTGCCTCCCGGCTGGCACCCTGGTTTGACAATGCATGCGATGCCTCTGTCTATACGGTATACGGTCAGGGAGCCCAGGCGATCGCCACGGGAGACGAGACTCCGGAAAGCGTGATGAAACAGGTACAGGAGGCTGCTGCCTCTCTGCACTGACAGGGATATGATTTGATGCTGCACCGGTCACCCTGTGAAAGTCCGTTGCTCCTCGCCTTCGGTTTCATGCAGCCGCCGAAGGCGGGAAGCAATCCGGCCAGGCGTCAGGGACTTTCATGCAACTTCAGGGGAGAGGAAGGAGAAGCCTTTCCCCTTTTCAAAAAGATGGGATTGAGTTAGATTGAAAAAGAGAAGAAATCTGGAAGCTCTGGCCTTTGCGGTGCCGGCTTTGATCATTTTAAGCCTGTTTGTGTTTTATCCGCTGGTCAGAAATATGATCTACAGTTTTCAGTCGTTTACATTGTCCTCTGTGGCAAAAGAGTGGGTGGGGCTGAAAAATTACATGACATTATTTTCAGACAAGATCATTTTGACCTGTCTGAAAAACAACATTTTGTATGCGCTGATTTCCATAGTGATCCAGGTAGGCTTCGGGCTTGTGCTGGCGGCCGTTCTTGAGGACGTGGCTTTCCGGAAGCTGTCCCCGGTTTTGAGAAGCATCTATTTTGTGCCGACCGTGATCTCCATGACCGTAGTCTGCCTGCTGTTTGAGTTTATCTACAATCCTCAGATCGGTCTGCTCAACAGCTTTCTGGAGATCATCGGACTTCCCGGTCTGTCCAGGATCTGGCTGGGAAGCAAGAAGACGGCCATGTTTTCCGTCATCGCCGTATCTCAGTGGCAGAGCACCGGTTATGTGACCATGCTCTTTATCGTGGCGATCCAGAAGATCCCCAAGGACCTGTACGAGGCGGCCCAGGTAGACGGCGCAGGCAAGATCAAACGGTTCTTCTATATCACGGTTCCCCAGGTGCGGCAGATGTTTTTTGTCACCATGATCCTGACCGTATCCGGCGCATTTACGGTATTCAATGAGCCCTATATTCTGACAGGAGGAGGTCCGGGGACGGCTACCATGGTGCTGTCTCTGCACATGTATCAGACAGGATTTGTCAAGAACAACATGGGTTATGCTTCCACCATCGCCATGGTGATCTTTGTGATCACGGCCCTCCTGTCGTCGGTTCAGTTCTTCAGCTTTGGGGCGGAAAAGGGGGAACGGTAGATGAACAGAAGAAAACCAAAAAGGATCAGGGTGTACGGACCGGGTGAGATCCTGTGGCTTGTGGTGCTCTTTGTGCTGGCGGCTGCCATCGTCTACCCGCTGTTCTGGATCCTCATGTCCTCCTTTAAGGATTATCAGGGGATTTACGGAAATGTCTGGGGCTTTCCCAAGGTATGGCATGTGGAAAATTATATGACTGCCTGGAATAAGGGAATTTCCCAGTACTTTGTCAACAGCGCCGTCGTGACAGCGGTGACCATCGTGGGCGTGGTGCTCACGGCCTCCTTTGCCGCGTTCGGGATCTGCCAGACTACAGGGGCCCTGGGCAATGCCATCTTCCTGCTGTGCATGTGCGGGCTGCTTTTATCGCCTCAGGTCTGCCTTCTGCCCCTGTTCATGCTCCTTCGGACGCTGAAGCTGAAAAATACCCTGTGGGCCATGATCCTTCCCTACATTGCCTTCCGGCTTCCGGTGTCCATCATGATGATCCGCTCCTTCTTCGTAGGGATCTCAAAAGAGCTGGAGGAGGCGGCTACCATCGACGGGGCCTCTCTGTTCCAGATCTACCGGCATATCTATCTGCCGCTGTCAAAGCCGATTCTGTCCACTGTGGTGATCATGACCGCTTACTATGGGTGGAATGAGTTTATGTTTGCCGCCATTTTCGTGGACAGCTCCAAACTGCGCACCATCCCTGTAGGCCTTATGACCTTCCGGGACGGCCTGATGACAGAGTGGGGAGTGGTCCTGGCCGGCATGGTTATCGCCTGTCTGCCGATTATGATCTTGTTCCTGTTGATGCAGAAAAGCTTTGTCCGGGGCATGTCCGCCGGTTCAGTGAAAGGATAAGAGTATGAAATTAATAGCCATAGGAGATAATGTGACAGACTGCTATCTTGACGAAGGCGTCTATTTCCCGGGAGGGAACGCGGTCAATGTGGCGGTGAACTGTAAGAAGAACGGAGCCGAGAAAGTCAACTACATCGGAATCTTCGGAGACGACGAGAGAGCAGACTATATTAAGGAATGTCTAAAAGAAGAGGGAGTGGAGTTTGTACGCTCCAGAAGCGTCCATGCCCACACGGCTCAGCCCAGGGTCTGTCTGAAAGACGGAGACAGGGTGTTTGCGGCAGGACCGAGAGACAGCTGCCAGCACCTGTTTGCCATCAGGATCGTGGATGAGGACATGGAACTGATCCGGGAATTCGATATCTGCCATACCAGCTGTTTTTCCAATCTGGAATATGAGCTGCCGGCTCTGGCCGGGCTCTGCCAGGTATCCTTCGACTTCTCCGAAAGGAGGGAGGACGAGTATCTGGAGAGGACCTGCCCTTATCTCACCTTTGCCTTTTTCTCCGGATCGGATCTGGAGGAAGAGGAGTGCCGGGAGCTGCTGAAAAAGGTTCACGGACTCGGCACCAGGATCGTGGGGATCACCAGAGGGTCCAAAGGCGCCGTCTTCTATGACGGGGACAGAATCTACCATCAGGGGATAAAAAAAGTGGAAGCCGTAGACACTATGGGAGCAGGAGACAGCTTTATCGCCGGATTTCTGACGGCTTACGGAGACGGAAAATCCATGGAGGAAGCCCTGGATTACGCAGCCGGAAGGTCAGCCCTCACCTGTCTGGTGAGAGGCGGATTCGGCCATCCTCATCAGGCATAGGAAACAGCAATTTGGTGAAACAGTCCCAGGGGGAATCAGGCCGGTCCTGAAAGCCCTCCGGGACTTTTTATATGGTTCTCCCGGAACGAAACGGAATAAAAGCGGAACTATGAACCAGTTTTCACGGCAGCCGGATTTGCCGATTGATAGAACACGGGTTTTATTATATAATGATGCCAGTATCAAAAAGATAAGATAGTGAGGAAGGATATATGTTGGATCAAAATGCGGCAACCCCTCTGTATGAACAGCTGAAGCTGGCTATCAGGGAAGGGATCAAGACCGGCCAGTTTCAGCCCGGCACCAGGCTGCCCAGCGAGGCCGAGCTGGAGAAGCTTTATGATGTCAGCCGGATCACGGTGCGCAGGGCGGTAAAGGAACTGTGCGAGGAAGAGATCCTTGCAAGGAAACAGGGGAAAGGGACCTTTGTCTTAAACTCGGCTGATATCAGTTACAAGCGTCTGGACCGCACCGTAGGAGGTTTCCACGATTCCCTGGTTCAGGAGGGGAAAGAGGCGACCGTGGATATTCTGGAGAAATCCGTTATCCATGTGAATCCCTCTTATGCCCGGGACTTAAAGATCGACCAGGAAGATGACGTGGTCTGTCTGAAAAGGCTTATGTATGCCGACGGGGTTCCGGTGATGATCGATACGGCATATATTCCGGAGAAGCGGTTTCCCGGGATCTATGACAAGCTGGAGGGCAATGTGGCCCTGTTCCGGCTGATGGAACAGGGGTACGGCGTCAATCTGGAGCATTACTATAAAGTGCTGAAGGTTCGGAAGGCCACCAGGGAGATGGGCCGCCTGCTCAACTGCCGCGTGGGGGATCCCATGTTTGATCTCTTTAAGATCACTTACAACAATATGGGGATCCCCCAGAGTATCTCCGTATCCATATTAAAAGGGGAGGATACCTATTACGTGATCTCCAGCGAAAAGGAAGACCGGATCAATCAGAGCGGCTTAAGCTGGAAAGTCTGAGTTTCAGGGAGGAAAAGAGATATGAAAAAAAGATATGTGATCATGGCGGCGGCAGTACTGGTCTCCGCCCTGCTGCAGGCATTTACCATGAATATTTTTCTGGAGCCCGTAGGACTGCTGCCCAGCGGATTTACAGGCATTGCAAGCCTTCTGTCCAAGATCCTGGGGCTTTTTGGGCTGCATTTTTCCACTTCCTTAGGGATGGTGCTTTTAAATATCCCGGTGGCCATGTTCTGCTACCGGCAGATCGGCAAAAAATTTGTCCTGTTTTCCATGGTTCAGGTCCTTTTGTCCAGTGTGTTTCTCCAGGTGATCAAAAGCGAGCCTCTGTTTGACGACGTTCTGTTAAACATCTGTTTCGGCGGATTTCTCTACGGACTGGCCATCGCCATCGCCCTCAAAGGCAATGCCTCCACGGCAGGTATGGATTTTATCGCCCTCTACGTGTCCAACCGTCTGGGCAAATCTATCTGGCAGTACGTGTTTGTCTTCAACTGCGGCCTGCTGTGCGTCTTCGGCGCCATGTTCGGCTGGGAGTATGCAGGGTATTCCATCTTATTTCAGTTTATCGCCACCAAGACCATTGACAATTTCTATCACAGGTTTAAGCGGGTGACTCTGCAGATCACCACCCAGAAGCCGGAAGAGATCGTTAAAGAGTACATCAGCTTCTGCAAACACGGTATGTCCGTGGTAGAGGGATACGGAGGGTACAGCAAAAAAGCCATGGGACTTCTGCACACGGTGGTGTCCACCTATGAGGTGCAGGACATTATCTTCCACTTAAGGCAGGTGGATCCGGGTATCATCATCAATGTGATGCCTACAGAGACCTTTATCGGTACATTTTACCAGAAGCCCCTGGAGTAGAAGGAGGAGACTATGGAGTACATTCTGGTCAGCGCCTGCCTTCTGGGAGCCCGCTGCAGATATGACGGGGCCGAGAAGGCAGACGACAGAGTGACGGCGCTGCTTGACAGAAAGGATGTGGTCCTGATCCCCATGTGTCCGGAGCAGCTGGGCGGCATGGCCACCCCCAGAGAGCCGTCGGAGAGGAGAGACGGCGGCGTGTGGAACCAGAAAGGGGAGGACGTGACCTGGTATTACAGGAGGGGGGCAGAAGAGGCCCTGAAGCTGGCCCGGCTCTATGGCTGCCGCTGTGCCATATTGAAGGAGAGAAGCCCTTCCTGCGGCTGCGGACAGATCTATGACGGAACCTTTACCAGGACACTGATCCCCGGGGATGGCATCACTGCGGAGCTTTTCAGAGAGCAGGGCATCCGGGTCTACGGGGAGAGCAGCCTCTGAAACATGGAATCAAAGAGCACCCATCCGGCCCGGAACAGTCTCATAAGCTGCCACACAGCGATACCTTTCAGACCGTATGTCTCTACCAGCCGGAATTTTTCCTGCCAGCTTCTCACGTCTTCAAACCATACCTCATGGCTGATTCCGTACTGCCAGTAGCGGAAGTAAGGGGACTGAGCCGTCTGATCGTACAGGATAGGGACTCCGTAGAACACGGCCAGTTCCACTGCCTCCTGATTGCCCAGTGTGCGGGCGGCGGTGATGCCTCTTTTGTAGGGCAGGGGCCAGTCGTATCCGTAGTTAGGGACGCCCAGACAGATCTTGTCTGCCCGGATTTTCGTCAGAGCATATTCTACTACCCGTCTTACCTGATTGATCGGGGCTACGGCCATGGGGGGACCGTAGGTATATGATCAAATAGGGCTATGGTGAAAATACCGGAAAGCGGATCACAGGCTTTCCGGTATTTTAGGATAAAAGTGTATGATGAAATTTGCCGAGTCCCTCTGTCCTTTTTTGGTCCGTTCTGTCTTGCAGTAATCTACATGATCCAGTACTTCCTTCAGCATGGAGTTGCGGATCTCTATGTCTTCTGTACTCCAATATGCATCTGTGATTCTTCTGATGGTCGGTATAAAATCCCGTCTGGCCGCTTCCCGGGAACAGATCAGATCCATTTCCTGGTGCATATGCGACAGTTCTGACTCCAGAGAAGTCTTTTTTTCTTCCAGGATCCTGCGCCTCTCCCGAAAGGTATTCAGATCATAAATCCCCTGCTCCAGCAGGTCAAATGTGTTGGAAAACTGTTGCTGAGTCTTTTCCAGGCTTGCGGAAAGGGTTTTGATGTTATCCTCCAGGACGGCCATGGCTTCAGTATCGTCTTTCTGTAATGCCTCCGGCCACTCCAGCTCATATTCGGTGATCCAGTCAGTCAGGCCGTCTATGATCTTTTTTTCAATCAGATATAAGGGAGATGAGACGTTATTGCATTGGTTGTTAGGACAGCGCAAAATGGCATAATTGGCTTTTGTATTGCTGAGCTGACGTGTCATCAGGCTATGACACTTGGAACAGTATACAAGGCCGCTGAGAGGGTTCTGGAGGGAATTGGGAGCGCCCGAGTGGACGGTCGGTTTATTTTTCCGGATCTTTTGTGCCATATTGTAAATATCCTCCGTGATGATCGGTTCAAACCGGCCGCGGACCTTGGGGCAGTCTTCATTTTTAGGACGGTTTTGGACAATGAGGCCGTCAACCATGGTCTTCTGGACTTTCCTCCAGCACCATCTCTGATATCCGATATAAGTTGGATTCTGAATGATGTCCATAATGCTGGAGGCTGACCAGGAGCCGCCGGTCCGGGAAGGTATGTGGAGAGAATTCAGGCGGTCCCGGATCTGATAAGAGCCAAGGCGTTTACGGGACCCGTCTGCAAGGGTCTCTCCATTAGTATATAAATCAAAGATCAGGCGGACGATCCTTGCCTGCTCTTCAATGATCTCCAGGACGAATCCTTTATCACCTTTGTGTTTTACCTTCTCATATCCATATGGGGCAGTGCCGGCGATGTACCAGCCATCCCGGAATGCTGCAGTGCGGCCTGTCTGGATCCGCCGGTTGATGGTCTTATATTCCCGGCGGCTCATGAAGAGGCTGAACTCAAAATATTCTTCATCAAACTCATTGTTGGGGTCGTAGGTCTTGGCGGGAGTGATGATCTTTGTCCCGCTGAACTTAAAGGCTTCCGCCACGGTCCCCTGGTCTTTGGTATCTCCGCGGGCCAGACGTTCGACCTCCATCACCATAACACTGTCCCATTTGCCCTGCATGACTTCGATGAGGAGCTGCTGCATCTTGGGGCGGGCGGCAATGGTCTCGCCGGAAACCAGTTCTTTATAGACAGCCCCGACAGAGAGATTCATCTTAGCAGCCAGTTCTGTCAGGATTCCTTCATGCCGGGAGAGGGTTTCTCCTTCCCCTCTGGCCTCTGCCTCACGGTCGGCCCGGCTTTTTCTAAGATACATGGCGATCATGATACCATCTCCTTTGGTGTACGATATGATTTTTGAGTATAAAAAATACACCATACCTTTGACAGATGGCGTCGGAGATGATACAATGATTTTGCGAGAAGATTGTATCATCTTGGCTCCTGTGCCAGGTATAGAATCTATGTGAGAGCCGTTCCTGTTGGCGCAGGGGCGGCTTTTCATGTAAGCATTTGGATACTGTCTTATGCGGTCTCCTCAATTCTGGCCTTAAGCCTGCGTACCTCATTTTCCAGACGGGTTACTCGGAGGAGGAGCATCTCCTTTTCATTTTCCATCTTCAGAGCATCGTCCAGTTTCCGGGAAAGATCCAAGTGGCCCTCGGCAATAATGCTGATCTCTTTGTTCGTTTCATTCTCCAGAGTCATCTGGATCTCGGTTACTTTTGATTCTACTCTGTTGAGCCGGGAGTCCATCTTATCGAGTCTTTCATTTATAGGTTTGTTTATTTCCTTTACAGTTTCACTTACAACCTCAGCTATCATTTCCAAATCTTTTTTCTCTAACATTTAATTATCCTCCTTTTCGTTAATCTTCCTCCGCTTTCCCCAGCACCTTTCCCAACACGGCGATCCTGTCCCCTTCAGCAGTAAGGGTCGGGTAGTTTGGGTTCAGGGAGATCAGTCCGTTCTCGCCGGTCTTCTTTAGTTAAATTTTTCTATTACGGCCAGACATGATCGTGTAGCCGTCTATCTCTGCCATAAATTTATTCCTGAATTCCTAGATCATTGGCTATTTCTTGGATTTCATCTTGGGAGAAACCATTAATAGACAAAAACACACCTCTATTTGATGCAACAATACTCAATGCCTGTTTGCAAGACTGCATATTTTTCTGAGCCTCTGATAAGTCACTTGTTTTACCGCTATCTGCGTATTTTAATAGACTGTTTGCCAAGGTTTGCTCATAAAGTATATAATCTCTACAAGACGAGAGATATTCCTCTGCACCATATCCAGTTACTTGAGGTGGATTATTCCAAGTATTTCTACAAAATTCTTCAAAATCTTTTGTTGTATTATAAATATCAAGAAGTGTAACGGAATCTCTTTCGATAAAAGCCATCAAGTCATTATTAGCATTTATAACAGGTAAGACATATCCCCATATTTGCTCGTCTGTTTCTAAGGCTGTTTTTTTACTGTCTTCAGTAATTTCAAATTCTGTAGTCTCAACTTCTGTTTCCTGAGTAACCTTGATATCCTCAGGCTGATTTTTATGCTGTATAGCAGCGGCAAATCCAATAATGGCAGATATAACAAGAAAAGTTATGAAAGGTTTTAAACAGCCACCACCTTCATGTTTTGATGCTGTAACGTGTTCAGACTGTTCCTGCCTGTCAATAATTGGACATCCACAGTTTGGACAGGAAGTTGCTTTGTTGCTAATTTTTTTTCCACATTCTGGACATTTAATAAGAGCCATAATGATTCTCCTTTTTATAGTTTTAAAAATACTAGTGACTATTTTAATCGTAACGTAATCAAATCTTTGGGATATCCTGT
>Ga0137306_102851_pt1 | contig 13808 bp, 13 predicted proteins | sample Inofroosms_March_FD_97187 | JGI IMG/M metagenome (GOLD analysis project Ga0137306, IMG submission 97187) | Mouse cecal microbial communities from Vienna, Austria - N-Acetylneuraminic and N-Acetylglucosamine D2O microcosms_March | ecosystem: Host-associated > Mammals > Digestive system > Large...
ACAAATGATGATCGGGTGGAAGTTAAAAAAAGTGAGAATGGGAATATAATTGCCTATCGGGTCAACCGAGATCTATGGAGTTATGACCAGAAAGAGCGTCAGGGAACCCAGGTGTTTTCTTTTCGTGGCAGAGATCCGCAAAATATACAAAATAATTATAATTGTCATGACATCCGGATTTTAAAGACAGAGGATACAGGAGATGTGGATTTTCTTGTCTATGGATATCAGAACAGAGGAAATTATGAGGGAATGTTTGGTATCGTCGGTTATCATTTTGAAAAAGAAAATAATATCTTGCAGGAAATGTTTTACATTCCGGTGAAGTCTTCTTTCGATCAGCTGAAGGAGGATTTGGAGCGGTTGACGTATCAGTCTTCATCCGGAATGTTGTATTTGTATCTGGATCATGCGATTTATGGAATTGACCGTGAAAGCAATGAAAGTATGGTGGTGGCAGATGGCTTAGAGGAGGAAAGCTATGCTGTCAGCATGGATCAGGCAAGAATCGCCTGGCAGGAGGGCGGAAAACGTTTTGGAGCATCGGTATTGCATCTTTTGGATTTGGAGACTGGGGAGAAGTATGATATCCGTGGAGGAGAGAATGAGTATGTGAGAACGCTGGGATTTGTGGGAAGAGATCTGGTCTATGGTATGACAAGAAGTGGCGATTCCTGGATTTCCAACGGTAGGCTACAGGGATTTCCGATGTATGCTGTGGAGATCATGAATGACGAAAAACAGAGGGAGACCCGTTATGAGAAAGAAGGTTATTATGTGGATGGCGTGACTGTGGAGGATAGCAGGATTCACTTGAGACGAATGACAAAAACGGGAGAGTACCAATATGTGGAGGCTCAGGAGGATACGATTGTCTGTAATGTGGATATGGGTCCGGGAAAGTTAGATGGCATTGGATGGTTTGCTTCTCAGGAGAGAGGAAGAGTATATTTTGTACAGCTGGAGCAGGAAATCCGCGGTAGTCGAGGGATTCCTACAAGAGCGCCAGAAAAAATTGGTGCAGAGACAGCTGACGTCCTGGAATTGAAATCGAACTCTTCTTATCAGGGGCTTTGGTTTTATGCCTATGGCGGTGGACGGCTTTTGGGAAGCACTTCCGATTTTTCCCATGCCGTAGAGCTTGCTTATGAGCGAATGGGGATTGTGACAGATCCGAGTCAACAAATCCTTTGGGGAAGAGTGAACCGCAGCAATGTCCAAAACATCAAAGATCCTTTAACTATGTTTTCCATGATGGAACGACGACTGGAGAATTTTTCATCCAGCAGAAGTTATGGAGATGAGCTGACCATTTTAGATGCCCGTGGGTGTACATTGCCACAAATGTTGTATTTTATTGATCAAGGAATCCCAGTGATCGGATACACACAAGAGGGATCTTATCTGCTTCTTTGCGGCTTTGATCCGTACAATGTGACAGTTTATGATCCGTCTTCCCGGGAGACTTATAAAGTGGGCATTAATGATAGCACGGAATATTTTCGGGCACGGGGGAACGATTTTGTGTGTGCAGTTGAGAAGAAGTAGAAGGGAGCGAAACGAGGAAAGGCTTGCATATTTTTGGAAATCTATTATAATAAATACTATAGCTTTTACGAGTTATAAAATCGAGGATTTTGCTTCGGAGGAGGTAAAAAGAAAATGGACATTCGTTATTCGGCAAATCAGAAGGATTTTAAACGTTATACCACAGAAGAGACTAGAAAAGAATTTCTGATTGAAAATCTTTATGTGGCGAATGAGGTAGTAGCGGTGTATTCTCATGTGGATCGTATGGTTACTATGGGGTGTATGCCAACGACGGAGACGGTATCGATTGATAAAGGAATTGATGTTTGGAAAAATTTTGGCACACAGTATTTTCTGGAAAGAAGAGAGATTGGTATTTTCAATATCGGTGGAGCTGGTGTGATTACAGCAGATGGCGAGACCTTCCATATGGGATATAAGGATTGTTTGTATATTACAAAAGGAACGAGGGCAGTGAGCTTTGCCAGTGACGATTCTGGGAATCCGGCAAAGTTTTATATGGTCAGTGCACCGGCGCACAAAGCTTGCACGACTACCTTTATTCCGATTGAGAAAGCGGCCAAGAAACCGTTAGGCTCAATCGAGACTTCTAACAAACGAGTTATCAATCAGTTCATCCATCCCGATGTGCTGGAAACTTGTCAGCTGTCTATGGGGATGACCGTACTGGATCCAGGAAGCGTCTGGAATACTATGCCAGCACACACACATGAGCGTCGTATGGAGGTATATATGTATTTTGAGGTGCCAGAGGACAATGTAGTATTTCATATGATGGGAGAGGGCAGTGAGACTCGACATATTGTAATGCAGAATGAACAGGCTGTGATTAGCCCATCTTGGAGTATTCATGCCGGAGCAGGCACCAGCAATTATACGTTTATTTGGGCAATGGGCGGAGAGAATCAGGCATTTGATGACATGGATACGATTCCTGCCATTAAACTTCGATAAAAAGCAAAAAAGGAGAATAGATATATGATACTGGATCAGGCAAAGAATCTTGATTTTTACAAGACACTTGGAATAGAAGATCGCTACGCTAAGGCGATCGAGTGGCTGCAGGTCAATAATCTGGCAGAGTTGGAGAATGGAAAATACGAGATTGACGGAAAAAATGTATATGCCAATGTAATGACATACACCACCTTACCTTGGGAAGAGGCGAAATATGAGGCTCATGAGAACTATACCGATATTCAGTATGTGATTGACGGGACGGAGGTTATGACTTATGCTCCCGTCGAATCGTTGAAGCCTGATGGAGAGTATAATGTAGAAAAAGATGTGATCAAGTTTGATAATGCCAATTCCGGATTACAGGTAATTTGTAATGCGGGAGATTTTATGATTTTCTTTCCATGGGATGGACATAAGCCAAAAGCGGCTAATGGGGTGCCATCATTTGTAAAGAAGGTAGTTGTAAAAATTAAGGAGAAGTAAAAAGCTGGCTATATATCCGAAAGATCCGCTTTGTAATGATTATGGAATGCCTTTGAGGGCGCTCCTGCTGAGTGAAAACGAAGTGGGGGCGCTTCTGCATCGAAAGTCAAGGAAGAATGCAAATATTATCTGGACAACATTCCTGAAATACTATATAATTACAGTTGGATTTTTGTCTGAAAAGAGGGATGGACATGTATTCGTTTAATGCCCGGGTGCGGTACAGTGAAGTGGGAGGAGATTGTAAGTTATCGTTGCCGGGGATCGTGAATTATCTACAGGATTGTTCGACCTTTCAGTCTGAGGATTTGAAGATAGGAGTCGAATATCTGGAACAGAGCCGACGTGCGTGGTGGTTGTCATCCTGGCAGATTGTGATCGAGCGTTATCCGCAGCTGGGGGAGGAGATTGTGGTCAGTACCTGGCCGTATGATTTTAAAGGAATGTACGGCTACCGGAATTTTACGATTCAGGATCAGCAGAACACTTATCTGGTGAAAGCGAATTCGGTTTGGTTTTTATTTGACACGGCTGCCGGAAGACCGGTGAAGGTAGAAGAGAGAGATATCCGGGGATATGGGACAGGAAAAGAAGAAAAGTTAGATATGGAGTATGCACCTAAGCGGATTGTATTGCCAGAAAGATATCAGACGGGAAAGCCAGTGGAGGTGACCCGCCATCATTTGGATACAAACCACCACGTAAATAATGCACAATATGTGGCAATAGCAGGGGAGGCCCTTCCGGAGAACCTGAAGATTCGGGAGGTGAGAGCAGAATATAAGAAGGCGGCGGTGCTGGGGGATGTAATGATACCTCGGATCAGCCGGGAGGAGGATGGATATACGGTTGTACTATGCAGTCGGGAGGATATGATATATGCTGTAGTCTGGATGGGGACAGCGGGATAGGAATCATTCTTAGTCCGACAAACAGCAAGGGAGAAAGCGTAAGGACGCTGTAAAATGACAGAGAGCGGGAGGAAAGAGGAGTCCGCCAGGCGGATGGCAGGAGAAAAAGTTGCTGCAGAAATGCAGATACCGATAGACAGGGAAAGAGAGATTTCGATGATTGAGTTAGGGAAAATACAAAAGCTGGTTGTCCAGAGAGCGAAAAGCTTCGGCGTATATCTTGGAGAGGCGGGAGATGAATCAAGTTCGGTACTGCTTCCCAAAAAACAAGTTCCGGAGGGAACAAAGCCCGGAGATGTGCTGGAAGTCTTCATTTATAAAGACTCGGAGGATCGGCTGATAGCGACTACCGGGACACCGAAGCTGCAGGTGGGCGAGGTGGCAGTGCTGCAGGTAAAAGATGTGGCGAAGGTAGGAGCGTTTCTGGACATGGGCCTGGAGAAGGATCTGTTATTACCTTTTAAGGAACAGAACCATAAGGTACAGGAAGGAGAGATGTGTCTGGTAGCCTTATACGTGGATAAGAGTAAGCGCCTGGCGGCTACTATGAATGTCTATTCCTACATGAGTGCAGAATCTCCTTACAAAAGGGATGACCGGGTGACTGGCATTATCTATGAAATCAATGAAAATCTGGGTGCCTTTGTGGCAGTGGATAATCAATATTATGGATTAATTCCCAAAAGAGAAATGTACGGAGAATTTCATCCAGGAGATACGGTGGAACTGTGGGTAGTCAAGGTGCGAGATGATGGTAAGCTTGATTTGAGCCCACGGCAGAAGGCGTATATGCAGATGGACACCGATGCGGAGTTGGTAATGAAAGCAGTGGATAAGTTTGGTGGAGTGCTGCCTTTCAATGATAAAGCCCGGCCGGAGGTTATTTTGCGAGAGATGAAGATGAGTAAAAACGCTTTTAAACGTGCTGTCGGGCGGCTTTTGAAGGAAGGCAGAGTTCGAATTACAGAGAAAACTATTGAACGGATATAGGTGGCCTTGAGTCAACCAGACATAACAGGAGGATTGTTTTGGACACGATCGAATATTATAATAAGTATGCAGCGAAGATTTTTGAGGATACGGTGGAGCTGGATATGGGAGAGGTGCGTCAGAAATTTTTAAAACATCTGGAAGAGGGAGATACGATTCTGGATTTAGGGTGCGGCTCTGGCAGAGATAGTCTGGCTTTTTATGAGATGGGATATGATGTGACACCGTTGGATGCCTCTGAGGAGATGTGTAAGCTGGCAGAAATACATACCGGCCTTGAGGTGCTGCATATGTTATATGAGGACATGGTATTTGATGAGGTGTTTGACGGTGTCTGGGGTTGTGCAGCACTGGTTCATGTACCAGAAGATGAGTTGGAAGGGATCCTAGAAAGAATCATTGACTCTATGTGTCAGGGAGGAATTCTGTTTTTGTCTTTTCGCGAGGGCGATTTTGAAGGCTTTCAGGGAGAACAGTATTTTTGTGAATATACAGAAGAAAAATTAGAGAGGATCTTGCGAGAAACTAGTCGTCTAGAGATAAAAAAGCTTTGGATTACAGATGATATAAACCGAAATTCTGATGATCATTGGTTGAATGTGTTAGCAAAGAAAATTTCTTAAGTGATTTTAAGTCGATTATTAAAAGCCACATATAGTTTTCGGAAGAATTTAGACAAGAAAAGCTAAGATATGTTGGGCAGGATTCACAAGGTTTTATGTTAAAGGATTCTTTCAGGTTAATTTTTTGTGGAGATTTATGAAGTTGTGCAGGAAAAGCGGGTCCTTTTGAACCCGCTTTTGTAATTTTTATCACTTTTTTTATTGGATAGACAGATGTTACAAAATAAAAAATGGGTTTTTGGTCATTTGCTATATGGCAGAAATAGTCTGATTATTGTATGATAAGTAAAGTAACAGAGTTAGGGTTGTCTGGGAATGGCTCCCCTGACTTATTAAAAATACGAATCAAAAGTGAGAACTTATTATCAGGAGGAGAAAGAATATGGCTAGTCTGTCACTGAGAAATGTAACAAAGTCGTATCCCAATGGTTTTGTAGCAGTAAAGGATTTCAACCTGGAGATCGCAGATAAGGAATTTATTATTTTCGTTGGACCGTCTGGATGTGGTAAGTCCACTACTTTGCGTATGGTTGCTGGTCTGGAAGACATTTCTTCTGGTGAATTGTATATCGACGGCAAGCTGGTTAATGATGTAGAGCCTAAGGACAGAGATATCGCAATGGTATTCCAGAACTATGCATTGTATCCTCATATGTCCGTATATGATAACATGGCATTTGGCTTGAAACTGAGAAAAGTTCCGAAGGATGAGATCGACAAGCTGGTTCAGGAAGCAGCAAGAATTTTGGATCTGTCTCATCTGTTAGATCGCAAACCGAAGGCTCTGTCCGGTGGTCAGAGACAGCGTGTGGCGATGGGCCGTGCTATCGTGCGTAACCCGAAAGTGTTCTTGATGGACGAGCCGCTGTCCAACCTGGATGCGAAGTTGAGAGGTCAGATGCGTATTGAGATTTCTAAACTGCATCAGAGACTGCAGGCAACTATCATTTATGTAACACATGATCAGACAGAGGCTATGACTCTGGGTACAAGAATCGTCGTTATGAAGGATGGTATTGTTCAGCAGGTAGATTCTCCTCAGAATCTGTATGATAAGCCCTGTAATAAGTTTGTAGCTGGATTTATTGGCGCTCCGCAGATGAACTTGGTAGATGCTACAGTGGGCAAAGCAGGTAGCGGTGTGACGTTGACCTTTGATGGCAACACCATTACGTTGCCAGAGGAGAAGGGAAAAGTTCTGGATCAGAAGGGTTATGTAGGTAAGGTGGTTACTCTTGGTATCCGCCCTGAAGATCTGCATGACGAGGAGGCTTACTTGAAGGCTTCTCCAGATAGCGTATTTTCTGCTACGGTTCGTGTATATGAGTTGTTGGGTGCTGAAGTGTATCTGTATTTTGATCTGCAGGAGACCAACTGTACTGCACGCGTGAATCCGCGTACCACTGCCAGACCAGGTGATACAATCAAATTGGCTATGGATCTGAGTAAGGTACATGTATTTGACAAAGAGACAGAACAGGTGGTCACAAACTAAAAGTAATTGAGTGATTTTGTGTGGAAATGTAAAAAATAGGCAGGTGAGTAGAGATACTCACTTGCTTTTTTTTGCAGTTTGCATTAAGATATAAGATAAGATGATGACTAATATTTGAAGAAGGAGCGTGTACTATGATTTCAAATCAGATTCTTCAGACAACAATCGAGGGTTTGAAGGGAATTACCAGAATCGATCTTTGCATCTGTGACACAGAGGGCAAGGTGCTTGCCTCAACATTTCCCGAGGCAGAAGAATATGAAAGCTCCATCCTGTCTTTTGTAGATTCACCGGCAGATAGTCAGGTGATTCAGGGATATCAGTTTTTTAAGGTTTTTGATGAGCATCAGCTGGAATATATTTTGCTGGCCAGAGGCGGAAGTGATGACGTATATATGGTGGGTAAGCTGGCGGCATTCCAGGTACAGAATTTGTTAGTGGCATATAAGGAGCGTTTTGATAAAGATAATTTTATCAAAAATCTGTTATTGGATAATCTTTTGTTGGTGGATATTTATAATCGTGCAAAAAAACTGCATATTGAGACGAATGTGCGAAGAGTGGTGTTTCTGATTGAAACCAAGCATGAGAAAGATGGGAATGCTCTGGAGACTGTGCGCAGCTTGTTTGCTGCCAAGACAAAGGATTTTATCACCGCTGTAGATGAGAAAAATATCATTCTAGTGAAAGAAGTAAAGCCGATGGAGGATTATGAGGATCTGGAGAAGACCGCCAATATGATCCTGGATATGCTGAACACGGAGGCTATGACAAAGGTACATGTTTCCTTTGGCACAATTGTGGGTGATATCAAAGAAGTATCTCGTTCCTACAAGGAAGCAAAGATGGCTTTGGATGTGGGAAAGATCTTTTACAGTGGCAAAAATGTGGTAGCCTACAGCAATCTAGGGATTGGCCGTCTGATCTATCAGTTACCGCTTCCTCTATGTCGGATGTTTATCCGTGAAGTGTTTGAAACGAAGTCACCAGATGATTTTGATGAGGAAACACTGGCTACGATCAATAAGTTTTTTGAGAACAGTTTGAATGTGTCAGAGACTTCCCGACAGCTTTACATTCATCGAAATACGTTAGTATATCGTCTGGACAAGCTGCAGAAGAGTACGGGATTAGATTTGCGGGTGTTTGAAGATGCCATTACCTTTAAGATTGCATTGATGGTTGTGAAGTATATGAAATATATGGAAAATCAGGATTTCTGAGGACAGTCATGATAGAAGTCTTAGATGTTTGTAAAGCTTATGGAACCGGAAACCGTGTGCTGCGGAACCTTAATATCACGATTCAAGATGGGGAATTTGTCTTTATTATGGGACGCAGCGGTTCCGGCAAAACGACGCTTTTGCGATTGTTGATCAAGGAGGAGGAGCCCAGTTCTGGAGAGATTATTGTCAACGGAATGGAGCTGCAACGGATGCGTCGCCGTCAGATTCCCCGTTATCGTCGGAATTTTGGAATTGTATTTCAGGATTTTCGATTGTTAATGGATCGAAATGTATTTGAGAATGTGGCCTTCGCCCAGCGGGTGGTGGGGGCTTCTTCGCGTGGAATTCGGGAATCCGTACCAGAAATGTTGAAATTGGTGGGACTGTCCTCCAAATACAAATCGTTGCCGCAACATTTATCGGGTGGTGAACAGCAACGAGTGGCGATTGCACGGGCGCTAGTAAATCAACCAGAGATTTTGCTGGCAGATGAACCAACTGGTAATCTAGATCATCAAAATGCTGTCGAAATTATGGATCTTTTATGGGATATTAATCAGATGGGAACCACTGTGGTAGTGGTGACGCATAGTCAGGAGATTGTGGATCAGATGGGAGGACGAGTGATTACCTTGGATCGAGGACAGATAATCAGCGATGAGATAAGGGACGGATACGTGGATGAGAATTAGTGTGATCTGGTATTGTATTAAGCAAGGATTAAAAAATATATGCAGGAATATCTGGTTTTCTTTGGCATCGGTGGCAACCGTTTCCGCCTGTGTCTTTTTGTTTTGTCTGTTTTTTTCTATCATCACAAATATCCAGTTTATGGTGAAAAATATGGAAAGTACAGTAGGGATTACGGTGCTGTTTGAAGAGGGTTTGAGTGAGACAGATATTTTGGCACTGGGAGCGACGATTGGCGGACGCAGTGAGGTTAAAGAAATGATTTATATCTCTGCTGAGGAGGCATGGGATTCTTTCCAGAAGGATTATTTTGCTGGAAAGGAAGAACTAGCAGAAGGATTTGCTCAGGATAATCCTCTGGCAGGTTCTGCCAGTTATGAAATCCATCTTTATGATATTTCTACTCAGGATACGTTGGTGGCGTGGATGCAGGAGCTAGAAGGGATTCGCCAAGTGAATTATTCCAGCACAGTGGTTGCCGGGTTTGCCGGTTTTAATCGAGTGGTGGGACTTTTATCTTTAGTAATAACTAGCGTGTTGCTTTTAGTGGCGATGTTTTTGATTAGCAATACCATTTCGGTGGCAGCGGCTTTTCGCAAACAAGAGAGTCAGATTATGCGATTGGTGGGAGCTACCAACTTTATGATTCGGGCACCCTTTGTGGTGGAAGGAGTACTGATTGGCGTGATAGGTGCGGGGATTCCATTAGCAGGAATTTATGTCTTATATTCGCGATCGTTGGTTTATCTGATGGAGCGTTTTCCGATATTATCAGGTATCTTTACATTTTTGCCGATTAAAGAGATTTACCCAATCATGGCGGCAGTAGCGATGTGTCTAGGGGGTGGGATCGGTTTTTTTGGCAGCCATTTTACCATCCGTAAATACATGAAAGTATAGGAGATACCTGAGAAAGAAAGGATCGGAATGGAAACAAGTATAAAAGTAAAATCTAGAGTTTGGGCAGGGCTGTTTTTGGTAGTTGGCCTGTTGGTGACAGCGGCAATTCCAGTTTATGCTACGAAGAAAGAGGTTGAGGATGCCCGGAAGAAGGCTAACAGCTTGGAGGCAGAAAAAAAGAAGGTTGAGGCAACACTTAGAAATTTGGAAGGACTAAAACAGGACGCGGTGGCTTATGTAAGAGAGCTGGATGGCAGCTTAAGCGATCTGAATCAGGAGCTGGAGCAATTAGAAGAGCAGATTGTCAGGAAAGAAGCGGATATTGAGGAGACCAAAAAAGAACTGAATCTGGCGAAGGAAGTGGAAGCCAAACAGTATGAGTCCATGAAATTACGCATAAAATATATGTATGAACGGGGAGAAACGAGTTATCTTGATTTGCTGTTGCAATCAAAAAATATGGTACAGCTGATGAACCGGGCAGAGTATATTCATAAGATTGCAGAATATGATCGCAGAAAGCTGGATGAGTATGCGGCCGCTAAAGAAGCTGTGACGATGCGGGAGATTCAGTTAGAAGAAGAGCATGAGGAGCTTTTGCTGTTTCAGGAACAGACAGAAGCGAAGCAACAATCTGTAGAGATTTTGCTGGCGCAGAAGAATCAGGAATTGAAGAATTTTGAAAGTCAAATTGATACGGCACAGGGACAAATCAGCGAGTATGAGAAAGATATTCAAGATCAGGAAAATAAGGTAAAGCAGTTGGAGGCAGAGATTAAACGAAAGGAAGAGGAAGCACGGAAAGCCGCAGAAGCTGCAGGAAAAACGTATAATATGGTTAATCTTGGGGATATTAGATTTATATGGCCTTGCCCTGCTAGCCGCCGGATAACATCAGGTTTTGGAGAACGAAGTTCACCGATAGAAGGGGCTTCTACCAGCCATCAAGGCATTGATATTGGTGCTGCTTCTGGTAGTGGGATTTTGGCGGCGGCTTCTGGTACGGTGGTAATATCTACATACAGCTACTCGGCAGGAAACTATATTATGATTAATCATGGCGGAGGGGTGTATACAGTTTATATGCATTGTTCTCAGTTGCTGGTATCAGAGGGACAGTCAGTGATACAGGGACAGACCATTGCGAAGGTAGGGTCTACCGGGTATTCTACCGGACCGCATTTACATTTTGGTATTCGTGCCAATGGGCAATATATCAATCCTGTTGGTTATGTCAGCCCATAGAGAAAAAATCATTGCTCAGACGTCATTAATATAGAGAAAAAGGAGTTTATTGTGGAAAACGAGATTAAAACAAAAAGTAAGTTTTGGAAAGGTGTGCTGGTAGGGTCTCTGGTAACCGCATTTGCCGGTTTAATTATTGTCGGGATTGCGGCAGGAATCAATCTTATCGGACAAACGGTGATGGATAACCAGGCGCAGATGCAAATCACAGCAGAGGCAGAGGATCGGGAAGGGCTGGACTTAGATATTATAAATCAAAAGATAAATACGCTTCAAAGTTTAGTAGAAAGCAACTTTTTGTTTCAGGAGGATATTGACAAGGAGAAGCTGGAGGCGGGGGTTTATAAAGGAATGTTGTCGGGGTTAGAAGATCCTTATACTGTATATTATACTCCGGAGGAATATGAATCATTGACAGAAGAAACAGAAGGGGTTTACTGTGGAATCGGAGTGTTGGTGAGTCAAAATATTTCTTCGGGAGTCATCACTGCTTTGCGGGTGTTTCAAGGCTCTCCTGCAGAGGAAGCAGGGATGAAAAAAGGCGATATTATCTATAAGGTTGGAGAAATTGAGACGTCGGAGATGGAGTTGGATGTGTTGGTACAGCAGGAGATCCGCGGAGAAGAAGGCACTTATGTAGATATTACGGTGCTCCGTGACGGGGAAGAGCTTGAATTGCATATTCAAAGACGAATTGTGGAAGTGACCACTGTAGAGTCACGAATGCTGGAGAATCAGATAGGCTATATCATGGTTACTCAGTTTGAACTAGTGACCGGAGAACAATTTAAACAAGCAGTGGATTCTTTACAGAAACAGGGAATGAAGAGTTTGATTATTGATTTGCGTGATAATCCTGGAGGGGTTTTGGATGCTGTGGTGGAGATGGCGGCCTATATTCTTCCAGAAGAACCATTGGACGGGATGATTGTTTCTACCATGGATAAAGATGGAAAAGGGGATCGTTATTACAGCGATGGAGGAAAGATCTGTTTTGCATCGGATTCCGGATTGTCGGATCCCAGATATCCCAAAAAAGATGGACATGAGCTTGATATTCCCATGGTAGTATTGATCAATGGCAATTCGGCAAGTGCTTCTGAGGTGTTTGCCGGAGCGTTACAGGATTATGGATGTGCGAAGTTGGTAGGGACTACTTCTTTTGGAAAGGGGATTGTTCAGAGCTTGGTGCAGCTGGATGACGGCTCAGCAGTAAAGATGACCGTATCGCATTACTATACGCCGGGAGGCGCAGATTTGCACAAGAAAGGGTTGGAGCCGGATATCGAGGTAGAACTAGAGATACCAGAGGAGTTTAAGGGGGCCTTTGAGGTTCCTTTGGAACAGGACAATCAGGTGCAGAAAGCGATTGAGGTATTGGAAGAGTAAAAAAGAAAAACGTGTTCTGAGGAAAAATGGCCGCGGGACCTAGGCAGGCAAAAGTTCTTGCCAGGTTCCACGGCATTTGTTGTCTTTTGGATCAATGATTGAACTTACAGGTCCAGCTTGAGATCTCCAGGGTTAATCCATTTTATTTTCCGGAGGATTTCTCCGAATATCCAGGTCAGAATAGCAGGCAGAATAAAGCAGATCAGGAGGATGCTCAGCCACATGTCGGAGCTGTCACCCATGGCGGTATAAACACCGATGGGACCGACCATGCCGCACGTACCCATGCCGGAGCCGGCAGGGATATTTTCCATATGAAAAAGGCAGGTGGCGATAGGACCAGTGATTATAGAAGCCAGGGTAGGGGGAATCCAGATGCGAGGGTTTTTAACAATATTGCCCATCTGTAACATGGAAGTTCCCAGTCCTTGAGCCAACAGGCCACCGACTCCGTTTTCACGAAAGCTTAAAACGGCAAAACCAATCATCTGAGCACAGCAGCCAGCAGTGGCAGCGCCCCCGGCAAGGCCATCAAGGCTTAACATAATACAGATAGCAGCACTGCTGATAGGCAAGGTCAGGGCGATACCAATCAAAGCGGAAACCAGGATACCCATAAAAAATGGCTGCATCTCCGTAGCGGTTTTTACCAGATTGCCGAAAGCTGTCATGAAAGCAGATACACCAGGACCTACAAATTGTGCCATCAGCACGCCAGAAATAATAGTAACACCAGGAGTTACCAGAATATCGATACGGGTTTCTTTGGAAATCAGTTTGCCAAGTTCTGTGGCGATGACAGTAGATACCAGGGCACCTACTGGTCCGCCTAAGGCATTACCGGCAATGCCAACGGTGGCGGCGGAAAAGAGTACCAGTTGGGGAGCGTGCAGTGCGTAAGCAATGGATACGCCAAGCGCAGCGCCAGTGGCGCTTTTACAATATTCAGCAATCGTATGAAACATTGTACAGTACAGGGGAATCTGGATTTTTTCTGCCAGAGTGCCAAAGATAGTGCCGATGAGCAAAGAGGCAAACAGACCGAAGGCCATAGCACCCAGTGCGTCAATGAGGTAGGTTTTGACGGTGATGTTAATACCCTTTTTTTTCAAAAATTCTTTTACTGTAGTGTGTGCCATGATAGTTTCTCCTTTTTGAATGATTACTCTCCGGTAAAGAGCTAGAAAGTTTTATTGTTATGTTGTCAGATGGCAACATAACAGAGCGGGAATAAAGGCACACATTTGACGTCCCAGATCAAAGCAGTTGTTTGTTATCTTACCATAAGATTTTGAAAATGCAAGGAAAAGATGAAAAAAACAAGAAAATTGTTAATTAAATATCA
>Ga0137306_102852_pt1 | contig 13802 bp, 6 predicted proteins | sample Inofroosms_March_FD_97187 | JGI IMG/M metagenome (GOLD analysis project Ga0137306, IMG submission 97187) | Mouse cecal microbial communities from Vienna, Austria - N-Acetylneuraminic and N-Acetylglucosamine D2O microcosms_March | ecosystem: Host-associated > Mammals > Digestive system > Large...
CGTCCACAATAAGCACCCGGATACCGGGGGCGGTAAAAGTATCTGTGATTTTCTGTTCTGTCTGCGGAAGTTCCGGCATCTCCGAAATCGGGCGTCTGTCCACGATTTTCTGGAGAACGGTAATTGTAACGGTGGTTCCATTACCATAGGTGCTTTGTAAATCAATGGTGCCTTTCATCAGTTCCACCAGATGTTTTACAATGGCAAGTCCCAGTCCCGTACCCTCTGTACTTCGGTTCCGTCTGGAATCCACCTGACGGAAATCTTCAAATATTTTCTCAAGGTCTTCTTCCCGGATACCGCATCCGGTGTCTTCCACGCAGAAGGTAAGCAGTTCCTTATACTCATTTACACCTGGTTTTCCGGTTATATATACCCGTACGTATCCTTTTTTCGTGAATTTAATGGCATTGTTGAGAATGTTAATCAGAATCTGTTTGCTTCTTCCGTCGTCACCGTTGTAGCGACATGGAATCGTCTGGTCGCATTCATATTTGAGGATAATTCCCCGTTGGGAAGCCGCCATATCCATAATTCCCACAATCTCGTTTGCGATAACTTTTATGTAGTAATCTTCGTACACCAGTTCCGTTTTACCGGCTTCCACTTTGGACAGGTCCAGAATGTCATTGATAATTGCCAGCAGATTTTTTGCCGCAGACTGCACGTCTTTGGCATGGGCATAGATTTCCGTGTCTCCGCATTCTTCCATGATAATATCATTCAGACCGATAATGGCGTTCATGGGAGTGCGTATCTCGTGGGACATATTGGCAAGAAATTCACTTTTTGCAATGCTGGCTTTTTCTGCCTGCTGGCGTACGCGTTTGATTTCATTGATATAGGCTTTTGTATCAGTCATATCCAGAATTAAAATAGTACAGTCCTGTATCCTGCCGTTTTCATCTACAATATGTCTGCTGTGGCTTTCATAATGCCGCTCATGGATGGAAAAGCTCCGGGGAATGTTTTCATCGAGCATTTCCTCCTGAAAATCTTCCACCACCCGGATGTTTTCTCCCAGTTTATGAGCAGGCAGACGGGTGAAAATTTCTGCCGCTGCTTTGTTATAGCTCACCAGCCGGTCATGGTCGTCCAGCGTAATTACGCCGTCGCCCAGACTTTCCAGAACTTTTGCCGCCGCCAGATGGCGGAAATCATAATTACGCCGGCTCCAACCACGATGACTACCAGAGACATGGAAATGGTCAGTGTTACCGGTGTGAAATCGAATATTTTCACCAGTTTACAGATATAGGCTATCAGCACAATAACAGGGAGGGTGGAAATTCCAAGAATTGTCCAGTACTGCCGGTTGACCTGCCGATCGGACCGTCCGCGGATGGCGCTCAGTAATGTGAAGATACAAAGCGCATGGGGAATGATAATACGGCTGAACAGAAAAAACACATACAGCGGGCCGTAGGTAATACTGACATAATGAAATCCATCCGTATCTGCCAGCCACCGGACGTCCTGATAGAAAAGGCTGTTCCAGTTAAAAAAGACCGTGGGCAGAATAAAGAAACTGATTACGCTGAGAACATTTAAAAGTGTCTTCGGCGGAGTGATATAACAGTAAATATAGATAAACCAGCAATAACAAAGAGGAACAAAGGCAGAACCCAGATTTTCCACAGTTACTGCCGTCATGGCAGCTTCCACCGTAGGCGCGGTCAGCTCCAGCAGATAGCCCGCGTTCTGTACCAGTGAACCGCACAAAATAAAGATTAACAGTTTTTGTTCTCTTGCGCCATCTCCGTTCAGGAGAAGCAGCAGCGCTATTATAGTCAGGCAAATGCCAAAACATTCCACAAAAATAACAAAATTTACCATGTGATGTTTACGTCCTCCTGCCGGTGGCAAACCCGGAACGGATATCCGGCGGATACCCCGGAATATTTTACCCCAAACATACAATATTACAATTTTGTCCCGGTGCCAAGAAATAGCGTATAACAGTTTCTTAAAATAAGTAATAACCGAAATTACAGCCCTGGCAGCGTGCTTTCCGGTTCCCTGTTCAGCAGAAACAAATTCTTTTGTAAAAGGAAAAATACCTGTTGAAATTCTCTTTAAAAGAGAATAAAATAAATGCTATATACAGGATGGAAAGAATGATGAGGAAGACATATGATTACATATACATGCAGAAACAGGAATCAGGAAACGGGTGAACCCCTGCCCTGCACCAATGCCGAATGCGAGACCAGCGTCTGCCCTTCCTGCGGCGGCAGGGCGGAAGCGGTGTCGGAGATTTACTGGTGCGACTCCTGCCGGATTCCCCTTTACGAAAGCCGGTGCAGTCTGTGCGGCCGGGAAGGAAGGCGTCTGACTACGGATATCCGCCCGGTGTTTCCGGAGGAACGTCTTCTGGTGGAAATTATTTTGGGGAAGCCTTTTGCATACCTGGAAGGGTCTGTGTGGAATGGGGCCGGGAACCATTATTTTGTAAACGGACATAAGATTCCTTTTTCAGTGGGCGGTCTGAAAGACAGGGACTGCCGCGCCATCCGGAGTCAGTACGAGGAATTAAAGCATCGGAATTCGGAAGAGTATTTTGAGACATACCGGCAGCGTTTTGTGAGGGCAAACCGTTCCAGATATGAGAAGATTCTGGAAGAGGCAGGTTCCTATATCCGGGAAAAGGCCGGGAACACACCCATATTGGACATGTTTGTATCTTTCAGCGGCGGTAAGGATTCCACGGTTACCTCCGATCTGGTTATCCGGGCCCTGGGACGTCCGGAACTCATGCACATTTTCGGAGACACCACGCTGGAATTTCCTTTTACGTATGAATATGTAAAACGGTTCCGGAAAGCGCATCCCAGAACACCCATGGTTTCCGCCCGGAATAAGGAAAAAGATTTTGAGACCCTCTGCAGGCTCACAGGGCCGCCCAGTCGGGTCATGCGCTGGTGCTGCACCGTGTTTAAAACAGGTGTGATTCAGAAGAAAATCCGGGCTTTGTTCCGGGAAAAAAATCAGATTCTTACTTTTTACGGAATCCGGCGCAGTGAGTCGACCAGCAGAAGCAAATATGACAGGGAATCGGACAGTCCCAAAATTACCAAACAGAGAATTATTTCTCCGGTCATTGACTGGATGGATTTTGATATCTGGCTGTATCTTTTTACCAGAGAGCTTGATGTTAATGAGGCGTACCGGCTGGGGTATTCCAGAGTAGGCTGCTGGTGCTGTCCCAACAACAGCGAATGGTCGGAATTTCTTTCCTCCGTGCATATGCCAAAGCAGTCGGAACGGTTTTACAGGCTGCTGGTGGAATTTGCGGAAAGTATCGGCAAAGAAGATGCGCAGGATTATGTGCGGGAGGGAGGCTGGAAAGCCAGACAGGGCGGGAACGGTGTGGCTTACGCAGAAAAATCGGTGGTGTCTTTCCGGCCCTGTGCCACGGAAGAAAATACCTTTTATTATGATTTGCAGCGTCCTGTTTCCGAGGAACTGTACGAGCTGTTCCGGCCTTTCGGCTATCTGAATTCTGACATGGGCCGCGCCGGAATGGGAGAAGTATATGTGCTGAGCGCAAACGGAGAGGTACTCTTAAAACTGCAGGGACGTCCGGGTTCCCGGAACTTAAAGGTGACGATTCTGAATGTCAGGATTGCAGGAGCCAGAGATTTGAAATCCGCAGAGGAACGTATAAAATGCCAGCTTACCAAGTATCAGATGTGTATGGGCTGCCTGGCCTGCGAGAGTGTGTGCAGATACAACGCTCTTTCGGTCAGAGAGAAAAAGACAGGCGGTACGGAATACCGCATTTCAGACGAAAAGTGCCTGCGGTGCGGCGCATGTGTGAACCATTTTACCGCAGGATGTTACATGAGAAAAGTGCTTTCCATCAGAAGAACATGAGGAGACAGAAAATGAAGCATTCCGTTCGTTTCAAAGGACATGAAAGTTTTATTATAAGAGAAGGATGGCTGAATAAAGGGCTGCGGGAGGTCAAAAGAAATCCCAGAGTCTTTTTTGAAAATTATGGTGCGGATGCTCTGGGCGTAGGGCCCAATATGGCCAAATCCATTCGGTACTGGCTCAAATGCAGCGGACTCTCGGATGAGAGCGTCCGTACGGTGGTCAGGCTTACGGAGCTGGGAGAAATGATTCTGCAGAAAGACCCGTATTTTGAGGAAATGTTTTCTCTGTGGATTGTTCACTGCAATATTGCCAGGAACCGGAGTCAGGCCACTGCCTGGCAGTTGTTTTTCAATGAATTTGGCTATGGGGAATTTACCGGAGAAGAACTGGAGCGGAGAATGATGGAACTGGCAGGAACCGCAGCAGGGGAACAGAAGGTGTCCGCCCGCTCTGTGAAGGACGACTGCGACGCCATTTTGCGTATGTACGGGCGGAAGGCCGCCAGGGGCAGCAACCCGGAGGAGAAGAACGTCAGTCCTTTTGGGGCGCTGGAACTGCTGAAACAGACAGAAGAAGGATATGAGAAAGCCCAGCCCCGGCTGAACAGGCTCCCGGCGGAAATCGTGCTGTATCTTATGGCCGGCCGGGCCAGAGCAGAGAGAGGAATTCATATAGAAGATTTGCTGACGCAGGAAAACGGTCCGGGAAATATACTGAATCTGAAGCGTACCGGCCTGATGGAACTGCTGGAACAGCTGGAATGGGCCGGGAAAATTGTTCTGAACCGCACCGCCGGGCTGGATATGGTATATCTGCCGGGGATGACGACTCCGGGCCAGGTACTGCAGGAGCACTATTACGGGAACTCCGGCAGCAGAAAAGGCAGGCTGCCGGGTCATGGCAGATAAGGGCAATCAGAGGCCGGAGGGGAAAGAAAACATGGAACACTTAAAAAAATATATCAGTATCAACAGCCGGTTTCAGAAATCTGTGAACCTGAGCCTGGATCTGGGAAATGCCCTGCGGATTGGAAGTTACATTCCCACCCGTGCTTCTCTGCAGATTTTGAAGTATTATCTGAACAATATTCTGGAAAATACGGGAGAAAATGCAACCGTTCTGATTGGGCCGTACGGAAAAGGGAAATCCCATCTTCTGTTGCTGCTGCTGGCTTTTCTGCAGGGGGAACAGTCAGGGGTCCTTTCGGTACTGTCACGGACAGAGCAGACGGACAGGGAAGCGGCAGAGATGATACGCCGCATCTATCGGGAGAAAAAACGCTTTCTGCCCGTACTGGTATCAGGAAGGGGAACAGATTTGAACCACTCTTTTCTGTACGGACTAAAGGAAGGGCTGGAGCGGGAGAACCTTAAGGATTTGATTCCCGAAAATAATTACTCGGAAGCACTGAAAACCTTAAAGCTGTGGCGGCGGGAGTATCCGGAAGTTTACCTTCAGTGGGAGGAATTTCTGGCAGACCGGGGAGAGACGTCTGTGAATGTGAGAAAAGGGCTGAACAGAATGGATGAGAGAGCCATGGGTCTGTTCCTGGAGTGTTACCCCCGTCTGACAGCAGGAAGCCGGTTTCTGCCCATGTTCCAGTCAGACGCCATGAGCGTTTACCGGCAGGTGGGAAGAAAGCTGACGGAACAGTATGGCTATGCAGGGATTGTGATGGTTTTTGATGAGTTCAGCAAGTATATGGAAGGCCACGGAACAGAACATTTTGCCAGAGACATGAAGACACTGCAGGATATGTGCGAGCTGGCCAACAGCAGCGGAGAGCAGAACCTGCACCTGATACTTGTGGCTCATAAGAGTATACACGAGTACGAAAAAGGTCTGGACAGACTGATACAGGACACATTCCGCGGCGTGGAGGGACGCCTCCGGGAAGTGAGATTCCATGACTCTGCCAGAACACATTATGAGCTGATTGCAAATACTCTGTGTAAGAAAGAGCCGGAATTTTCAAAGGAATTTTCAGAATATAAGAAAGAAAGCGGATATCAGGAAATTCTGGAACAATCTTATGGTCTGCACTGGTTTTCCTCCATGTTTCCGGAATATGAAGGATACGAACAGGTGATGGGAAAGGGATGTTTTCCTCTGACGCCTGTGTGCGCCGCCATTCTTCTGCACATCAGCGAGCGGGTGGCCCAGAATGAACGCACTGTATTCACTTTTCTGGCCGGACGGGAGCGGGGAAGTTTGCCGGGGCTTCTGGAGGAGTCGGCAGAATACTGTGTGGGAGCAGATGCCGTATATGATTATTTCAGACCTCTGTTTCGGGAGAGCAGCGACCAGCCCAGAATCCATAGCGAATGGCTGAAAGCAGACTATGCTTTAAAGCAGACGCAGGATCCGGCGGAACGGAAGATTATCAAGGCCCTGGGGCTGCTTCGGATGATTCATCAGGAAGAGGAACTTCCGGCAGTGGAAGCTGTCATATGTCCTGCACTGGGAATGAGAAAGGATACCTGTCAGAAGGCCCTGGAATCTTTGAGGCAGCAGGAACTGATCCTGTTTCGGAGCAGTCTGGGCGTCTATGGATTTAAAAATCATACCGGACTGAATATAGACCGGGAGATTGAAGCGGAGATGGCAAAACAGCCGGAAAAATTTCCGGTCTGCAGTTATCTGGATCGTATCTCGGATTTGGAATATGTCCTGCCCAGACAGTATAATCAGGAGCGGAATATGACCCGGTATTTCCGGTACGAATTTTTAGCGGCGGAGGATTTTTTCCGGATGGAAACAGTATCTTATCTGTTTGAGGAAGCGTTTTCAGACGGGAAAATACTGGCTCTGGTCAGTGAAGAAGAAATGAATTGGGAGAAGGTCAGAGAGAAGACGGAGAGCCTTCAGGATGACAGAATTGTGGTGCTGGTGCCGGAACATGGGTTTGATATGGTAAAGCACATACGGAAACTGGCAGCAGTTTACAGTCTGAAACAGCGGGCCGCATCTGCAGAAGAACATAAGGTGCTGCTGCGGGAACTGGAGCTGTATGAGGAAGATATTGTGTTTGAAATCAATGCTTCCCTGGAACGGGATTTTGTGCCGGGGTACGGAAAGTGCGGCGTAGCCCGGAAAGGGGAGCCGGTACGCACTTTTGCAAGGGAGATGGATTTTAACCGGATGCTGAGTGAAATCTGTGAGCAGTATTACGCTTTTTCTCCTGTTGTCAATCATGAACTGTTGAATATCCAACATGTGTCCGGCCAGTATCTGCGGGCCAGAAATAAAGTGGTAAATGCTCTGCTGCGGGAACAGGCAGAAATATTCCGGCAGGGGACTGCTCCGGAACATATGGTGTACCGGGCTGCTTTTGTGAGAACGGGAATTCTGGATACTCATTATGAGAAAGATACGGGCTGCGGCAGGATTCTGGATGAAATCGACGGATTTCTGGTACGGTGTATTGGCCGGCGCAGAACCTTTCAGGAACTGTATCAGAGGCTTCAGGGCAGGGATTATGGGGTACGCAAAGGGATTTTGCCTCTGTTTCTGGCACAGCGCCTGGGGATGGCAGAGGGGATTCCGGTCATCTATCTGCAGAAAAAAGAACTGGAAGTCAATGAGGAAGTGTTAAACAGCGTCAATGATTTTCCCCAGGATTATGAATTATACCTGGAGCCGGAAAGCGGGAAAAAGGAGCGGTATTTAAGAACACTGGAAGGAGCATGGCCGGAAGAAGGTCCCTCGTCCAGCCGGCAGAACCGCTGGATTCAGCTTATGGAACACATGCAGAAATGGTACCGTTCCCTGCCAAAATATGCAAGAGTAGCCAGGATATTTCCGGAAGAGGAACAGAAGAAGGCAGAACGTTTCCGGAGCCTGCTGAAACGAAGCGACTTAAATCCCAGAGAATTTCTGTTTGAGCGGATTCCGGAACTTATGACGGGAACAGGTCAGGAGCCGGATTTACAGAAAGCGGCCGAACAGGTCCTTGCGGTCAGAAACCGGATGGAGCAGGCATTTTCCCGCCTGCAGTCCTGCATGGCTGAGGATGTACGCAGCATATTCGGGGGAAAAGAACAGGAAAGCCTGAAAGGCTGCCTGATGTCCTGGTATGGGAAACAGGGAGCCGGGGAGCCGGAATACATTCTGAATAAAGACGCCCACAGTTTTCTGGAATACCTGAAAAATCTGAACACCAATGATGAACTGGAAATGATATCCTGCCTTTCCAGGCTGCTGCTGGATTTGTCCATGGAGGACTGGAACGATGATACGCCGGAAGTGTTTCTGGAAATAATGCGGAGGGTAAAACAGGAAGTGGAACAGACGGCGGAGCGCAGGGGAGAGCAGGGAACAAAGACCATTATACTGATGGACGAGCGGGGGCAGCGTATAAAGCGCAGTTACCAGGCGGAAATTTCCGATACGACCAGCAGTTTTCTGAAAAATATGATTGACGAAGCCATGGAGGATTTTGAAGATACCCTGGAGACCAGTCAGAAAGTGGCGGTGCTGGCGGAAGTGCTGCAGGAGCTGATGAAAAGGCAGTAGCAAAAGAGAGGCTGCGGATACCTGTTATGGAGGAAATATGAGAGAGTTAATTTATCTTGACAATGCATCCACCACGTTCCCAAAACCGGAGTCTGTATACCGGGCCATGGAAGAAGCCGGAAGGCATCTTGCAGTCAATGCCGGACGGGGTTCTTACCGGCTGGCGCGGGAAGCCTTTCGGCTGACAGAGGACACCAGGGAGGAAATCCTTCGTCTGGTTCAGGGAAATTACGGGGCGGAGACGGTGTTTACGCCTTCTGCCACCATTGCCTGCAATCAGGTACTGGGCGGCCTGAACTGGAAGCCGGAGGATGTGGTTTATGTAACGCCCTTTGAACACAACGCTGTCATACGGGTGCTTTATCATCTGCAGAAACAGTACGGATTTGAAACAGAGGAACTGGCGGTTGACAGAGACTCCCTGGAACCGAATATGGAGAAAATCAGGTATCAGTTTCTGCGGAAACCGCCTGCGGCGCTGATTATGAATCATGTCAGCAATGTGACCGGAGCCATAATCCCCTGGCAGCATATTGCAGAACTGGCAGAGGAATATCAGCCCGTTGTAGTTGTGGACGGTTCCCAGGCCCTGGGTCTGGTGCCGGTGTGCCTGAAACATACGAATGCGGATTTTTATATTTTTGCAGGCCATAAGACATTGTACGGGCCTCTGGGAATCGGAGGTTATGTCAGTAACAGGAGAAAAAAGCTGAAACAGATTTTATTCGGCGGGACGGGAAGCGATTCTCTCAATCCGGAAGTCAGCCCGGAAGATGTGAGAGGATACGAACCGGGAAGCATGAATATCACAGCCATTGCAGGCCTTAAGGCAGCCGTAGAAGAAGCTGTCTGTCCGAACCCAGGAGAAAGGCTGAGAGAAGAGCAGAGGCTGCGGGACTATCTGCTGGAGAATCTGAGCCGGATACCGGAAATCATATTGTATCCCCCTGTCCATTCGGAATCTGCGGGGATTCTGTCTCTGAATATAGAAGGATATCAGGCCGAAGAAGTGGGGATTCTGCTGGACCGGGAATATGGGATTGCAGTGCGGACAGGGTATCACTGTGCGCCTCTGATACATAAATATCTGAGAGATAAGGAATACGGCGGTACGGTACGGGTAAGCCTGGGGCGTTTTACCGGAGAGAAGGAACTGGATTTGTTTGTTGAGGCCCTGGAGGAGATTGCGGCAGGCTGACAGTTGTAACGTGAAGCACGAAAGAGGAGGGTTTTTATGAGAGCAGAGGCAAAGTCAGTAAAAGAAATCTTTGGCGGAGGGCCTCAGAAGCTGGTTGTGCCCTTTTTCCAGAGAAGGTATGTCTGGAAAGAAGAGAACTGGAAAGAACTGCTGGAATCCATCGAAGGGAACCGGGAAGTCCAGGTGTTTCTGGGTTCCATTATTATCAAATGGGGAAAGAGCCGGGAACCGTCGGAGGCGGCTATTGTGGACGGGCAGCAGAGACTCACCACAATTTCATTGCTGACCAAAGCAATTTATGATGAATTTGACGATGAAATGCGCCAGAATGTGAGGGATACCATACAGAATGTTCTGTTTTACAAAAGGAATACCACGGATTCCCTGAAAGACAGCGAAATTAAGATTTCTCATTCCAGAGTGGACAGGGGCAGCTATGAAGCTATTATAAGGCAGGGCGTGTTTGAGGGGAACAGGCCGGAAATGGAAGCAAAAAAAGAGGGCTCTCCTCAAATCAGACAGTGCTATCATTACTACCGCAGGGTGCTCCATAAAAAAGACCAGCAGGAACTGAAAGATATTTTTGATATTATGTACAATGACAATAACAAAATGCTGGTAAGAATTGAGCTTATGGAGCATGACGTGAACGAGCAGTCTATTTTTGATACCATCAACCGGGCGGGAGCCCGTCTGAGCACTGCGGATATTATTAAAAACAATCTGTTTCAGGGATTTATGGAGAGCTGCGGAACTGACAGCAGAAAACAGCAGGAAGTAAGCGAAATTTATAATGAAAAATGGGACAGAATCTTTTATTCCGAGGACGGGGAAAACGAATGGGATTTCAGGCGGCGTTTTGGAAATGTGGACAGAAATAATCTGGAATTTCTGCTGTACTGTGTGGCCTGTATAAAATGGGAAAAAGGAGAGAAAGGGGACAGCCGGGAGTTTTTTGGAAATCTGGATAATGTTTATACCAGAGAAACCGCGTCTTATGATTTTTCCGATTACGGTATGCTGATAAATGAAATCTATGAGTATGCAGAGCTGTTCAGTAACTATATTACAGGTTTGAATCTGGTGATGAATGATAAGGAAAAAGTGGAAAGCGCGTACTTTTCCTGGCAGGAGGACGTGAAGCGTCTCTTGCTGGTTCTGGAAGAATTCGGCATACAGATGTTCTATCCTTTTATTCTGAAAATGTTAAAAGAGGCCGGAGGAAATCTGCAGGATGAAACATTAAGAAAACAGTGCCGGATACTGGAATCTTTTGTTATCCGGAGAAGGATTATGGGAACCAGCGTTTCGGATTATGCGTCAAAATGCAGTCTGATTTTGAATCAGGGAGCCGGAAAGTTATGTTCCGCTGCGGGAGAAAAGGAAATCAGCATCAGTGACGGAGAAGTCAGAAGGCAGCTTACGAAAATGAAAAATGATACGGCCAAAATGCTTTTATTTCTGACAGAACTTTCCCGCAGAAATAAGAATTCCGACGAGATAGCCCTGACTTACACTTATACGCTGGAGCATATTATGCCCCAGAAATGGCAGGAAAACTGGCAGGTGCCAAAGGAACAGGCAGAGAACCGTCAGAATCATATCAACGATTTGGGCAATCTGACTCTTTTGAGAAATTCTCTGAACAGTTCCGTGCGCAATATGGATTTTAAGACGAAGATAGAGGGCATTCCAAAATCGGGGCGGCAGAGAGTCAGAGAAGGATATAAAGGCAATGTATCTCTGAAAATTACGGAAGAAATTATTGAGCAGTATGAAGCCGGCAGAACTGAGTGGAACGAAGCCAGGATTGATGAGAGGAGAGAACAGCTTGCGGAAGAAATACTGAAGCTGTGGCCTTTGTATGCGGAAAAAACGGAATGAAAGAAATACTGGCGCTGTGGCCTTTGTATGCGGAAAAAACAGAATGAAAGAAATACTGGCGCCGTGGCCTTTGTATATAGAAAAACAGAGTGAAAGAAATACCGGACAGCATTGTCAGAAGGAGAAGGGAAATGAAGGAAATCAGAAAAGAGTTACTGCAGGAAATGACATTTCAGGTGCTGCATATGGAGCGGAAAAATCTGCGGAGCAAAGCCAGGAGCGACCAGAAAATGTCGGAGGAACTTCAGAAAATTATTGTGGAATATGCCAGGAGGAATCAGTAAGCCTCACGGCAGGGGCTGACTTACCGGGTGCGGGGAAAGGAGAAGGTATGCGGTTTGAGCGTATTGTCCTGCATAATTTTATGCGTTATAAGGGCGAAAACAGGATAGAATTCAGTTGTGAAAAAGAGAGAAATGTAACGGTTGTTCTGGGGGATAATACCGTTGGGAAAACCACAATTGCCCAGGCATTCCGCTGGTGCCTGTACGGAGCTGTGCTGACGGAACGGGGGAAGGGTCAGGAAGAATATCAGCTTCTGAACAATGACGTGCTGGCTTTGATGGATGCAGACAGCAGAGCCAGCGTCCGGGTGGAACTGGTGGCTTCGGACGAAGAAAAGCGTTATATCATTCGGAGAGAGGTTGTATATACCCGTTCGTATCCCCGGCTGGCGGCAAAAGAATTTCAGAAGAAGCTGACCATGTATATTGCAGATATTGGAAGCAGCCAGCCATTGACTGAGGTGGAAGAACGGAAGGTGGATGAACTTATCCATGAGCTGTTTCCCGGAAATCTGTCCCACTATTTTCTGTTTGACGGGGAACGGTGGAACGATATTACCGTAAACGGAGTCCGGGAAAATATCAGAGATTCCGTACATATTCTCACAGGCCTGTCTGCATACCAGGCGGCTATGAGACATCTGAAAGATATGGGCTCTTATTCTGTCATTCATAAATTTAAAAAGAAAATAACAGGTTCCGGGAATCTCTATGACAATCTGGAAGCAGAGTGCAGAAGCTGTCAGCGGAAAACAGAAGCCTGTAAAAAAGATCTGGAAACGATTGAAATCAACATCATAAACAGCAGCAAAAAATATCAGGAAGTGCAGGAATATCTGGAGACAAACCGGAATACGGAAAACCTGCAGAACCAGTATCGGAATCTGGGGATTGTAAAGAGAAGCCAGAAAGAAAGCTGGCTCAGCGAGCGGAAAATGATGGTCAGGGAATTCAGCGATAAATCCTTTATGCTTTTTGCAGAACCTCTGATAGAAGCATCTGCGGAACTGGTAAAATCTGTGGCCGGGGAGCGGCGGGATGTTCCCCATATGCGGCAGGCAACCATAGATTATATTATGAAAAGCGGCAGATGCATCTGCGGAACCTGCCTGAAGCCGGGAACGCCGGAATGGGACTGTCTGCTGGAACAGAAAAATTATCTTCCTCCGGCAGATATCGGCTCTCTGCTGGGAGAATTTGAACGCACTGCCGCAAAATGGAAAAACCGGGTGAAAAACCTGCCGGAAGAGCTTCGCACGATGGCAGAGCAGACAGACGGATGTATCAAAAACTATGAAGAAACCTGTAACGAATATATTATGCTGGAACAGAGGATGGACGCTCATATAGATTTCGCGGAACAGAGAAAGCGGCTCCGAAGGTATCAGGCGGACATACAGGAGCTGAATAACCGGAAAGGCCAGATACAGGGGCAAATCCAGTCCTTTCAACGCCAGCAGGAACGTCTGGAAGAAGAAATGAAAGGGCTGGAAGCCAGGAATGAGGAAAATCAGCGCTGGCGGGAACGGGTGGAGCTGGCGGAGGCATTGTATAAAAAGCTGTCCCATGATTTTTCCCTGGAAGAAAAAAAGATATTTCAGGAACTGAATGAGCAGATACAGCATAATTTTCAGCGTATGTTCAATGCAAAAGAGAAAAAACCGGAGCTGACAAACCAGTACGATATACAGATGTACTATAAGACAGATGTGGGGTACAGAGAAGAAAAGAATCTGTCCGAGGGTGAAAAAATTGCCAGAAATTTTGCATTTATTGTAACGGTTATGGATTACAGCAAAAGGAGAAAAGCAGAAAAAAATCCCGATAACCCGCAGAGCAATGATACCCTTCCCATTGTGCTGGACGGGCCCTTTTCCAAACTGGGAGATGAAAATATCCGTTTAATTGCAAAAGTACTTCCGGAAGTGTCCGAGCAGGTGATTATCTTTATGCTGAAAAAAGACTGGAAATATACGGGACTGGATGATTATGTGGGAAAAGCCTACTGCATTGACAAGGAAGCGGATCAGTCCTGCGCAGCT
>Ga0137306_102855_pt1 | contig 13798 bp, 8 predicted proteins | sample Inofroosms_March_FD_97187 | JGI IMG/M metagenome (GOLD analysis project Ga0137306, IMG submission 97187) | Mouse cecal microbial communities from Vienna, Austria - N-Acetylneuraminic and N-Acetylglucosamine D2O microcosms_March | ecosystem: Host-associated > Mammals > Digestive system > Large...
CATAAGCAGCTTAAATGAATTTCCAAAAAGAAACAAAAAGTTATATCAATAAGTACCTTATCTCGAATTCTGCATAAACACCTTATAAATTTAACCTTAATGCAAAAAAATTCGAGATAATTTTTTTCTTGTTTCAACCTACAAGAAAAAAATTTCTATTATTTATGGATAAATGAGAACTTAACAATCAAAATGTAGTAAATAGTAGTGAATTTTAAAAATAATATTCTGAATTTTTCTTTAAATAGTGTATATTTAAAGAGATTTTTGCAAATATCGGAATAATAGGAGCGGGATAAAAAGAGCGCTATCTGAGAAGTTTTTTGTAGAAACCGCTTAAAATGGGAATTTCTGCAAAACTTCTTTCATAACGATACTTCTCGGATAGTGCTTTTGATAGTTATCCCGAATTCGGGATAAGCAGAGCAAGTTTCGCCTGAGTAACTCAAAACCCACTTCGTGGATTTTGCTTACCCGACAAACTTGATGGGGATCCCGCTCCCCATGCCCTCGGTTCTGGCATATTTCACTAAATATGCAGGTTGGCTCCTATTAAAAATAGTCGCAGCGTGATTGTGTCCATCACGAAAAAACAAATCTTTCTATAAATAATCCATTTTCATTTCCCAGAGAAACTCTCCAATCGGCTTATATTATAGGAACTCTATAAACAGAAATATTATCGTATGAATCCTATTTAAATGAAAGGAATTATGGAATGGCACGACCGAAAAAAGAAAAAGCATTACAGCACAAACATCAGATTATGCTCCGTCTCACCGATACGGAATACGAAATCGTTTCCGAAAGTGCAAAAGCCGCACGCCTCCCACTGGCAGAATATGTCCGGAAGCAGGTCATGAAACAGAAAGTAACCGCAAAATATGAGATTGTGGCAGACCTGCCGGAACTAAAAAAATTAGTCGCAGAGTTTGGAAAAATCGGCAGCAACCTAAACCAGATTGCAAGGCATTTCAACAGCGGCGGCATCCACTCACAGGAAATGCATAAGTCAATTGACCGAAGTATAGCAAGAATCTATGAAATGAAATATGAAGTCTTAAAAATGGCGGGAGATTTCCACACGGCTGTAGGAGGCGTTCTTCATGGCGATACTGAAACACATAGCGAGTAAAAATGCCGATTATGGGGAAGCGCAGCGTTATCTTATGTACCAGTACGATGAGCTTACTAATAAACCAATCCTTGACGAAAACGGCGAATTAATCCTCCGAAAAGAATATTACATGGACGGTCTGAACTGCGATCCGTTTACGTTTGATATGGAATGCCGGGAATTGAATGCCCTTTATCACAAAAATGAATCCTATGATGAAATCAAATCCCATCACTATATCATCAGCTTTGACCCAAAAGATGCCGCCGAGAATGGGTTGACCGGGGAACGGGCACAGCAGATTGGCTTAGAATATGCCAGCAAAAATTTCCCCGGCCACCAGGCGTTGGTCTGTACGCACATGGACGGCCATAATGAAAGCGGCAACATCCATGTGCATATCGTCATCAACAGCCTGCGGAAATATGATGTGGAGCGGCAGGGCTTCATGGAGCGGGCATGTGATTCCCGTGCCGGGTATAAGCACCATGTATCTAAAGATTACCTAATCCATTTAAAGCAGTCCCTTATGGACATCTGCCTCCGGGAACATCTGCACCAGGTAGATCTGCTTGCCCCTGCCAAACAGAAAATCACAGACCGGGAATACCATGCAAAACGTAACGGACAAAAGAAATTGGATGAACGCAATAAACAGATTCTGGCAGACGGCCTTACCCCACGCAAAACGGTATTTCAGACACAGAAAGATTTTCTGCGTTCTGCAATCGAAGATGCCGCCGCTGTTTCAGGCAGCCAGGAAAAATTTCAAAGGCTTCTTATGGAGAAATACCGCATTACATTCAAGGCCAGCCGTGGCAGGTTCAGCTATCTTCACCCGGAACGCGGTAAATATATCACCGGGAGGATGCTTGGCACACGCTATGAAGAAGATTATCTTTTGAAGCTGTTTGAAGAAAATGCAAAAGAGAAAGGAAGGAAAGAGCAAAAGAATGTTGTGGAAAACTACAATACGGAAACAAAGACATCTGCGATCCCACAATCTGAACCACCGCAGGAAAAATTTCTGTCTATCCTGTTTCTGAAATCGGATCTGCGGCTTGTAGTCAATTTGCAGGATTGTGTAAAAGCACAGCAAAATGCCGCTTACGCCAATAAAGTAAAACTTTCCAATCTAAAGGAGATGGCCAAGACTGTCGCTTACATACAGGAGCATGGATATGACACAAGGGATTCCCTGGAAGATTCTTTTTCCGAGATAAAGAGCCAGGCTTCCCGTTCCAGAAAAGAATTAAAATCCATTGAGGATAGGCTGCGGGCAACGAATGAGCAGATCCATTACACCGGACAGTACCTTGCGAATAAATCCGTCTACCAGCAATTTTGCAAATCGAAGTATAAAGGACAGTTCCGAAAAGAACACTCTGCCGAAATTGCCCTCTATGAAGCCGCACGGAAATTCCTGAAAGAACATTCTGCAGACGGAAAAGCGCCCTCCATGAAATTTCTGAAATCAGAAAAGGAACAGTTACTACAGAAGAAAACACAGGCGCAGAAAAGCTACCGCTACTACCGTGATTATAAAAAAGAACTGGATACCGTCTGTTCCAATGTTGATGCAATTTTAGGAAAACCGCACAGCAGACAGAACGAAAAGCAAAAAAACGCTGATATTTCTTAAACCACACTAAATACAGATAGCCTGCTATACTGACGCTTACCTCATCATAGAATAGAAAACAGACAGCCTACACCCTTTTGTTTCACTGGATTGGCTGTCTGTTTCTCATCTACAAATATTCAAAAATCAATTCCATTTACATCAGGAATCAAATCACATTATCCTCTATCTTCCCTGCATTCTGGTACACTTCCTCAAATTTCTTCTCCACATATTTCCGCATTTCCTCCCGTACCGTTTCTGTCGGATCAAAAGAAAAATAAACGGGCTGCTCCTTTTCATTCCGGAACGGATAAGGAAAGACATATAATTTTTTCACCTCCGGCATATCAGAAAATAGCTGGAATATCTCAAACGGCAAAATCTCCCTACATTCCAGGACAGCTCCTGTGTCTGCATAATATATATGCCCTCTATATACAGGCATACCCATAAAGGCAAACTGCTTCAAAGCGTTCATCCTGATCGGTTCAATCTGCGTATGGCATCCCACCCGCCATCTTGTCTGTGGGGCAAGCTCCCTGTAAATTTTTACAGCTTCTTCATCCTTATCAATATCGGCATCATATTCATACTGGTGTTTCCCTGCTTTTATCTGCCCATAGACAATCAGGCTGGCCAGAAGCGCAAGGGAATCCAGGTCAATATACGCTGTCTGGTGTCCCCTGCCCTGATAGGAACACAGGATTTCATCCAGCACATCCATCACCGATTTCATAATTTCATACTTTTTATCCGTTTCTTTCTCCATCGTTTTCTGCCGTCTCCTTTAAAGCATCCGCCTTTTCCTGTCTCTCTTTCTTTAACTGTTCCACTCTCCCCAAATCTACATAATGCGTTGCATATGCCCGCTCGATCTCCGGGTTTCCGCTCTTGCTGAAACGTAAAGGGATTACCGCCTTATGCCCATGCTTCTTTTTCGCACCCCACCGCTTGTAATAACAAAACGACGGTTTTAAATTTGCCTTTTTTGCGTAAGAACGGATCTGCTTCATAATAAAAGAGAGCTTTTTCAGGTTACAGGTGCAGACCTGTTCCAGATACCGCACTTTTCCAAACCGCCAGTCCTCATATTTCTGCTTTGGCAGCACTCCAACATCCACCAACACATCGGCAGGGGCGGCATATCCCCTCTGCTGGCATTGATGGTATACTGCAGAATGTACCTTTCCGATTAACTCCGAATTTTTCACTGTTACCTCCATATACCTTAATATGTTGAAAAGCTGCCCGTGGCAGGCTTTCTGTACAGATAACCCCGACTGCATCTGCATACAGCCGGGGGACTGTTATTTCCTTCTATTTTTCACGAAAGTACATTACATCGTCTGAAGCATCTCTTTTTCAATTTCCCGAATGTCCTCTTCAGAAAGCTCAGAAAAATAACTGGCAATTTCCTCTACAGACATTTTTCCTGCTTTTAACATTTTTTCTGCTACTTTCCTTACACTTTCTTCTGCTGCTTCCCGTCTTTCCTCTGCCACATATGCGTGTATGATCCGCTCTTCATCAAATAAAGTCATCATAATTGTTATAACCTCCTTCTCACGGCTGGTCAGGAATTCTTTCAGCACATCCCTGTCTTTACAGATACGGATTGTTTCTGTAACGGCTTTCTGGGTTCTCCCATACAGCTTCACTTGTTCATTGTATACCTTTGTGAAAGTAACATACTGGCTGATAATGTCATTATCTTTTCCATCATAAATCAACTTTACTTTTACCTCAATGGAGCATTCTTTTCCATTAAAATATTCCTCTGAAAGTGAAAGCGTCTGCGGCCGGTCTTTTCTATCTCCTGTGTATATCATATATAACTCTGGTTCCGGCATTTTAACTTTTTTGCTGCCATACAGATTTACTCCCTGCTGTTCAAAATAATCATGGTAAGTCTGCACCAGATAAAGCAGCGCACGGATGATAATATTCTTTGTCCAGCTCGATTGCGCTTCTACAAGAATCATAAGCTTTTCCCCAACCCGGAAACCCAGGTCGTTATGGATTCCATTCGTAAGCACATTCCGTATCGTAATGTCCATCAATTCATCTTCCGTGGTATCCTGATCCTCTGGATGGAGCGCACGGTAAAGCTGTATCAGATATTTTTTCTCCTGGAAGAGCGATGTGAATACGCTGTCCTTGATCGTATATTTTGCAACTGATTCCTCATTTAATACTGATTCTTTTGATTCTTCCTGCACTATATCATCTCCGTTCCATCCTTCGTCTGCCTGGCAGAATAGAGCCGCTCCTTCTGCTGTGTCTCTATTATACAAAGAAACGCTTCATTATTCAAGAAGCAACCTTCATCGGATACAAAAAATAACGCAGTAAAAAAAGAAGCATCCGGCATCTATGGCCAGACACTTCTCTTTTACCTTATTTCCGTCTTCGCTCCATATCATCCATGACTTCCATCTGCGGCGCAGGCTTTCCGCTCCGCCTGGCAATCTCCGCCTGTTTCCGGCGCAGCTTTGCAAGTACGGATGGCCTGCCGTTTTTGCCCTTTACTGGCATATTGTTCCGTCTGCCGTCAATCATATTATAATTCTGTTCTTCATCTATTTCAGAACTTCTTAGATACTCCCCGTTCTCCATATATTTCTGCCAGTTTTCAAGAGGCGGTTTATGCTTTTCTGATTCTATCTCCTTTTGTGGGGGATTGAGCCAATCCCTGATCTGCTGCAGGACATTCTCGTTAAAGCCCTCCTGCACTTTATCCACAACCAGATTCCCATCCTCATCCACCACTGTCCATGCGGCGTCTCTCCCATATGTTTCATGCTCCATCAGGAAAAATTGTTTCCCGTCAATGATGATGCTGTCAAAGGCAAGCCAGCTCCCCTCCTTCCCTTCGATATGGAAATCCGTAGTGTCAAAAGACACCAGCGCACCGGATGAGCCGTTCCGGATAAAGCCTGCAATCACTGTAAATCCCGTCTTTTCAACATAATATGAAGTCACAATGCCTTCCCTGTTCAGCACCAGCACGTCACTGACACTGATAGAATGTCCTTTGAATGTCCGGGGCAGTTGTTTTTCAAAGCGTTTGCGGATGCTGTCCAGCGTATCTTCCGGCTGCATCCTTCCCAGATACGCCTGTTCGTAATCACCACTCCGTACCTGGATGTTCTTCTCCTGCAGCACATGATACGGGCGGAACCTGATTTCCCGGTTCGCCGGGATATTTTTTAGCTGGTAGACCGCAAACTGGTTTATATCCATGCTTCATCCTCCACTGGCTCCTGCCTGTACGGTTCCAAATCCATAATTGAAAATGCTTCATCCGAGAGGAACCACAGCTTTTCCAGCGTACTATTGATTAAGGCAAGCATTTCTTCATCCCTGCCGATATAGGGGATCGCACTGTGTATTTCATCTATGGTTGCCTGTTTGTTTTCCTTCTGGAACATTGCCACCAGGTAATATTCATTTTCCTCAAACCTTATCATAATTCCTGCCCTCCTTTCCTGCGGGATTGTGTTTTCTGCCCCTCTTTCTCCTTTTCCTGTGCTTTTAACCTTGCCTGCCGTTCCCGGAGAGCGTTTAGGACAGACTGCTTTTTACTGCCACCGGATATGTCTCTGTCCGTTTTCGGGGCAATCTCTGACACTTTTTCCGGCTTTGGAGCTTTCATTTCTTCCTGTATGCTGTTTCCATCAGGTTTCCCCATTTCGGTATCTATTTTATCAGCTTCCAGTTTTGAACGATCTTTTTCCTGTGAATCCGGATGCTGCGTCTGCCCTGGCTCTTTTTCCGGTTCCTGCCTGCCCTGTCCCGTCCGTTCGGAAAGGATCGCCTCCATATCCACAATCGCTTTTTGGACTAACGGACTGTCCCTATATTGGGGAATCTCATTGATAAATTCTTTCTGAATCTCCCCTGCCACCATCAGGTCAAAATTCCCGTCATAAATGCTGCCGTCTTCCAGGCAGAATCCCACGCTCTTAATTCCGTTCATCCGCTCTGCCGGGATCTTATCATACAATTCCATAGCTTCCTGCAGGGTTTCCAACCGCTCATGGTATTCGCCCAAAACGGGAAACTCCGAACATTCCGCAACATAAAATGTGATCACTGCATCCGGCTCTGGCTCCGCCGTTTCATGGGCAGCCTCCATATTTTTCTGCTTTTCGTCCAGATATTTGTCTGCGCTCTCCAGGTATTCCTCCAAAGTCCCTGTCTTTTCCGTTGAGATCGGGTTGATGTCAACCGGGATTCCTGCAATTGTAAGCCCATCCTCATGGAGCGCATCGAAAAAAGCATCCTCTTTAAAACTGCCGCTGTAAGACAACGCAACATCTATATCCGAGCCTTCTTGGTATAACCCTTCCCGGCTGCGGCTCCCATATACCCTTGCGCCAAGTAGCTTTACTTCCTCCGACAGTCCCATCCCATCTATCTGTGCCTGGGCATAGCAGAGTACGGTTTCCTCTATATCCGCGCAGCTTCGCCCGTTCAGCGCAGCTTCCGGTTCTGTCCGGCCAGATGTCAGAGGGGGTATCTCCTGCTCTTTTCCCGGTGCATCCTGCCTTTCCCCCTGTGTCTCCTGTAAATCTTGCCGTTTTTTTTGCAAATCTCCCTGTACCGTTGCTTCTGCCTTCTCCTGAAATTTTTCATAATCCATAACCTTGCAGCCTGCAGGGGAAATCATTTCATCCCTAAGAATCGTTTCCATCGCTTCATGGATGGATATATCCGGATCGTCATACACGCCCCCGTCAACCTCCTGGAAATCCCTGTTATAAATTGTGTAATCATATCCCTCTGCAACAGTCTGGATGGAAAAATATCCCTTTTCCGTCTGGTAGGCAAGCCCTGTTTCCCGGTTATCAAGATAATCTTTTGCTTTCTGTGACGCCAGCATGGTTTCCTCACGCACCCATTTCCCGCTTAAAGAGGAAAACTCGATATTGTTCAGGGTTTCCACCCCGTTCCGGCATTCAATCAGGGGCATCCTGGAAGGCGGCTGCTCCGTACTCTCCATGCCGATCTCTTTGTCCTTATGGTTCGGGAGCTTGTGGTAAGCGTCCACCGCCGCATCAAAATCCGGGAAATACTGGAATTTATTTTCCATGCCTTCCCCATGCGCATCCGGTATCACATAATACTGCGCAATAAATGGCGCTTCCGCTTCATGTCCCGCTCCTTTTTCTGCCAGATATTCATGGATAGCTTCTCTTGCCCCCTGGTCAAACCCATTTTCCAGATCTTCCGCCACCAGCTTCCCATTCTGGTTCACAATAATTGCGGCAACCGAATCTTCATATTCGTCATGCTCCATCAGATAAAACGCTTCACCGCCGATTACATGCATCCCTGCCGTGTGCCATGTGCCGAAATGCCCGTCTGCCGTAAACCCTCTGGTTTCCGCACTAATCTGTACTTCTGATTCCTTCTGCAGTTCCTGTTCCCGTATTTCATCCCTTGCTAACCCGATAAATCCGTCCAGCACAGCCGGATGGCTGCTTACAATATAATCTGCGTTCAAGTCCGTCCCACGGCTGACATTCTCCGGTATCGGGAACCGCTTTGCCCATTCTTTTGTATCTCTGGAAAACCGCCCGTCATGTTCCAGATGCTGCACGGTGTTGGCAAGAACAAAGGTCACACGCTCCGCCCCATATTCTGCAAGAACCGGCCTGGCGGCATTATGCGTCAGGTGCATCCCGTCAAAGTTCTCCCGGATTGCGGTTTCCACCGCTTTTTTACAGTCCAGGTTCAGCTTCCTGGATTCCAGGTAGTCATCTGCCCTGCCATGCTCCATCGCATACTCGATTGTGTGTGTATAAAGCGGCGGGTATATGTTTTCTTCCGGTTCTTCCAGACCCGGCGCTGCCTCTTTTTCCATAAATAACTCCCTCTGGCGTATAAAATCCGGCAGCTCTGCATATCCAAAACTGTCTACAAAATACGCTGATGCCTGCCCTCCACGGTTTAAAACCACAATGTCACTGACGGAAAGGGAATGCCCGGTATAGCCTCCTGGATGGTCAAGGTTAAATTTCTCATAGATAGTTTCCAAGGTCTCCTGCTGTCCAAGGCTTCCGCCGTAAACCAGCGAATAATCGCCGCCTTCCACTGCCATGCCTTTCTTTTGGATGTGATCCATATTAAAGAACAGGTACTCCCTGCCTTTCCCATTCTCATCAATCTGGAAAATCGCATAGCGGTCGGCTGTGCCGGTATAAAGCAGTTCTTCATTGGAGCGGATCACCGCATCCTGCATTTTTTCTTCTAATTCCAAAGCATCCAATCCTGTAAGGGATTGCCGGAACTGTTCCGGCGCAGACATCCCGCCTGTAAAATTCAATCCTTCCCCCAGGTTTAAAAATCCCCTCTCCGGGATAGGGAGCGGCTGCATGGTGAGGATTGCCCCTGCATGGTTGACAACGACACGGTTCTCCACCGAAACCGGATCGCCCGGATCATCATCGGAACCCCGCAGGTCATAGCGGTAAAATCCCTCCGGTACATCATTTTCTCCTATCCGCCCATTCGAGAACAATGCCGGGACTTCAAAAACTTCTACTTCCTGGTATTCTTCCTCCGTAGCCTGTTCCTGTGAAATACCGCCTTCCAAAATCGTTTCCGTCTGCATTTCCCTCTCCTTATTTTCTGTATTTCCATTCTTCTCCTGCAAAATATCCTCCTCCAAAATATTTTCTGCCTGCGTTTCCTTTTCCTTATTTTCCTCACGCATGGATTCCATAGCCAGATAGCTGTCCCATGCCCCCGCGTCAACGCCGAATATCCCTCCGGCCTCCAAAATATCCTGTTCACTATTCATCAGGGTGGAACTCCCATCTTCGTGCAGGTTGTATATGTGAAGCCTTGCATGGTGCAATGCTGCCGCCCGTTCCATCGTAAGCGGCAGCACTGAATCATTCCGGTAGCCAATTTCATGCATCTGCACAAGGCCGATCGCATTGTCTGGCAGGAAGTCAATCTCCGCCTGCGCATCTTCCATGATTTCTCTTATATCTCTAATCCCAGGATTCTCTGCCGCCTCCACCAATGCCTCCACCAGCTTTTTCGTCTCCCGCAAATCGTCCAGCTTATAAGCATGACGGACAGCCAGATTATGCGCCTCCCTGCCAAGCGCCGTATGCCCATATTCCGCACGGCTGATAATCTGTTTCACCTGGATTAAAGTGGAAAACCTTGACGCATCCACGATATGATCCGTATCCATATATAAGACATCATAAAATTCTGGCATGTGTTCATTTCTTTCCGGGTTTTCCGAATCCTTCCACAGATCCAGATGTATGCCATGTTCTTTCAGGAATTGCACCGGATTTCTGTCCTCTCCCTTCTGCTCTGCAAAGTCCTGTAACAGCCTTAGAAAATCCACACGCCCGACATTATCCACAAGATAAAATTTCTTTGTGTCTTCACCGGAAAGGGCAATCTGAAATACCAGGTCATCTTCCCCCAGCTCCCGGTTTGCTTCTTTTGGCTTCTGCAGCTTCTGGATATTCTCCACCATGCTGTCAATAAAAGAGCCTGCCGTTTTGCGTATAAAATCCATTGAGGAACGCAATTCTTTCATATCCTTGCCGCTGCACCAGCCCGCAATGTACGGAAATGAGTAGTCAGACACATCATCCAATCCGAAAAAACTGCAGACTGTGAACGCTACCGACTCAGCTTCCACCTCTTTGGTCATGCGGTCTTTCTTCTCCCCCAGTTCTTCCATGATGTCCCGGTCATGGCACATGGCGTGGGTCGCTTCATGTACGACGGTTTTCATTGTCTGCTTTTCGCTCATGCCTTCCTGAATCACAATCTCTTTTTCTGCACTGCTGTAGTACCCTTTCGCCTCCCCGTCAATCTCTGCATAACGCATGGGGACAGGCGAAACGCTCCTGATTGCTTCCATAAATATAGGAAAGTTCTCTACGCTCCCCATCAGTTCCGGCGTATCCAGTTCCGGGATTGGATCACCGTAAGTCTGCGAAATGTCAAAGACAGTTGCCACACGGAAATGTGGAATGATATGCCAGGTTTCCTCTGTCTCCGGCTCCCCGTCCGGGCGCAGGACTGGCTCATTCGTTTCCGGGTCAAATTTTTCGGTTTCCTCTTTCTGCCGGATGGGAACCGGTGCAATGATCTTAATGCCCTTCTCCCCACGCTTCACCCGGCGGTTAAATTTCTTGTTCCATGTGCCCAGGCTGGCTACCAGCGTTGCATCCGGCCTCTGCCTTGCTATCAGCACGGTATTGTTAAAACTGTAATTATGGAACTGCGACATTGCTTTCAGGTACTCCGTATATTTTTCCGAAGTGAACAGCTCCTGGACACCCTGCTCTAACCGTTCCATGATCTCCTTCATCTGTTCTTCCCGTTTTCCTGCCATTCGATAATAAATTCCCTCCATTCTCTGCCAGATATACAATAAAAACAGAGGCTTTTCCAATGGAATCAGCATAAATCTGTAAGCATATCTGATTTTTTAACAAAATGGACAGCCATAGGAAACTGGCATATTTCCAAGGCTGTCCACATAAAAAATGCCATCCCGCTTCATTGACGGCACAGCTTCTGTTTTATAATTCCTGTTCCTTTTTCTTCCTCATCTTCGGATGGTTCCCATGATTTTCGGCAATCCTTTCTTTTGCCTCTTTCAGCTTATTTAATACAGAGGGCTTACGCATTTCGTCCGCAATTCTGGAAGCATCCGATACACGCCCTGCATAATTGACTGTTTTCCTCGGACAGTCTGCCACTTCCGGAACGTCTTCCTCCATGCCCAGCGCCTCCGACGGCCCTTTCTCGTCCATGTTAAGCAACGCATTTAATTCCGACAGCCGTTCCATCTTCTCCGTCAGCTCATCCTCTTTTGCAAATGGCTTCTCTACTTCTTCCTTTGCCGTGGCAAGCTGCTGTTGCACCGTTTCCAGGTTCACTTCTGCTTCGGCCAACTTCTTCTCGATCCCAGAAAGGGCATTGCTAATGCGGTACATATTGCCTAACGGATCTTTCCCCACTTCAATCTGATAGCTGCACTGCCGCTTGATGGTCAGTTTATAAACCTGGTTGAAGCTGTCAAAATCAGAATACAACTGGAATCCGTGGAACTCCCCGACCTGCCCGGCCGCATCCACCGCCTTTAACCCGGCGCAGGCGGCAATGAGCGCCGTCCCCGCTTCTTTCCGATCTGTATAGGCTTTCCCGCCGATAATGATGGAAAAATCATCTTTTTCCTTATCTTTTTCTAACAGTGGCTTCACTGCTTCCGTATCTGCTTTCAACCCGGCAATCCGCTCCTTTAAAGCGGTAATCTTGACCGGGTAATTCCTTGCGATCTCCGTTTCCAAACGGTATTTCTGGCTGGTATGGTTTGCTTTCAAAAGCTTCAGCTTGCTTACCTGAACGTCAAGATCCATCTTCTCTTTGATATACGGGTTGCCCGTAGCCAGGGCTTTGATCTCCGCATAGCTTAGCGCCGTATCGTCCACGTCCTCACAGGCACGGACAGGGGATTTGCTCGTCATGATCTGGCTGATAAATTTTTGCTTGTTCTCCAAAATCTGCCACATGTATGCGTCGAATGTATTTTCGGTAACGTATCTGTAAATCTGTACCTTGTCATTCTGGTTTCCCTGCCTAAGAATCCGGCCCTCCTGCTGCTCCAAATCGGCCGGTTTCCAAGGCGCATCGAGGTGGTGTAAGGCAACAAGCCTATCCTGGATATTCGTCCCGGCTCCTAACTTCGGCGTAGAACCAAGCAGGATGCGCACCTGCCCGGAACGCACCTTTGAAAATAATTCTGCTTTTTTCGTTTCCGTCCCGGCTTCATGGATAAACGCCACTTCCTCCCTGGGGATTCCTTTTGCCACTAATTTTTCCCTTACATCATCATAGACATTGAACGTACCGTCGTTTTTTGGTGTGGACAGATCGCAAAAAATTAATTGTGTCCCCTTGTCTACAGAAGTCTTTTCCCATATGTCAAAGGCATTATTCACACAGCGGTTGACCTTGCTTTCTTCCGCATCCGGGAGCATATCATTAATCAGCCGCTGATCCAGGGCACACTTCCTGCCATCGTTCGTGATTTTCAACATGTTATCGCATGACGGGTCTACATTCCCAGCACGGACAATCTCTGCCCGCTCTGCAAAGGAACTGACTAAATCCCGTTGTTCCTCACTCGGTTTCAGCACTTCATTGATATATTCCGCTTCGGGAACCGGGAGATCCAGCATATCCGCCGTCTGGATGTCCGCACTCTCCTTAAATAATGCAATCAGCTCGGGGAGGTTAAAAAACCGGGCGAACCTTGTCTTTGCCCGGTATCCTGTGCCTTCAGGACTTAATTCTATGCTTGTGACAGTTTCACCAAACGCCGCCGCCCAGGAATCAAAATGCCCCAGGCTCAGCTTCTGAAGCGTATCATACTGCAGATAGCGCATAATGGTATATAACTCTACCATACTATTCGACACGGGCGTACCTGTTGCAAAAGTGACCCCTTTCCCTCCGGTCAGCTCATCCAGATACTGGCACTTCATGAACATATCCGAGCTTTTCTGTGCGTCGGTCTGGGAAATCCCGGCTACATTGCGCATTTTTGTGTATAGGAACATATTTTTGTAAAAATGGCTCTCATCTACAAACAGCCTGTCCACGCCTAACTGCTCAAATGTCACCACGTCGTCCTTCCGGCTCTGGTCGTTCAGCTTGTCAAGCCGTGTCTGCAGGGATTTCCTTGTCTTTTCCATCTGTTTTACGGTATAGCGTGTCCCGTCTTCTGCAGCAAGCTCCTCAATCGCTTCCGTAATGTCATGCATCTGGCGCTCAATGGCCGCAACCTGCCGTTCCCTGGAAAGTGGAATGCGCTCAAACTGGCTGTGCCCGATGATCACGGCGTCGTAATCCCCGGTTGCGATACGGGAACAGAACTTCTTCCGGTTGGCAGGCTCAAAATCCTTTTGGGTGGCGACTAAGACATTTGCGCCCGGATACAAGCGCAGGAAATCACTGCCCCACTGCTCCGTCAAATGGTTTGGCACAACATAAAGGTTCTTCTG
>Ga0137306_102856_pt1 | contig 13793 bp, 13 predicted proteins | sample Inofroosms_March_FD_97187 | JGI IMG/M metagenome (GOLD analysis project Ga0137306, IMG submission 97187) | Mouse cecal microbial communities from Vienna, Austria - N-Acetylneuraminic and N-Acetylglucosamine D2O microcosms_March | ecosystem: Host-associated > Mammals > Digestive system > Large...
CTTTTTTCTTTTTTTCATACTATATATTAAATTTTAGAAGGGGAAAATGCAACGCAGTTACTGTTCACTCCCTTCAGTCGTTCCAGTAACGCAGCGCATTCCCCCGTCTCAAATATGGAGGTATTATGAAAAAAGTTCCGATTCACAAAATGGCTTCCTGCCTGCTGGTCTGTATCCTTCTTGTCTCCCTCTGCGCCTGCGGCAGCAAGACCAAAAAAAATTCCCCAACACCTGTCACTTTAAATGAGGTAGCTCACTCAATCTTTTATGCACCAATGTACGTTGCGATTGAGGAGGGTTATTTTAAAGATGAGGGGATTGAGTTGACTTTGGTTACTGGTTTTGGAGCAGATGTTTAGTACAAAAATAAAAAGACATGTTTTTCTTTATGATACAATCAGATTTTTTCTTGTGTCCGGTCCGCACTTACCATCCACTGCAATCTTGCAAGATGCCTGGAATGCCCTTAGCGCTTTATCGGATGCAGGACCGAATTTCCCGTCAATCTCAATATCGTAACCGGATTCCCTAAGTTCCCACTGAACCCATCTTACATCATCCCCGGTCATTACGGGCACACCTACATATTTGATGGTTCTGGCCGGAATCGGATACGGATTTTTTTCCTTTTCCGGCGCCTTGCCTGCTGTTGTCGAGGTTGCCAGTGCAGAATCTTTGATTACTAATAATTCTGTGAACGCCCCAGCCCTGTTCTCAAAGGCGGAAATTTTCATATCAGTCTTGGTGCTTGCGGCTTCGTATATCTTTAAGCCATCCCCTATGTATGCGATATGGCCGGAGCGCCAGATTGCCATTCCCGGTTTTGCATTCGCCTTTGATATCGGTAAGCGCTCTACCGCTGTGCTCCTAAGCTGTGCAGATCCCATGTGCGGGATTCCTAGCACAGTGCACACGAAACCGGAGCAGTCAATTGCCTTATAGCCCTTGTCAGCATCCTTTAATGCTTCTGACAGATTGATGTTGTTCGGATAAAGTATGCGCAGCTGATTTACCAATGCCGCAGTGTAGGCTTGTCCTTTTGCACCATAGAGATAGCGGTATCCACTGCTGCACATGTCGTTTGCAAGTTGATTTGATGTTGTGATTGCGTTTGCCATATTAGTTCTCCTCGCTTTCTTCTAATGCTTTTACTTCCGGCAGACCTACCAGTGACGTCAATAAAGACGTAGCCCCTGCCAACGCTGCAGTTCCCGCTACTACTTTCCAGTCAACCGCCCAGATTGTTGCCGCTGCCGGAATTAGTGCGACTGCTGCCTGCGCCGTCGTCTTTACCGCCCGGATCCCTGCTGCTTTCATCCATTTCCTTGTCTTTTCGCTCATGATATTCCTCCTATAAAAATTGTGCTATGTATACAATCATCCCGGTCGCAATCGCTCCCCCAACTGCGCTGATGACTGAAGTTACCAATGTTCTTTTGTACTCTCTTGCTTCGACTGCAGGTGCACGTTCCATTTCATCCACCCGGCTGTCCATCCGGTCAACCTTTTCCTCCAACGAGTCCAATGATTCGTTCGTGTGCCGGACTTCCTCGACCAGCCTTACCATTGTCTGGGACAGTGTATGGATTTCATTTACTATGGGCTCCAGCTTGTCCAGACGGTGCGTATTTGACCTTGTGCGCTCTTCTGCCTTTGTCAGGCGTTCAATCATTTCTGCCTCTTCCATCTGTTTTCCCTCCTCTCTTTTTATTGAAAAAGCCAGACAGATTTCTCTGTCTGGCTCTTAGACCCTAAGCAAAACTAAACCAATCGCTCCATTCGGATGTAATATACTTGGTTTTTACTATACTGTCATTCGTTCCCCTGCTAAAGATTACGATCTTTGAGGTTCCATTGTTGATTTTTGCGTAATATCCAGTAGTATAAGTGTAATTAGCATTTGGCACGCCAGCCGTTTGAGCATTCGTGTTTATAATAAAAAAACCAAATCCTTCATTTATACTATCCACATAATCTGTAATTGATGCCGAAATTCGAACGATCGGATAGTTCGTGCGTGCGTTTAACTCATTAAGCGCCCCCGTCACAGTACCATTTCCTACATGAGATATATCCGTAGTCCCAAGCATTTTGTACAGATAGCGCACATTCCTGAACATGATCGAAATCCTGTTGAAAATACCCCAAAACTTATTGGTGTTTTTCAACAGTGCAACATCTGTCCATTCTGATGGTTCTTCACTGTCAGCACTCGTAAAATTTACCGTGATATCGGAGGCGTCCCCATCATGTTTCAGGTAACCTGTAATCCTATATCCGTTTTCATCGTATGTAGCTTTTGTTGCTGATACGGCATTTCCGTCCGAATCAACCAATTGTACCCATTCAGTCCATACATTAGAATCGCTATCCCATCTTCGTGTATATGTTCCAATTTCCTTTCTGGAGGAGAACAGCAATTGACCACGGTTGAGGTTGCCTTCTCTGGTGACCAATAGCCCGAATGAATCTACGCCCTGTGGTTTTTCAGTTACTTTGTTCCCGCCAACGGCATAATAAAATCCGGGGTTCTTGTAATCATCTAACGAGCCTTTGAGCGAAGCCGGAGTTGACAATGCTCCGATATTTTCTGGTGCGCCCCCGATCAAATCGGCAATCTTCTGGTCTGTATATCCAGTAGCTTGCTGATATATTTCATTGGAATATTCTTTTGCCGAATCTAACGATTCATCCCATTCTCTTTTTTCATCTGCGCTCACATGAACCAGTGTATCCGTAGCATGCTCTTCCAATATCTTTTCATTGTTTTTCATACTGCTCATTAGTTGATCCGTCATGATTTTATAATCTGTCTGCGACACATATCTGGCATCACCCTGTTCCACGTTTAATACCCCAGCCTCATTGATTACCACTTCCACATTTTCAGCATTATTCACGGATACATTGATATACCACTCTAGCTTAAAATCTTTCATCTCTATCTCAGATGGTATTTCCTCCGCCCCATCCGACTGTAATACTATGTACAGAATTTCCCCGATATCTGGATCTAGCGCATATACTCCAATCTGATACATATCATATTTTTTATCAACTCCTGAATTCCTAAGAATAATTGGTATCTTGACATTATTTTCATCAATGCACTCAACCGCATCCAGCATCTGCAGTTCCTGCACTGGATCAATGATATCTACAAGATCCATGAGCTGCGTCGGGCTGACTTTTCCTGAACCGCTCATAGCCCTTGTCAATTTCAAAGGCAGATTATTTCTACCAATCAGCTTTAAGTCGAGATTCATTCCCTTTACCGTTTTATAAACATACTTCCACACCGCCATTTATAATACCTCCACTACATACGTCTTTTTTGTCTGCGGTACAACCGCTGCATATGTGCAATGACTAATTTCATAACATCCCTCTAGCAAATCAATGATATACATCGTATGGGACTGCTTCAGCATATCAAGCGTGTCACGCACATTTTCCAAATTCAAGCCACTGTCTCCTATAATCGTAACGATAAATTTATTCGGTTCTGGAAACCTATGCCCCAACTTTCCCTTATCATTAACGTCATTAACATGCACCTCAAGTCCAAGCATGTTTTCCAGATACCGTTCCATGCGGAATGGGGTCATGGGAGTTCTACAATCACGCTTCATATAAATCAATTTACGGCGTTCTTCGTAAGGAAGACCAACCTGTACAGGCAGCCCCCATTTTATTTCATGATACATCAGTCCCCATGTTGCAGTTTCCGGGAAAAACTGCGCTGGCAAATTCTCAAGGATTTCAAGCGCCCTATCATATTCCATTCCCATAACCTGAAAGATCCACTTGCCTACATAGGATTCATCGTAGAATCCATCCGACACATAGTTCAGCATTTTCTTAGCACTCTCACTCGTAGGGAAGTTCTCCAGATCAAATTTTTCCATCAAACCGCCTCCTAACTGAAATCAAGAGTGCCGGTTTCCGGATACTCTTCTCTGCTCAACCTAATATTCTTCATTTCCCCATTCATGAAAAATTCATCAAAGTCCATCACACCGGCAATGTCAGAGATAATCGGCCTCACATCATTGTAGCGCAATATATCCTTCTGCTTTGCTGATGAATATACCGCTTTCACCGCCGTTTCAAAATCCACCATGATCTGCGAGATTGCTGTTGTCTCATCATGCAGAAGACCGGTAATCACATAATCTACCTTTACCGTTGTAGCTGACCCACATATCAGCTTAGAGCAGGCAGTTGGCAGCAACCTCTTACTCCTATCCTCTGGGGAAACGATGTAATTGTAGACATCCTGCACCAGCTTCTCGTTGGCCGGCTGTCCGTTTCCGTCTATCAGCACCAGCTTTACCGTTCCGGAACCTTCCGCTGCCGGGATCACGATGCAATCACCAGCACCTGCCTCTTTCGCCCACCGGATATAATCGTTGTCATTCCCCAGAAAGGTCAGACTGTTCGCATACTCTGCGGCAATCCTATCGTAATAATCGTCATTGCTCTCCCTTTCGGTTCCGCCTCTGATTGGTTCCGGATTGTTCACCTCTGTAACATTCTTATCCGGTTTTGCCATGAGGACTACCGTATCAGCTGCTACGTTGGAGCCGATACCACTTTCCACTGCTGACACAGATATGAGAACCGTTCCACATTCCTCGATTTCCTTTTCTTCCGTGGAACGAAACTCAATGGATGGTCCTGTGTCTGTTGATGGTGTACAGAATATTGTTCCTTCTGCTATCACTGCCCCTGGCGAGCCGGTAACCCTTACCTTACCAGATGCGCTCTTTGGCAGATGCCTGTCAAGATGCACTTGCCGCCCATGAAGGTCCAGCCATTCGTCCCATGCATACTGAGGAAAAGAAATCATCAATGCCCTTACCAGATGGTAATTTATAAACTCATCTTTTTCCAGTGCCGCAGGCTTGGTAAAGTCATACGGGAACCCGCCCGGCATATCGTCAATATCTGCCGGCAGGTTGTTCATCATCCGCTGATGGATTTCATCAGCACTGTTATTCTCAATAAAATCCGGTCTTATAAATTCTGGCTGCATGTTATCACCCCCTAAATTATGACTGTAATCTCTTCATCCCAGTCGACGCCCTTCACTTTGAATTTACAGTGCATATTATCACCGTCCCAGACGAATTCAAAACCAAAGACATCCTCTGTCCTGGGATTTACCATAAGCGCCTCTGTGATTGTCCTCTGCACCATTGACTCAACTGTTTCTTCATCGTCATTATCCAAGGCACGTTCCATTTCGACACCGATAGAAGCTGGATATGCCAGGCACCTGTAGCGCTCCGTCTGTGTAGTTTTGAAACACCATATGGCAAAAGCCTCCCTGCCATCACATTCTACCATGCGGTTTGCGCCATCTCTGACAAAATCGCCTGCTTCCGGATCCCATCTGACGCTTCTCCTGTATTCGGTATCATACCCTGCATTCTCTGGGGTAAACTCCGGTACTTGCACCACCGGAAATAGTTGTTGTGACATCCGCCTCTCCTCCTTATGATTTTTCGATGATATCCACAACTACCGCCTCGTTCTGTACCCATGCCACCAAGACGCGATCCCTGGGCTTGATTGATGGCGGCTTTACTGTATGCGTATGCCCCCCGGTGTGGTAGGTCTGTGTCTGCCCTTCGTGTCCAGCGTGACCGCCTTCCGATATGGTAAAACTCAGACTTCCCACATGCCTGCAGACCGAGTAATCCCCTTTGGGTATCGGAACCGGAAAAGTATTCGTAATCAGGCTGTAATTCGCCTGTATCTCCCCAAAATCCAATACCAAAGGTGAATCGTTCTCTCTTTTCATTCTCTGGCTCAAAACCGTTGCCAGCTTGCCCGTGCCAGGATGCCCATCAAATCCTCCCATCTTCGTCACCTCCATTAGTCAAATGTCCCATCATCCACCCATCCGTATACATTGCTCACGCTGTCCGTATGGATTAGCTGCCATGGGTGCGCCTTTCCTGAACCATCCTTTGCTGTGATCTTTGCCGGTCCCGCACCCGCACTGTACCCCTTTGCTCCAGGATAGCTGCTGAAATAGTGGATTCCACCGTGAAAATTCACAATGTCTCCCACTTGATACTCTTTTTTCTCCTCCTGTGTGCCATCATCGCCACTGCCTGCCTGTCCCTGCTCTGCATACTCCAGTTCCATTGTCATGCTGTAAGCGTCCGCATTGTGCTGAATACTCTTCACATAATAATAATCAGACACGGAACCGCTCATGATATAAACGAGATCGCCTTTTCGGACAAAGGGAACATCCGGACTCTGTACCATCATTTCCTTTTCTATCTTGCCCTCACCATCAAGTATTTCCTGAGCGGCTGAGTTTGCATCGCTCAGCGTTTCGTCTGATCCCCTGATGTAAATTCTCTGCCGGATGCCGTATTTGGTTTCTCCGTTCAAAGTGGCATCAACACTCCGCTTTCCATCGTCGTCGGCCTGGCCCACTACCTTTACCCTAGTAATGAGGTTTGCCACACTGATTGTCTGACTGAATGACTGTGTATTGTCCACCTTGAACACATACACCGCTTCATTGCTGCCCCACGGAACCACGCTCGTATACCCTTTCGCCGCCTTTATCATGCACTTTTCCTCTCCCCTTTTGACAGCATCATCCAGAAGTTCCAGCATAATATCTGACAAATACTTATTATTGCACACCGTTTTCCCATGGGAAGCATTAGGTCCCTTATATTCGCCCTGTGGTATCTCCCAATCATCAAAAATCCCTTGAAGCGCAGACTTTGTACTGGTTCCGGAGGGATAGTACCGATTGTCCTGGCTCTTCTGCAGCTTATATAGCTCGTCATAGCAGGTGCATTTCAGATTGTTCCCACTGTTCTTTTCCATAGGGTTCCAATTTTCCACATACCCTCTGGCCACTTCCTCATCAAGAGAGCCTCCGTCAGTTGCGAATATACCAATCAAGCACCCTGGCTTAATAATACTAGAAAGATACCCTTTTGAGGTCTTGTCATTCCTGACCGTGAAGGAGGAACGCACCGATATTTCATTTTCATTCTCTTCCCAGCCTAAATTCTGGATGAAATCCTTTATGTTATACTGGTTCCCAGCTTCGTCCATCACCACCACACGGTATTTTATTTTTGACAAATCAATCATTTATGCCTCCTATCCCGGAATCATCAGAACCTCACCCGGATATATCCAGTGTCCATGATCTGAACTTGATTTCCCATGTTTCTTTGCTTCCGCCTCGATTGTGCTGGCATTAGCATCATAGATCAATGTCCACTTGCTGCTGCTCCCCAACTGACTGGCTGCTATGCTCCATAGAGTATCCCCACTCCTAACCGTATATGGGCTGCCACCACCTCCACCACCTCCTCCGGAAGAATCACCGGAATCATTCCTCGGTTTGGTTTTCTTTACAAATGTTGCAATCTGAAGCTCATTTGTTGTGTAAATCTGCAGTGGCTTTTTCTGCACAAAAGTTATTGAATACGCAACATTCCCATATGCGCCTACGAGCCTTGGCTGGAATGAAGAAATCGTGACATCCACGTTAATCCACGTTTCAGTCACAATCAGATTCAGCACTGTTTCATTCTTCATGAAATCATTCAGAATTTTCACGCACTCATTCGGCTTCTTCCAGCTGTTCTTCTTTACAATCGGCTCCTTCCTTTTGGACTTTCCAAAAAACACGCCATCCCATGTGAACTCTGCCACGTCCGTCCCTTTTGGCATCTTCACGGTACCCTGTGATATAATGTCAAAGCTCTGGTACTTGGCTCCATACTTTCCCTGTATCTTTTCTGGTAATGCCGGAAACGTAAACTTTGAACCGTTCCCGACAGGAATCAATTTTATGTTCACAATTTACGCCTCCTTTAGCGGCATATTGGAAAATACCTCTTTCAGATTTGCGGCTATCTCGCCGCTCAGTTCGTCAGCCATTTCCTTCATGTGCCTTCTGATTACCCGCATAATGTCCTCTTCGCTCTGCCCGTCGCCGCCATGAACTACAAACTCCGGAGACATGCTCACATTTACCTGCACTGGTGTGCCACCAGAACTGCTTTCCCGCTCTGCCGACACAGGTTGATATGATTGCGCTGTTTCCATATTATAAGTACCATCTGTGGTTTCATTATAGGCTAAGGGAGCATTTTTATTTACATCATTGAATAAATTATAGTTGCTTGCCGTATCGCCAAAAATAGAGCCTCCTACATATCCCCCGTCAGCATGGGCAGATACCCCTAATGCAGCTCCTGCCTGCTCATACAGCTCCAATGCCCTGGTCCTTCTGCTCGGATTCGTGGGAATGACGAACTCGCCATATCCTTCCTCTGCCAGCCAAGAAAGCTGCGGTCCCCCACTAACATAACCTCCTGCCGCATGACCGCTTGCCATGGTATTGTATGTTGTCAACAGTGTCGGTAATCCTGTTATGTTGTAATTCGGCGTCACATTTACGGTTGGACTGATAGAAAATGGACTCGCTGCGGCTGAGTCAAGCGATGTCTGCAGGCTGGTTCTTAAAAGTGACGAACCTCCTAACAGGCTTGTGGATGCCCCATTATTCAGAGAATCGCCAAAAGCCGTTCCCGCTGTCTGCCATTCTGCTACCAGCTGTTCGTAATACTCGTTTGAAATCGGACCATACTGTGCCATAACGGAAGAGAAATCAAAATCTCCTGTCTGCTGTGTCATGTACTGCTCCAGAAATGAGTTGAGTGTTTCCTGATCGTTGCTACTCTCTAAGGCATTGTGCAGTGCCTCCGAATATGACTGCTTGATGCTCTCAAAATACTCTCCGTAATACTCTGACATAGGTTTCGCTGCGTCCTCAGCTGATAATCCAATAGTCGGTCCCTCCGCCGGTCCAGTGATGGACTCCATAAGGGCGCTCCAGTCATTGTTCGTCATGGAATCCCAATCTATCGCCTCCTTGATTTCATCCGCTGTAGGAATCTGGCTCTGGAAATCCCGAATAATCGTTTCCTTGGTTCCTTCTGGCACTGCAAGCGCTGTCTGGATCAGCTCTGCCGCAATCGTGGTCTGTTCAGCTGTATCAAGATCCAGCTTATCAAGTCCCATCCAACCAATAACATCCGCCGTACTCCATGCCGTTACATCTGGATGTGCCAGCATAATATTGTCTAATGCCTGGGACAATTTCTCCGTTGTCGTCCCCTCGATATCCGGTAAAATATCCTCCATCTTAGAGCCCCATACTTCAGCGATGCTCTCCAGATTGAAGCTGCTTACCCTTGCGTTCAGCTCGTTTATCTGTGCGTAATAGCCATCCGTTGCCTCTGCAACCGCCTTGTCGTACTCTTCTTGCGTAATCGCTCCGTCTGCCAGTTGTAAATTCAGATTGGTAAGCGTCAATGTAAGAGCGCTCTCGTACTGCTCGGATGCAGATGCCACATTCGCCTGCAATTCTTCCTGCAGGGCATTAAAGCTATCCATATCCAAGGCAGCTCCGTTATATTTAATCTTCAAAGCCTGCATTTCCGCATCTGTCTTTGCCTCCGTCAGCTTATTCGTAATTGCTGAAATCTGCTCCTGCAGACTTTCCAGTTCCGCCGCCTCGTCCAGCGTAATAACACTGTCCTCCAGGGCAATATTCATAGAATCTGTCAGCTGGGTACCTAAATCCTCAATCTGGCTCTTCAATTCTCCATAGTAGCTATCCAGTCCAGAGGTGTCCGCCTCCCCTCCTGTAAGAAGTTTCAGCGCAACCGTAGCCTGGTAATGGTTATCGTCAATAAATGTCTGACTTGTACTGAGGAAACTTTCAATGGCACTCTTATAACCGTCCTTATCTGTTTCCGACAGTTCCATACCCAGACCGACTTTCCAGTTTTCCTTTTTCAAGCCGGTTACTGAGGATTGCAGATTGTTCAGCGCCGCCTCCGTATCAGCTGTTGCTTTAGCAAACTCGCTTAATTCCTCCGCCATATCGGCAAAGGTAATCTCAGATGCCACTTTTTTGACCTCTGCCAGCGACAGAGAAATATCCCCGAAAGCCTTTTTTGCGACATTCGCACATTCCTCTTGGAACATCAATGCAAACTGTTCTGCAGAAACTTCTGAATCATTCATAGCCTGCGTCAGCGCCTCATTTTTGAATGTGACATCTTCGATTGATAACCCAGTGGCTTCAAAGACTTTCTGCGCCTTTTCAGCCTCTTTTTGCATTTCCTCTAAATTTTCCTGATACTCCTCCTTTACCTTGTTTCCCTTGATCCACCCAGCAATACCGCCGACACCGGCACCTACAAGGGCACCGACTGCCGTTCCGATTCCCGGAATAATAGAACCTATCGCTGCGCCTGCGGCGGCTCCGGCTGCTACTCCACCGGCTTTCCATGCAGCAGACTCACCATATGCCGCTTTTTCATCCGTGTCTTCCGATTTGAATGCCTTATATGCGTCAAGCGCACTGCTTACAAGCGTCGCTCCTGCGGCTATTCCACCAGTTATTCCAGCTGCCCCAACTGCCGCTGCGGCTCCTCCTGACATCGCTGTTCCTGCACCAAAATATCCTCCTGCGGTGGCTGTCCCCCCAGTCAAAGAATATCCTGCATTTGCAAGTACATTCAGCAGCCCGCTGCCCTGTACCATCTGATTGCCTGTACTCCCGATGAGGGAACCAATGAGGGATGTCCCTGCGGCATTCGCACCAAACAGCCCCCTGCCTATGCCTACCGCCCCCCTTCCCATGCCGATGAACGGCATAGCAATCTTGCTGAGCATAACAGCCGATAATACCGAGGACAAATCTGCCGATTCCCCACCAGGAAGTAATTTCCCGGCATTTGACAGCAGATTTTTAAACCCTTGCCACAATTTTTCCGACACTGCATTAAAGTCAAATCCCTCCGAAAACCCCTTCGCAAAAGAAGCGCCAATGCTTACACCCTCATCGAGAGTTTCACCAATATCTATCCCCAGCAAAGTCATGACCCCGATTTTCAGGCCAGTGCCAATTCCTTCTCCGATATCCTGTGCAAATCCAGCAAACTTTGCTTTTCCTGTACTATTCCACCATTCAGAAAACGGCTCTGCTATAAATTCATCCCAGGCTATTTTCACCTTTCCGAAAAAATCTGCTTCCTGCCACTCCTTTGTGTCTGCAATTTCATTAAATTTTCTTTGTATCCGGCCAACTTTGACATCAATCCAATCCATAAATTCACTCAACCCCTGCTCGACTGCTGGCATCTGGTCTGTCAGCCAATCAGCAAGGCTTCTTATATAAGGGGATAACCTTTCTCCAAAAGAGATTTTCACTCCGTCCACGGCGCTTTGCAACAATGTGATGGACCCTTGCAGGTTATCCAGCATGGTCTCCGACATTTGAGCCGCTGCGCCGTCCGCATTATTGATTGCATCAGCCAGCTTATTATAATCCTCTTCGGATGCGTTCAAGATTGCCAAAAAGCCCTTTTGAGCATAAGTCCCTGCAATCGTATTGCCCAGAACCGCCTTCTGTTCATCTGAAAAATCTGCCGTTGCATCCCTCAGCTCTTTCATGACATCCGAAAAGTCCCTTGCGGTGCCATCCGAATTAAAATAAGCAATCCCAAGCTTATTCAATGCATCCGCTGCCCCATTCGTGTTTGTGGAAAGTCTGGTAAAAATGGAGTTCAATGCCGTTCCTGCCATGTTCCCCTTGATCCCGGCATTTGCCATAAGGCCTGTAGCCAATGCCACATCTTCGATTGAATACTTCAATGTGCCTGCCATAGCTCCCGCATACTTGAATGTCTCTCCCATAAGGGCCACGTTCGTGTTTGCATTGCTGGAAGCTGCAGCCATTACATCAGAAAAATGCCCAGCCTCACCGGCCTTCATACCGAATGCCGTCAATGCATCTGTAACGATGTCTGATGTCGTCCCAAGGCTTTCACCGGATGCTGCGGCTAGGTTCAGTATGCCTTCAATGCCGCCCAACATGTCCTCTGTCTTCCATCCAGCCATAGCCATATAATTGAAAGCCTCTGCCGATTCCGCCGCCGTGAATTTTGTAGTGGCTCCCATTTCTTTCGCCTTATTCGTCAGCTTAGTCATTTCCGAACCGGTAACACCGCTTATTGCCTGCACCTGTGACATAGCAGCCTCAAAATCCTTATAGGTTTCTATCGTATCTTTCAGACCTATACTGACTCCGAGGACTGCTCCAACTTGAAAGACAGGATTTTTCAACAGATTTATAATCCCTCTCACGGGCGAAGTGATCAGGTCAACGGCTCGCATAGTAACGCTCCACGTTTTCCCCGCAAAGCCTCTCAGTCCGTTCCCGAGCGTGGAGAGGATCGGCGCAATCCTGTCCTTTGCCTCCAGCAGAATCTCATACTTTTCCTTCGCCCAGCTTGCCAGGCTCTTCTCCGTTTTCTGCGCCTGTCTGTCAAACTGTGTTACAGTGCCGTTTGCCTTTTTCGCCGCACCATTGGCACTCTCCGCCGCCTTTTCCATACGTTCAAAATTCCTTGTGACATTAGAAAGCTCGGGGTCAGTATTATCTATCGTCTCGATGGGTATCTCAATTTTAACCGTTTCCGCCACTATCTTCACCTCCTTTCGTCCGTGATTCCAGAGATATTCTCATAGAGGCAAGCATAAATGCCTGCACTCCTTTAGGTTTCTGGTAAAATTCATCCGGGGTAATTCCTGTCGTCTGGAAAATGTGATGCAACAGACAAGCCTTTCCCCCGGCGCTGATTAGTTTTTTGCTACTTCCTCCAGATTGGATTCGTAGCCGCTGAGCTTGTCGATTGCCTCTAGAATTTTATCCTTCTCGCCAGCTTTCAACGAATACTCGATCACATCCAGACCGTTCATGATGCGGTCCTTCTTGGCATTCAGTGCGTTCCATATATTGCGGTTATCCCACAGCTTTTCCTTGTCCTCATCCACCGTGGCCTCGTAGATGATTTCCGACTGATATTTGATTCTGTCAGTATCCTCCGGCAGCTTCATTCCAAGCTGCTTATTCCGCACATACTTGGTATGTTTTCTCTTGCACTTCTCGTATTCCTGAGAGCTGAGAGGCCGGATGTTAAACGCAAAATACAGTCTGCCTTCCCGGACAATCTCGATGCGCTGTGTCTCTTCTGAAGCGAACTCTGCCGCTTCGATAAGACCCTTGATAAAATCCTCTTCATTCGTCCGGATCAGCGCATTAGTATCTTCCTCTCCCGTTTCATATTCTTTTATTTCCTGCTGTGAGGTTTCCTCCGTTGCCTTGCCTTCTCCCACGGTTACTCCTTTTACAAAATCTTTCATTTGCTTCTCCTCCATTTCTGCATAATAAAAGAGGGCAGCCGTCTGCCACCCTCCAATTTCCTATTTTAATCTCTGTCAATGCCTAGCAGCGACTGTAACTTAGGCGCCCGATTGACAAAGAAATTCCAGTTACGTTTGATCACATCTCCTATGGATACATTCTGGATATCCACCTGCCCAGAAGGAATACAATCCCGGTAGATCACACGTTCTTCCGAACCGTTCCTCCCAAGAAGCGAACCCTGAAAATCCCATACGGGCATAATCTGTGTCACCAGTGCATTCATCAGCTCTTCTATAAATTCATCATCCTCAACTACAATCTGCGACATAGTAAGACTGACAGCAAAAGTGTTTGCCGTTTCATGCTCCTGCGCATCACCAAGAACGCTGTACTTTGCGTTATTCCAACTTACATTTGATGAAAACTGCTCCACCGTTGCGAGCAGAACACCATCCTTGTTGTAAAACGCACCATCCTTACCAGTCCTTGCATGTCTGGAATCTCCTGCTGC
>Ga0137306_102858_pt1 | contig 13792 bp, 9 predicted proteins | sample Inofroosms_March_FD_97187 | JGI IMG/M metagenome (GOLD analysis project Ga0137306, IMG submission 97187) | Mouse cecal microbial communities from Vienna, Austria - N-Acetylneuraminic and N-Acetylglucosamine D2O microcosms_March | ecosystem: Host-associated > Mammals > Digestive system > Large...
GTAAAGAAGATCGCAACGAGAGAAAGCTATGGCAATGCTTTGGCCGAGCTGGGAAAAGAACATGAGGACGTGGTAGTGCTGGACGCGGACCTGGCGGCAGCAACCAAGACAGGCGTATTTAAGAAGGCGTTTCCGGAACGCCATATTGACTGCGGTATCGCGGAGTGCAATATGATCGGCGTGGCGGCAGGGCTTTCCACCACCGGAAAGGTTCCCTTCGCAAGCTCCTTCGCTATGTTTGCGGCAGGGCGCGCCTTTGAGCAGGTGCGCAACTCCGTAGGATACCCGAAGCTGAACGTAAAGATCGGCGCGACCCATGCGGGAATCTCCGTAGGGGAAGACGGGGCCAGCCACCAGTGCAACGAAGATATCGCACTGATGCGCACAATCCCGGGGATGGTTGTCATCAACCCGGCCGATGATGTAGAAGCAAAGGCAGCGGTGAAAGCTGCATATGAGCACCAGGGACCGGTCTATCTGCGGTTCGGCAGACTGGCCGTTCCAGTGATCAACGACCGCCCGGATTACAAATTTGAACTGGGTAAAGGTGTGGTTCTGCGGGAAGGAAAGGATCTGGCCATCATCGCCACCGGACTTCCTGTGGCAAACTGTCTGGAAGCGGCCGAGAAGCTGGCGGCAGACGGCATTGAGGCAAAGGTCATCAATATCCACACCATCAAGCCGCTGGACGAAGAGCTGGTGGTTGCGGCTGCGAAGGAGACCGGCAAGGTCGTTACCGTGGAGGAGCATTCCGTCATCGGCGGACTGGGAAGCGCGGTATGCGACGTGCTGTGCGCTCAGGCTCCGACGAAGGTCTTAAAGATCGGTATCAACGATACTTACGGGGAGTCCGGGCCGGCAGCAGAGCTTGTGAAAAAATACGGTCTGGATGCAGAAAGCATTTATGAAAAAATAAAATCTCAGATTCTGTAAGGCGATTTAAAAATCGGGGATGAAAAACAAATTTTGTTAAAGGAATGAACACAATTTCATCACAAAGGCTGGCTATGATAGGGGTATAAAATGAAACAATAAAAATAAATATACAAGAGAAAGAAGGATATAGTATGGATAATCAGTATAATTATTACAATCCGGAAAATTCCCAGAGTACTTATCAGAATTACAGCCAGCCTGAACATACAGGCAGAGAAAAAAAGCAAAAGAAAAAGATGCCCAAGGCCGCCGCGGTGATCGGCCTGGCACTGCTGTTCGGCGTTGTATCCAGCGCCACCTTCCTGGCCTCCAATATTTTGGGGAACAAGATCCTGGGACTGGAGAATACGTCTTCGCCGAAGAGCGAAGCAAGAACGGCCACTCCGATGGCCAGCAGCGTCTCAAAATCCACCTCGGCGGTGACCTCTGACGTGTCCGCCATAGTGGAGAATGTGATGCCGTCGGTGGTATCCATTACGAACCTGAGCATTCAGCAGATACAGGACTTTTTCGGCGGAACGCAGAAGTATGAGACACAAAGTGCAGGGACAGGGATCATCATCGGACAGACAGACGACGAGCTTCTGATCGTGACGAACCATCACGTGATCCAGAGCAGCGAGACGCTGACCGTTACATTTTCCGACGAATCCAGTATTGAGGCCCATGTCAAAGGCAGCAATCCGGGGCATGACGTGGCGGTGATCGCAGTGCAGAAGAATCAGGTTTCTGAAGAGACGATGAAGAATATCGCGGTTGCTACATTAGGGGATTCCACACAGCTTAAGGTAGGGGAACCGGCCATTGCCATCGGCAATGCACTGGGCTACGGACAGTCCGTGACCACCGGCGTGATCAGCGCGGTTGACCGGGTCATTCCTACAGAACAGTCCTCTGGGGAGGGCGAAGCACAGGGCATCAGCATGATCCAGACCGACGCAGCCATCAATGAAGGCAACAGCGGCGGCGCGCTGCTCAATATAAACGGGGAAGTGATCGGCATCAATTCCGCCAAGATTGCGGGAAGCAAGGTGGAAGGCGTGGGATACGCGATCCCAATCAGCGATGTGTCGGATATTATTGACGGCCTGATGAACCAGAAGACAAAGTATAAGGTGGCGGAAGGCAGTCAGGGCTATCTGGGAATCACATGCTTTGACGTGGAAAACGCGCAGAAGTACCATATGCCGAGCGGCGTCTATGTATATGAGACGGTAGAAGGCGGGCCTGCGGACCGTGCAGGCATTACAAAGGGCAATATCATTACTGCAGTGAACGGAAGCGGCGTGGACGGCAAGGACGCGCTTCAGAAGGAACTGACCTACTATGCGGTGGGTGAGACGGTCAACGTGACAATCCAGGTTCCGGAGAACAATGGAGAATATACAGAAAAAACCGTCCGGGTTACGCTTGGGGAACTGGAACAGTAAACGCCGGATATTCATATAGAGATAAAAAACAGGAGAGAAAAGCTGTCCGCAGACAATGGGGCAGCTTTTTTCTTACCCTTTGCCCGGCAAAATGCACTCTGCCGGCTGTTTTTGCGCATGTGAGTGCAATGATTGTGAACCGCGGCACTCTGCTCTGCTGCTTTGTCGAATTTACCTGACATAGAATGATAAATTCAGCTTTTTTCTTATGCTATGCTTTAGGAAAAAATAGCAGAGGTGAGTGTAATGGAAAGACAGATACCCAAAAACGTGCGCCAGATCGGCAACGTAAGCGATACTCCGAAGATCTATGTGGAGGATTATGTAGATACATTTTTTTCACAGTTATGCGATAAGGCAGGGGAGTCCCCCGTGGGGGCGTTTCTGGTAGGCGATATACAGAGTACGGAGGATGAGGAGTATGTATACATCTACGGAGCCATCCAGATGCATGAATTGAAGCTGTCGGGCACGGAGTATGTCCTGGACGAGGATACCTGGAAGCACGCGTACGAGGACTGCAAGCAGTATTTTGAGGATGGGGAAATGCTGGGGTGGTTTGTGGCCCACGCCGGGGTGCCGCTGTCGGCGGAGGAAAACGTGACTGCGCTGCACAAAAAGTCCTTTCCCAAAAAGAATACGGTGTTTATCATAAAAGATCCGGGAGAAAAGGAAGAAGCGTATTTTGTGCACAAGCTTGACGACCTGATGGAGATCGGAGGGCACTATACATACTATGAAAAAAATCCGTGTATGCAGAATTATATGATCTCTGCCAGAAAGAAAAACGGGGCGAGCCCCACAGAGACCGTGGAGGACCAGGCGGCAAAGGACTTCCGGAGTATTGTCCGTTCCAGGGAGGAGCAGATGATGAAGCAGCGCTCCAACCGGATGATGTACGCTTTGAGCACCAGCCTTGTGCTGCTGGTGGTGATCATGGGTGTTGCCACCATGAACAACTTTGACAAGATGCGCTCCGTCCAGAACACCCTGGAAAATCTGTCCGGCACCGTGGCGTCAGACGACGGGCAGGTGCAGCAGACGGACGGAAAGGTCTCATCCTCCGGAACCCCTGCTGCATCCGGTGAGGCCGGGGCTCAAGGGGACGCCGGAACAGACGGAAACGACCAGGCCCAGCCGGACGGACAGGCTCCGGGGCAAAACCAGCCAGGCGGGACGGCCCAGGAAGGACAAGCCCAGCCGGAGGGGCAATCCCAGGGAGGACAGGCTCAGGCAGACGGGCAGACCCAGGAAGGACAATCCCAGTCAGGCGGGCAATCCCAGGGCGGATCGGATCAGGCAGGCAGCCAGGCTGCCGGTGAAAACGGGCAGGCAGGAGGAAATGCGGCGGATGTCGGAAACGGCGCCCAGACACCCCAGGAGCCGGCCGTGGAGACCAGCGGAGGAGCGCTTGGCGAGGGAAATCCGGAAGGGTCTGACGGCTCCGGTACCTCTGCCCCCGCGGGAAATAACGGAAGCGACGGAATCTATGTCGTGGAACAGGGGGATACCCTGGCGATCATCAGCCAGAAGCTGTACGGAGACATTTCCCATGTGGATGCCATCTCCAGGATGAACGGGCTGACAGACGGAAATTTAATTTATATTGGTCAGAAATTGCTATTACCATAAAAAGATGGTATACTATAACCCGGTGATTGAAAAAAACGCAGCCTGGGAACAGATTATGCAATAAGAGGTATCAGAACTGATATGACGCAAAAGAAAAATCCAAATTTAAAGCTGATGGAGCCGCCGGGCCCGGAGAAGCCCAGGAAAAAAAAACGAAGGCATCCGCGGATCAGGCTGAAAAAGCTGGCCGTCCCCGTATTTCTCACGGGTATGGTACTGCTGGGGACCTACCTGTTGATTACGAACCATCTGTATCACAAGGCAGCCCAGACCGCGGCCTATAAAAGAGAGACTTCGGACAGCAACCGCTACGCCGCGTTCAGGAACGGGATCATTCGTTACGGCAGAAACGGCGTCACCTTCCTGAGCCGGAGAAACGAAGTGCTCTGGATTCAGCCCGGACAGTTTCAGAATCCGGTGGTGGACATAAATAACCAGACATTTGCGATTGCCGATTCCGGAGGCAATTCAATACAGATCTTTACGGAGAAAGGACTGAAAGGAGAATTTGAGACCAATCTTCCGATTGAAAAATTTTCCCTTTCGAATCAGGGGATTGTAAGCTCGATCCTGAAAAATGAAAACGCGCCCATGGTGGTGACCTATGATTCCACCGGCAATATCCTGGTGGAGAATCAGGTGGTGACGGGAAGCATGGGCTATCCGGTGGCCCTGGAGATGTCTCCGGACGGAAAAGTCCTGATCGTTTCCTATCTCGATATGAAAAACGGCGCGCTGAAGTCCAGGGTCGCCAGTTACAATTTCGTGGAGGAAGGGGCGGACAAGGAGAACCATCAGGTTGGCATAGAAGAGTACGAGGACTCTGTCATGCCGGAGATTTTTTTTATGGACGCGGTTACGTCCGTTGCGGTGGGCGACCATTCCTTTGCTATATCGAAGGGAAGCCGGATACCGGAGAAAAAAACGGAGATCAATCTGTCTGGCGAGATCAGAAGCACATTTCATACCAGCCGGTATATAGGCTTCATCCTGCTGAACGAGGAAAAATCCGGCTACGAGCTGCGGCTGTACAACAAGTCGGGCAAGCAGGTCATGAACCGCGCGATTTCCGGGGAGTTCAGCAATGTATATATGGAAGGAAATGAAATTATATTATATGAAGGTTCCAGATGCAGTATTTATACAAATATGGGGATGCCGCGTTTTGACGGGGATCTTAAGGACGATATCCTGATGATGGTTCCGATGGAAGGCATCAACCAATACATGATGATGAGTACGGATGAATTACGGGTCATTTATTTGACCGGATAGGAGAAAAGCGATGGAGAACTGGTTATTGATCATTGTAGGAGTTATATTTTTTGTGGGCATTGTGGCAGGGGCGGTCCGCGGTTTTTTGAAAATCGGGATCTCCCTTTTATCCACAGGGCTCACCGCTGCGTTATTTGCATTTCTCGCCCCTCACGTGGGGAACGCGCTGGCCCAGTACACCCCTTTGGATGAGCTGATCCAGGAAAAGATTGTGCAGGCGTTTCTCCCCGAGATCTCGGCGGAGACGCTTTCAGACAAGGATCTGAGCGGAACTCCGCTTGCGGGGATGCCTCTGGAAGACATCGAGAAGCTTTCCAGCCTGGACTGGAAGCGCCTTGGCATTACGATCGACGATTTTGCCAACATCTACGGAAATATCCCGAAGGACCAGCAGATCAAAGAAATTGAAGAATCCCCAATGCCCGATTTCTTAAAGGATCTTTTACTGGAAAACAATAACACGGCGATCTATGAAGAACTGGATGTGACGTCCTTTCCCCAGTATATCGCCACCTATATATCCCGGATGATGCTCAACGTGGTCTCGTTCCTGGTGACCTTTATTCTGGCCTTTGTCATTGTGAAGGCACTGATGGCGGCTGTGGATATTCTGGGAGACCTTCCGATCCTGGGCGTGTTCAACTATCTGGGGGGCGCTGCGGTGGGAGCGTTGTGCGCGCTGCTGTTTGTGTGGGTGCTGTTCCTGGTGATCGCGGTCTGCTACTCCATCCCCATCGGAAAGGTCTGCTTTGATATGATCGAGGACAGCGTGCTGCTGAAACTGTTATACGACAGCAACCCTCTGCTTACAAGACTGGTTTCATTTTAACGATTAGAAGTTACTGTTCACACCCTACGGGTGCTCCAGTAACACGATTAGAAAACCTTAAGAAATGAACCCTGCCGGAATCCTTGCACTTTTTGTCGAAAATTGGTATGATAAACGAGGAGAAGTGAAAAACGCGTATAATTAATAGGAGGGACAAATTGTGGCAGAGGAAGTAATTCGCATGCAGGAAGGAACGGAAACCCCATCGGAACCGATGGGGACGGTGATTTCCATGGAGTCCGTCAAGCCGGCGGCGGAGAATGTTGCACAGCAGCGGGAACAAGAAGAGGGGAATACACAGGAACAGGTACCGGAGGCAGTACAGGCCGGGCCCGTTTCGGAGGAGGCGCCAAAGCCCGCAAAGGAGACAGCGCCGGGGCCGGTATTTTACGAACCGCCCCAAAGGGAACGGGAGGAAGAACCGGAGTCCGGCGGACATGCGGGAGAGTCCGCACGGGGCTGGAAGAAGAAGCGGGGCAGCGACTTCTTTCATCTGCGGAAGGATCTTGAGGATTTTACAAGGGAGGACTGGATTCTGTCCAGGATACCCCAGGAAGATCTGATGGAATATCTCAGAATGGAGCAGAAGAACAGCGAGATGCTCCGAAACGCAAAGGAGATAAAGGAAAAGAGGATTTTTACGACACTCCAGATCGCGCTTTCCATGTCCGCCATTGTGGCGGTCGTGGCATTGCTGAAGGATAATCCGACGGTACTGGTGAATATTCTGTACATAACGGGGATTGTGATCGCTCTGTGGATCTGGCGGGGAAAACAGGATAAATGATCCGCCTTCTTACAGGCGGACCGGAGAGGCAGGGTGGCGCATGCAAAAGGAAGAACTTTGGGAAAAATTGATCCTACATCAGGGAAAGACGTTTCATACGGTAAAAGGACTGGAATTTCGATATCAGGTGATCGGCGGAGAACTGTTCATAGACAGACGCTCCAAATCGATCACACGGGCAACGGTCGAAAAAGCCTGGGACAAAATCCAGGCCAGGCCGGGAGAGATTACCGGGCCGAAAAGCCTTGGAGTATTCGGCGCGCCCTATGTGTGGGCAGTTTTTAAAGCATTTGGAATCGTGTGAAAGACGGCGTTTTTTTGGAACGGCGGTCGAATTTTGCCGGAGGATTTGTTTTACATTTTCTGGTATATTTCTCTTTTCATTTTGTAAGATATAAAGTATAATAGAATTTAATATACGGAAATAAAACAAGCGGTAACGAGGTGGGCTTATGAAGAAAAATGATACCAGTAAAACAACAGCAGCCAGCAAAGAGGCAAAGACCGTCAAGCCGAAGAAAGCGGCGCAGCCTTACGAGATCGGAGAACTCGACCAATATCTGTTCGGACACGGCACCCATTATGAGATCTATAAGAAGATGGGTGCTCACAAGGTGACAGTAGACGGCGTGGAAGGCGTATACTTTGCGGTATGGGCGCCCCATGCGGAGAAGGTATCCGTAGTCGGAGAGTTCAATGGCTGGGAGGCGGATGCAGACGAGATGGAGCGGCTGGAGCCGGCGGGGATCTATACACGTTTTGTTCCCGGCGCAAAAGAAGGGGACATGTACAAGTTCTGCATCGAGACGATGAAAGGCGAGAAGCTGTACAAAGCAGATCCCTTTGCCAACTATTCGGAGCTGCGCCCGGGCAATGCCTCACGGGTGGCCGATATCTCACACTTTACCTGGTCGGATGACGCATGGATGGAAGCGCGTGAGAAGTGGGACAACACGAAGAACCCGATGTCTGTTTACGAGGTGCATATGGGTTCCTGGATGCGCCATCCCTGCCGGGAGGATGAGGGCTTTTATACGTACCGTGACTTCGCGGTATCCGTCACGGAGTATGTCAAGAAGATGGGGTATACCCATGTGGAGCTGATGGGCATTGCGGAGCATCCCTTTGACGGCTCCTGGGGCTACCAGGTGACCGGATACTACGCGCCTACGTCGCGTTACGGCACTCCGGAGGACTTTGCGTACCTGGTGAATTATCTGCATAAGAACAAGATCGGCGTCATTCTGGACTGGGTGCCGGCGCATTTCCCGAGAGATGCCCACGGCCTGGCGGATTTTGACGGGACACCCACTTTCGAATATGCGGATCCGAGACGGGGAGAGCATCCGGACTGGGGAACGAAGATTTTTGACCTGGGCAAGAGCGAGGTGGAGAACTTCCTGATCGCCAATGCGCTGTTCTGGATCGAACACTACCACGTGGACGGCCTGCGGGTGGATGCGGTGGCGTCCATGCTGTATCTGGACTACGGCAAGCAGGACGGACAATGGGTTGCCAATAAATACGGCGGCAATGAGAACCTGGAAGCCATCGAGTTTTTCAAGCATCTCAATTCCGTGGTGCTGGGAAGAAACCATGGAGCGGTCATGATCGCGGAAGAATCCACCGCATGGCCGAAGGTGACCGGGGCGCCGGAAGAGGACGGACTCGGTTTCAGCATCAAGTGGAACATGGGCTGGATGCACGACTTTACAGAATATATGAAGCTGGATCCGCTGTTTCGGAAGAATGCCCACTACATGATGACATTCTCCATGGAATACGCATACAGCGAGAATTACATCCTTGTGCTCTCCCACGATGAGGTGGTGCATCTCAAGTGCTCCATGCTCAACAAGATGCCGGGCCTGGGATTTGACAAGTTTGCGAACCTCAAGGCTGCCTATGCGTTTATGATAGGACACCCGGGCAAGAAGCTGCTCTTCATGGGACAGGATTTTGCACAGCTCAGGGAATGGAGTGAGGAGCGGGAGCTTGACTGGTTTCTGCTGGCGGAACAGCCCCATCAGCAGATCCAGAACTGGGTGCAGGAGCTTCTGCATCTGTACCGGAAGAACAAGGCGCTTTACGAGATGGATACGGACGAAAAAGGCTTTGAATGGATCAATAAGGACGACATTTTCCGAAGCATTTTCAGCTTCGTGAGATATTCCAAGGACAGGAAAAGAAACCTCCTGTTTGTATGCAATTTCACTCCGATGGAGCGGGAGGACTACCGGGTCGGCGTACCCAGGGGCAAGCAGTATAAGCTGATCCTGAACAGCGATGACGAAAGGTACGGAGGAACAGGAGGGGAACGGCCGCTGATGTACAAAGCAGTCAAGAAGGAATGCGACGGGCAGAAATATTCCTTTGCATATCCGCTGCCGCCGTACGGAGTAGCAGTGTTTGAATTTTAAACATGAAACTATAACAGAAGCAGGTAAAAACCTTCCGCAATTTTGCGGAAGGTTTTTTTTCGGCATTATTGAAAGAATTATGGACTTATGTTAGAATATACAAAGTATTGTTGGCTTTTATACGGAGGAATTCCCAATGAATGAAAAAAAGAGATCATGGTATGGCTTAATCTATATTTTATTTTTAATGGCTGCAATTATCATACTGTTCTGGTGGTATACCGTGCAGAACAGCAAGCGTATTGAAAAACAGAACCTGAATTATGCCGAGGATTCCGCCCAGCAGACAGCGCAGTCGATCTCGAAGGAGTTTGAAAATGCCATCAACCGTATCAGCACTTACGCATATTTCCTTGGGGAAGGGCTGTCCGAGCCGAAGGTCAGCGCGGAAGGACTCAAAGGAATGACGGGAAATTCTCTGTTTGATTCCTTCATTTATACGGATGCCAATGGAATCAGCCTGACCTCCGACGGGGTGGTCTCGGATACTTCGGAAAAGGAATACTATGTCAGAGGGATGAACGGCGAGACGGGCATGTCCGTTGAGAAGGAGTCCAGCCTGTTTGACGAGACGGTGGTGACCTTTTTTGCACCCTTACATTACCAGGGACAGATCATCGGCGTGCTGGAGGGAATCTATTCTGCAAATTCCTACCTGTGCGACCTGCTTTCCGCCAGCTATTTCGGGGAAAAGGCGGATGTATATCTCTGCATGGGGGACGGAATGAAGATTTCCAGCTCGGACGGAGAAGAGAACGCCGAGAACATATTCACCATGCTGAGCGACTCCCATATCGTCAGCCAGGAATCCTTGGAAGAGATAAAAAAGATCTTTGAGTTCGGCGGGGAAGGCGCGTTCATCTGTCCGAACGGCAGTAAAACGGACAATATCTGTGTGATCAACCTGCCGGGCAATGAATACGTCCTTGTACAGATGTTTCCAAAGAGTGTCACCCAGACCATGATCAATAATGCAAACCGGACAGGAAGCATACTGGAGAGCATGCTGATTACGCTGTTCATTATATACATCATCATTCTCCTGACCAGGACTAGAAAAGAGAAAAAACGGCTGGAAAAAGAGAACCGGGAGATGGGTTATGTCATCGGCGGCGTGAATACATTGTTCGCCCGCTTTGTTATGATCGACTTTGAGAAGGGAACCTACCACTATCTTTCCGGAACACGCCCGGAGCGGGACGAAATCGAATGCAACGGCATGATGGAAGACCTGTGCGAATATCTGTGCACCTTCCTGATCGCGGAAGATGACCGGGAAAAGTTTTCAGAGCTGTTCAATGTCAACAGCCTTGCGGAGATGCTGGGAACAGACGAGACGGATGTGCGTCTGGAATACCATGTGCAGAGAAACGGCGAGCCCGAATGGGAACATATGAATGTGATCTGCCTGGAACGGAAGGACGGCAGGGTGAGCAAGGCCCTGTTTATCCGGCAGAACATCACCGAGGTCAAGGAGAGGGAGCTGCGTATCCAGGCGGAGATCTCCCTTGCAAACCGGAAAGAAAGGCAGTATCGGATCGCGATTACGTCAAAAGCCCTCTATACGTTTGACTTTAATCTGACACAGGACCAGATCGAACGGGATATTGTCTGCATGCACGGCGACAGGCTGGAATCCATGGTGGAGAGGGTCGGGCTTTCGCTGCCCTGCAGGGCTTCGGAGTGGTTTGAGCGATGGAAGCGGTATGTGGCCGATGAATCCATGGAAGATTACTGCGCAACGATCAATGCGGATTATCTGAAAAAATGTTTTGCAGAGGGTGATACGGAGATCAATGTGGAGTATTGGAGCGAGGATCTCGACGGCGAGAAGATCTGTGTGCGCCAGTCCTTTATCATGACATGGGACGACGACACGGGAGACATCATGGTCATGGTTGTTACCAAGGAGATCACCGGCCAGGTGAAGAGGCAGATGGAACAGACCCAGGCCCTTCAGGATGCGCTGCTCGAAGCACAGCACGCCAATAATGCAAAGACCACCTTCCTCTCCAATATGTCCCATGATATCCGTACCCCGATGAATGCGATCATCGGATTTACGACCATCGCCGTGAGCCATATTGACAATCGGGAGCAGGTCAGGGATTGCCTGCAGAAGGTTCTTTCATCCAGCAACCACCTGCTCAGCCTGATCAACGATATCCTGGACATGAGCCGGATCGAGAGCGGCAAGGTGCAGATCAAGGAGCAGGAGTGCAACATTTCCGAGATGATGCACAACCTGGTCAATATCATCCAGCCTCAGGTCAAGGCCAAGCAGTTGGAACTGTTTATCGACACCTACGATATCGCGAATGAGGATGTATTCGCAGATTCGCTCAAGCTGAACCAGATGTTTGTAAACCTGATCAGCAACGCGGTAAAATATACTCCGGCCGGGGGAACGGTGAGCTTTCGGATCATTCAGAAAAGCACCTACCGCCGGGGATACGGAGATTACATCTTTATCATCAAGGACAACGGCATCGGGATGTCGCCGGAATTTGTGGAGCATATTTTCGAACCCTTTGAGCGGGAGTCAAGTACCACCAAGACCGGTATCCAGGGAACCGGGCTGGGCATGGCCATCACGAAAAATATCGTAGATATGATGGGCGGCAAGATCAGTGTGGAAAGCGAAAAAGGCAAGGGAAGCACATTTACGGTTGAACTCAGCCTGAAGCTGCAGAACACGGAAAAAGAAGCGGAAATGATCAAAGAGCTGTCCGGCCTGCGTGCATTGGTTGTAGACGACGACTTCGACACCTGCACCAGCGTGAGCAAGATGCTCAAGCAGATCGGTATGCGCGCGGAATGGACGACGTCGGGAAGAGAAGCGGCCTACCGGGCGAAGAGCGCGTTTGACGAAGGGGATTCCTACCATACCTATATCATAGACTGGCAGATGCCGGAGACCAGCGGTATCGAAACCGCGAGAAGGATTCGCAGCGCAGTCGGAAATGAGGCTCCCATCATCATTCTGACCGCCTATGACTGGACGGATATTGAGGAGGAGGCCAAGGCAGCCGGGATTACCGCGTTCTGCGCAAAACCGCTCTTTATGTCGGATCTGAAGTCCGTACTCCTTGTGGCAAACTGCCTGATTGAGAAGGAAGAGAAAGAAACGGCATGGCTCCAGGCTGATTTCAGCGGAAAGCGAATCCTGCTTGTGGAGGATAACGAACTGAACCGCGAGATTGCGGAAGAGATTCTGGAGGAGACAGGGTTTGTCGTGGAGACGGCCCCGGACGGCTCTGATGCGGTAGAGATGATGAAGGCAGCCGAGGAGGGCTACTATGACGCGATCCTGATGGACGTACAGATGCCGATTATGGACGGCTACGAGGCGACCCGGACGATCCGGGCGATGTCCAGGGCGGATGTCCGGAACCTGCCCATCATCGCCATGACCGCCAACGCCATGGATGAGGATAAGGAAGCGGCTCTGAAGAACGGGATGACCGCGCATATCGCAAAGCCCATTGATGTGGACGTGTTCATTTCTGTCCTGGGACATTACCTGGGGCAGGGAAAATAAAAACAGGAGAAGCCTTGGCTGCGGATCAGTGCAGCCAAGGCTTCTCCTGTTTTTTACGGTAAAAAGGTTTCAGAATAAAAAGAACTCCACTGCCAGAACCGAGGCGCAGCACAGCACGGCGGTCTTGAACAGGTCGGCTCCCAGCCATGCGGCGGCCATGCCGACGGCAAGGGCGGTCAATCCGGACAGGGGGCTCTGGGTGGCTTCCACGATGGCCGGAAAGGTCATGACGGCAAGGGTCACATAGGGAACATAGTATAAAAACGACCGGATGAACCGGTTTTTGATCGGCCTGCGGATCAGGGTCATGGGAAGAACCCTGACCAGATAAGAGACGCCTGCCATGATCAAAAGATAGAGATACATATTATGCATTGGTCTCATCCTCCTCTGTATTTTGCGGAAACAGAAGCGCGGCGGCAGCTGAGAGGACTACAGTCAGAATAATCGTCCGCGTCCCGCCGGACACCCGGGAGACCGCCGGAAGATGGGCCGCCCCATAGCTGGCCCCGAAACATAAGACAATGAGCCACGCGATCACTTTGCTCTGTCTGGCGGCAGGAATGATGACTGCCAGAAACATTCCATAAAGCGCCACGCTGAAAGCGCTGACGAGACGCAGAGGAAGCAGCCCGCCGGCAATGGCGCCCAGGGCAGTCCCCACCGCCCAGCAGGGTGCGGCCACCAGTACCGCGCCGTAGCTGTAAAAGGGATTCAGGCAGCCCGGGCGCGCAATGGCAATGCCGAACAGTTCATCGGTAATATGAAAAGCCATGAGCGGCCGGTGGAATCCGGGCATGGCAGGATCCAGCCGCTGGCTCATGGCGCAGCTCATCAGCAGATACCGGGCGTTGGTGATGAGGGTCACCATGGCCACCTCCCAATAGGGGGCAGACACGGCGATAAGGGCAAAACCGGCGTACTCCCCCGCCGAAGCCAGAT
>Ga0137306_102860_pt1 | contig 13774 bp, 7 predicted proteins | sample Inofroosms_March_FD_97187 | JGI IMG/M metagenome (GOLD analysis project Ga0137306, IMG submission 97187) | Mouse cecal microbial communities from Vienna, Austria - N-Acetylneuraminic and N-Acetylglucosamine D2O microcosms_March | ecosystem: Host-associated > Mammals > Digestive system > Large...
AGACCCGCCATTCGACCACCGGCGTCGGTTTGATTTCTCCGCCGCCGCACCACGATATCTATTCGATAGAAGACCTGGCGCAGTTGATTTACGATTTGAAAAATGCGAACACCGCAGCGCGGATCTCCGTAAAGCTGGTTTCCGAAGCCGGCGTGGGTACGGTTGCCGCCGGTGTGGCAAAGGCCGGGGCGCAGGTGATTTTAATTTCCTCCTTTGACGGCGGAACGGGAGCGGCACCGAGAAATTCGATTTATAATGCCGGGCTTCCCTGGGAACTGGGGATTGCCGAGGCACACCAGACCCTGATGATGAACGGGCTTCGGGATAAGGTGATCTTGGAAACCGACGGAAAGCTGATGACCGGGCGGGATGTGGCGATTGCCTGTATGCTGGGCGCGGAAGAGTTTGGTTTTGCGACGGCACCGTTGGTGAGCCTTGGATGCGTGATGATGCGGGTGTGCAACCTGGATACCTGCCCGGTGGGCATTGCCACACAAAATCCTGAACTGCGGAAACGCTTTAAGGGAAAGCCGGAGTATGTGATGAACTTTATGCAGTTTATTGCCCAGGAACTGCGGGAATATATGGCAAGGCTTGGGGTCCGCACCGTGGATGAACTGGTGGGGCGGACGGATTTATTAAAGAGGAAGGAAAATATCACATACAGCCGTGCGGCCCGTGTGGATTTAAGCAATATTCTGGGCAATCCCTATGAGGGGCAGAAGATTGCGGGCTATCATGAGAAGCAGGTCTATGATTTTGAACTGGAAAAAACGGTGGATGAGCGCGTGCTGATGAAGAAGATGAAATCGGCGATTTCCTCCCGGCAGAAGAGAAGTATTTCGGTCGATGTGACCAATGTGGACCGGGCGCTGGGAACGATTCTGGGCGCGGAGATTACCCGGGTGCATCCGGAAGGACTGGCGGAAGATACGTTTACGATTTTGTGCAATGGCTCCGGGGGGCAGAGTTTTGGGGCGTTTATCCCTAAGGGGCTGACGCTGGAACTGGTGGGAGATTCGAATGATTACTTTGGCAAGGGGCTTTCGGGCGGGAAGCTTGTGGTCTATCCGCCGACGGGAGTGAAGTTTAAGGCAGAGGAGAATATCATTATCGGAAATGTGGCATTGTACGGGGCGACCAGCGGAAAGGCGTTTATTAACGGCATTGCCGGGGAGAGATTCTGCGTGCGCAACTCCGGGGCAACGGCAGTTGTGGAAGGCGTGGGCGACCATGGATGTGAGTATATGACCGGCGGGCGCGTGGTGATTTTAGGCGCGACGGGGAAGAACTTTGCGGCAGGGATGAGCGGCGGCATTGCCTATGTGCTGGATGAGCAGAGGGATCTGTATAAGCGGCTGAATAAGGAACTGGTTTCTTTTGAGGAAGTGACGAATAAGTACGATGTGCAGGAATTAAAAGGGATGATTCAGGAGCATGTGGCTTATACCAATTCGGCGAAGGGGAAGGAGATCTTAGAGCATTTTGGGGAGTATCTTCCGAAGTTTAAGAAGATTATGCCTTACGATTACCGGAGAATGATGAATACGATTGTGCAGATGGAAGAAAAGGGTCTGAGCAGTGAGCAGGCGCAGATTGAGGCGTTTTATGCGAATATTCATCGCTGAGAAGTGTTGTTTTGCTGTTACGCTGCGGTTGAACCATATTCCATCGTCACCGCGCTTTCGCTCCGCTCCACACGTAGCGGACGCTGAACTTAGTTGAGGAAGTTCCTCTTCTCTTCGTTTAGAGGAACCACTTTCGCACTAAACTCGAAAAAACCTTGCTAAGTGCTCAATGTGAAGCGCCGACGTGCTCCGAGGGGATTCCTCATGGAATATGGTTCGACCTTCGCTGGTAATTAGCTGAATGAACGATAAATGCGGCGAAATGTGCACAGATTGGAGGAGATTATGGGAAAGTCTACTGGATTTTTAGAATATGACCGGGAAAATAACGCGGCGGCGGAGCCGAAGGCCCGGATTAAGCATTATCAGGAGTTTCACCTTCCGTTAAATGAGAAGGAGAGGAAGAGGCAGGGGGCGCGGTGCATGGACTGCGGGGTTCCGTTCTGCCAGTCGGGAATGATGATGAAGGGGATGGTTTCGGGTTGTCCGTTAAATAACCTGGTTCCTGAATGGAATGACTTGATTTATACGGGGAACTGGCAGCAGGCGTTTAACCGGCTGAAAAAGACGAACAGTTTCCCTGAGTTTACTTCACGGGTTTGTCCGGCACCCTGCGAGGCGGCCTGCACCTGCGGGCTGAACGGGGACGCGGTGACGGTGAAGGAGAATGAGTACGCGATTATTGAGAAGGCGTATGCAATGGGGTTTGCGAAGGCCACGCCGCCGAAGATCCGGACGGGGAAGAAGGTTGCGGTGATTGGTTCGGGGCCAGCGGGACTGGCGGCGGCGGATCAGTTGAATAAGCGGGGGCATACGGTGACTGTTTATGAGCGAAGCGATCGGCCGGGCGGGCTTTTGATGTATGGGATTCCCAATATGAAGCTGGAGAAGTGGGTGATTGAGCGCAAGATTGAGATGATGAAGGAGGAGGGTGTTACCTTTGTCCTCAATGCCGATGTGGGGAGGAATTATAAGGGGAATAAGATTTTGCAGAAGTTTGACCGGGTGATTTTAGCCTGCGGGGCTTCCAATCCGCGGGATATCAGCGCACCGGGAAGGGATGGACTGGGGATTTATTTTGCCGTGGATTATCTGAAGTCGGTGACGAAGAGTTTGTTAGATTCCAACCTGGAGGACGGGGCGGCGATTTCGGCGAAGGATAAGCATGTGGTGGTGATTGGCGGGGGCGATACGGGCAATGACTGCGTGGGAACCGCCATCCGCCAGGGCTGTGCTTCGGTGACGCAGCTTGAGATGATGCCGAAGCTTCCCGATATGAGGACGGAGGATAATACCTGGCCGGAGTGGGCGCGGGTCTGCAAGACAGATTACGGGCAGGAAGAGGCGATTGCCGTGTTTGGGCATGATCCGAGAATTTATCAGACGACGGTGAAGGAGTTTGTGAAGGATGCGGAGGGGAAGGTCTGCAAGATTATTACCGTGAAGCTTTCGCAGGAAACAGATGCCGAAACTGGGCGGAAGGTGATGAAAGCGGTGGAGGGGAGCGAGAAGGAGATTGCTGCCGATTTGGTTCTGATTGCCGCCGGGTTTTTGGGAGCGCAGGGGTATGCGGCGGAGGCATTTGGCGTGGAGATAAGTGAGCGCGGGAACGCGGCAACCGAAAAGGGGAGCTACCAGACCGGCACAGAACGGGTGTTTGCCGCCGGGGATATGCGGCGCGGGCAGTCGTTGGTGGTCTGGGCGATTCGAGAAGGGAGAGAAGCGGCGAAGGAAGTGGATAAGAGTTTGATGGGGTATACGAATTTGGCGTGAAATCGATAAAAATATGAAGATAGTGACAGGGGAAGTGCAGTCTGTTTGGCGTTCCCCTGTTTTTATGTGTCAATGTTATTTTTTCTGTATACAGTCAGCTATAAATCATATTGTTCGTTATTCTAATAAGTCTTCCCAGGAATATAGATTTTTGTGATAAAAATCACAGTTTTATTCTATATTATGTGATTGGGAAAAGTTAAGTGCCAGAAATTTGTCGGGGAATATGTATTCATTTCCACTTTTTCGTTTGACTTTCTGTAAAATCTTCCTTATACTGAAAGATAAACAGGTAAAATGGGGGTAAACGATAGATATGAAGCGATTTGCAATGGAAAAATTAGTAAACTGGAAAAACGATGAATACCGACTTCCGCTGATTATCCGCGGTGCCAGGCAGGTGGGAAAAACCTGGCTGATGAAGGAGTTTGGCAGGCTTTATTTTGAAAAGGTGGCCTATATTAATTTTGATCATAATAAAAGAATGGAGCAGCTTTTTTCCGGGGATTTTGATGTAGATCGTATGTTAAGCGGTCTTTCTATAGAAAGTGATGTGGAGATTGAACCGGAGAATACATTAATGATATTGGACGAAATTCAGGAGGTTCCGGCTGCACTGCAAAGCCTTAAATATTTTTGTGAGGATGAGCGGCACAGTTATTTTATTGTTGCTGCAGGTTCACTTTTGGGAATTGCAGTGCATGAAGGGACATCATTTCCTGTGGGTAAAGTGGACAGTATGGATCTTTATCCTCTGTCATTTTCGGAGTTTTTGGAAGCGACAGGAAATGGCAGGCTGTTAAAATTGATGCAGAAGCAGGACTATTTGATGATAACAGCATTTAAAGAAAAATACATCGATTTGCTGAAAATGTATTATTATGTGGGAGGAATGCCAGCAGCGGTGAATGCTTATCTTGCGGATAAAAATTTAAAAAATGTGCGTCATATACAGAAGCGGTTAATTTCCAGCTATGAACAGGATTTTTCTAAACATGCTCCGCTTTCTTATGTTCCCCGGATTCAAATGGTCTGGGATGGCATTCCTTCTCAGTTGGCGAAAGAAAATAAAAAGTTTATTTACAGTGTACTGCGCGAAGGTGCCAGGGCCAGGGAATTTGAACTGGCAATTCAGTGGCTTACGGATTGTGGACTGTGTCATAAAGTGGGACGGGTGAGCAAGGGGGGAATACCTTTAAAAGCTTACCGGGATCTTCCTGCATTTAAGCTTTATTTGGTGGATGTTGGTCTTCTTGCCGCAATGACCGATTTAGATGCCAAAACGCTGTTGATGGGAAATGATATTTTTACCGAATTTAAGGGGGCATTGACGGAGCAATTTGTCTGCCAGGAACTTTTAGCGGAATTAGAAACCGTACCTTATTACTGGTCAGCGTCAAATTCCAGCGGTGAGGTGGATTTTGTTCTGCAGCATGAGGGAGAAGTGATTCCTCTGGAAGTGAAAGCAGAAGAAAACTTAAATGCCAAAAGTTTAAAGAGTTTTGTTCAGACATATAAGCTTGCCTGCGGCATCCGTACATCGATGTCGGATTACCGCAGAGAGGAAAAAATGATCAATCTGCCATTGTATATGATTTCGCAGATGTGGGAGGTTTGCGGCAGGCATTGACGGGAATTTATGCCTTACTGTGAACGTGTAACCGTAATATTTATGCAATGCGGTCCCGGGGCAGTCCTGAGGATACAAAAAAGATACATCACCGTGCTATGATTCAACGCATCAACAACCGATAATGGGAAGGCGGTAAAACGGTAAGGAAGGCGAAGAGGCGAGATGAAACGGAAACTGCTGATTGTAGAGGATGATTGTCTGCTGGCAGAGGCGGCAGGTGATTATTTTACCAGTAAGGGCTGGGAGGCGGAAATAAAGGAAGACGGGGTGCAGGCCCTGGATGTGCTGCGCGAGAAAAGCTTTCATTTAATTTTGCTGGATGTGATGATGCCGGGGATGGATGGTTTTGCACTGTGCCGGGAAATCCGGAAATCCTGTGATGTTCCGGTGATCTTTATTACGGCGCGTGTTTTGGAAGAGGATGTATTAAACGGCTATGCTCTGGGTGCGGATGACTATGTGACAAAGCCTTTTTCTCTCCCGGTACTGTATGCAAAAGCCATGGCATTGACCGGGAGAGTACAGAAAAGCCCGGTTTTTCTGGAGGTGGGCGGGCTGAAGGCCGATCTGCACAGCCATAAGGTGATAAGCGGTGAAAAGATTCTTCCTCTGCCGCCGAAGGAATATGCGATGCTGCTGTTCTTTATGCAGAATCCCGGACGGGTGTTCAGCCGTGAACAGCTGCTTATTCGCTTCTGGGGCTGGGATTTTGACGGAAATGAGCGGGTGGTGGACAATCACATTAAAAAACTCAGAAAAGCTATGGGTCTTTGCGGCTGCTCCATTCAGACCGTGCCAAAATGCGGTTATCGGTTGGAGATACAGTAAACGATACCTGTCGGTAATCAAAGGGCAGGAGGCGCTGTAAATCGTGCACGAAATGGAGGGTAATCATGCGGAGAAAAAAGAAGAGTTTTTGGAAACCGACAGCAGCAGGTTTTGCGGGGATGTATCTGGCAACGATGGGACTGGCAACAGGACTGGTGAAAGAGAGATTTGTTCAGGAGGACGAACTGCGTCTGGAAGGTGCAGCTTCGGCGATTCTTGACCGGGCAGGTGAAAAAGAATTTTCTATGGAACAGGAAATGATAGACGAACAGGAAATTTTAGACGGGCAAAAATCGTTTCAGGAGCAGGAAGATTCTGACCGGCAGGAGGATGCATGGAGCAGGGAGAAACGGAAAAGCTTTTATCAGGATTTGGCGAACAATTCTTTTTGGCGGGTGAATAGTAAATATATGCAGATTTCCATTGCCGCATATGATGAGCATAAAGATTTGCTGGCAAAAAGCCGGGATGAGATTGGAAGTTATGCGGTCAGTACAACCGGACGGGAAGAATGGTATTTTGCACTGGACGATTATCTTTCTTCGGAGGAAAAGGAAGTGTTGGCAAAGTATCAGGCGGAGGATATTCAGTATTGTTTGCAGAAGCCGGATGTTTCGGAAAAATACCGCTTTTCGATTCGGGTTTCGCCGGATGTAAAGGAATTATGGGAGATTTATGTTCAGGAGATTGTCTGGGAGGAGGATAAGGAAGAAGAGAAGGAAAAAGAAGCAGGAGAAGAATCGGGGGATGAAGAAGAGGACGGGGAAGATGCCTATATGGACCCGCTGACCGGGGGCTATCATTTTATGTCCGGCAAGTTCGTGGTTGACTATGCAAGCGGCGAGGAAATGGAAAGTGCGAGGAATTTTCACGAGGTAAGCGGAGAAGTAGTCTGGAAATGGACGAATCCGAACGTGGATAAGGAAAAGCTGGGGAAAGGAGAAATTGTCCATACAGAGCTTACGCTTCCCTACTTAAATCTTTATTTTGCAGGAACACTTGCCCAGTGGCAGAGGTGGAGAAACAGCAATTATCTTCAGGGGTTTAAGGAACAGGGGGAGTTTGTCTGGGAGGAAGGGACGGAGGCTCCGACACTGATGATTGAAGAGGACGGCATTTGCAGGCGTGGAAAGATGCAGCTTCAGGTGGGGATGACAGGAAACCCCTTTGCTTATCTGGAAATCCGTATGGAAAGCCGCCCATGGCTTGCGGCTGTGGATTATATGAAGTATGTGTATCTGGCAGGGGCTGTGCTGACGGCAGCCTGTATGCTTGCAGTGATTGGCATGATGAATAAGGTCTATGCACGGCAGGCAGCACTGGAGGAAACCCGCCGTGATTTTACCAATGCGATGGCTCACGAACTGAAAACGCCGCTTGGGGTTATCCGCAATTTTGCAGAAAATTTATTGGAATATCATAAGGAGGAGAAGCGGGATTACTACCTTTCACAGATTATCGGCCAGACGGAGGAGATGGATCGGCTGGTTGGGGAAATGATCGAGGTGTCGAAACTGGATTCGGAAAAACTGGTGCTTGCAAAAGAAGAAGTGTCCTTTCTTGCATTGCTTCAGGAAGAGTTGGAACGTTTTGCTCCGATGATTGAGGAGAAGAAGATTCAGGTGGAATTTCCTGTTCAGAAGGAGGATTTTTTGGTGCAGGGGGACAGGAATTACCTGGCAAAAGCTGTGTGGAATCTCCTGGCCAATGCGGTGGATTATAACCGGGAGAGCGGGAAGATTTTCATTCAGGTGGATAAGGAACAATGTGTTATCGAAAACAGCGGAGAGGCGATGGGAGAGGAAGCCCTGCTTCATGCCTTTGATTTATTTTACACCAGCGATAAGAGCCGGACAGGAAAGGATGGGCACATGGGGATGGGGCTTTACCTGGCAAAGAAGATTTTGGAACTTCATCATTTAAAGCTGGTATTGAGCAATGTGGAAGGTGGAGTGCGGGTGGTGGTTTGCAGGGAAAGAGGCTAGTAGAGAAAGCAATTTTCAAACATAACTTTTCTTATTCGAGAAATATAATTGTTCCTAAAATAAAAATCACATAAAAAATAAAGCGGTTCCGTTCTTGATTTTATTATCTTGAATCGGGCCGCTTTTTTGATGGTGTTTGCGTTTGCATATGTCCAATAAATAGATTCTGCCTTTTTAACATATTTTTATGATTTTGTCTTCTTTTCAACATATTTTTTATATTTGAAATAGATCAGATCAAACACATCATCTTGCTTACCTATGAAAGAATGATATTTGTGTCAGGGATGTCTACTTTCGGAAGGTTTCTTGAAAAAGCGAAACATATTCCAGAGATTGTGTCACTTTTTGTTAAGATTTAGAATTTTCCGTCAGGTATTTAATAAAGGAAGAAACGGCGTGCACCTGTTCATCATTTAAGCTGTCAATAGACTCCAGTACTTGTTTTTTTGCCAGGGAAATCCCTTGATTGGAGAATATATCGCCCTGACCATTCTCCAGCCAGTCCTTATTCACATGAAAGACGTTCTCAATAAGAAGAAGGATACGCTCAGGTGGGTTTACCTTGCCTCGTATTATCTTTGAAAAATAACCGGCATCAAGATTGATTTTCATCGCAAACTGACGTTGTGAAAGATTCAGTTCGTCCAGAAGAATTTGTAGCCTGTCGCAAATCATTATCTTCACCTCACTAGGATAAGCATAACAGAAAATATTGCTTATGTCAATGCAGAATATGGAAATATCCCTTGACAAATTGCTATAAGCAATATAGAATATTGGTATAAGCAACGGAAAGGAGGAAGAACTGATGACTAAAGCACAACAGACCTTAAAAGAGGATATTGAGCGAATTACTGATGACGCCATAATCGAAAAAGTGAGAATTTTCATTATGGGAATTTTAGCACAGCAGAATATTGCTGCGGACCAGCGCAGTTCAGCCAAACAGCTTGTGGAAATCTGAACCCAAAGGACGGTAATACGATAAACAATAAGCGGTTCTATTGCTATGAAACTGCGCTTTAAGATTTTGTAGAGAACAGGGAGGAATGGTTATGAGAAGTGCAGAACCGATCAGCAGGCAGGCAGAGGAAGCATTAGAAAAACAGCAGACGGTATCTGGTATTCTGGCTTATGATATTTCCTTTATTTCTAAGGAAAGCGGAGAAGAGGTAGAACCATTAGAAGCAGTATCTGTAAACATTCGGATGAAAAAATCGGTATTTTCAGGGCAGAAAGAGCAGTCAGAAGAGAAAGAAGTAACCGGAGTTTCCGTGGTGCATCTGCCGGAAGATGGGAAGGCAGAGGTCGTTGCAGCTACAGAAAATATAGAAGAAACAAATTTTGAATTTGAAGCGGAGAGTTTCTCGATTTTTGTGGTTGCAACGGTGGCAGAGGTTGAAGAAGCAGCGATTGTCGGGGATGAGCGGTTTGATACGCTTCAAGCAGCAATAGATGCAGTTACAGGCGAAGATGATGTTATTTATTTGTTACATGATGTAACAGAAAATATCATATCTAAAGGTAAAAGTTATACATTGGAGATGAATGAGAAGAAAATCACCTCTGCAGTATCTGGAAAAATTGTTTATACGATTGAAGGTGGTAATGTTCTTATTAAAGACGGAACAATTCAAGGAGGACGTAATCAGGGTGCGAGAAACGACGGTAAAGGGATAAAAATATCAGGTACAGCGAATGTAACATTAGAAAATTGCTGTATAACAGATAATAAAGGATGGTGGTCTGGTGGTGGTATTTATGCAGATGGTAATAGTATTCTTACCTTAATCAATAGTGATGTTATAGATAATTATGCATCAAACAGTGGCGGCGGTATTTATGCAGAGGGATGTGAGATTACAATACAAGGTAGTTCGCGGGTATCCGGAAATACAGCAAATGGTTCTGGTAGTAATATAAGCTGTGGTATAGATATACGAAATAGTTCTTTGAAAATTGAAGGTTTAGACGACAATATAAAAGTTGAAATTTGTGATAATAAAAATGAATTGCAAACATCTACAGCGAATGGAGTATATTTAAATAAATGTGAAGCTGAAATTAAAAATGCAAAATTTAAAAACAATGGTTATTGTGGACTTGAAATTTTAAATATAGATGATAAAAAATCGACTTTTTTGGAAAATGTTGAATTTAGTGAACATCGTATTGGCAGTGCACTTTATGTTAGCAGTAATGGAAAATTTACTGCTAAAAGATGTGATTTTCATGATAATAATCTTGAAGTTAATGGAAAGTCGAATATAAATTCAGTGATTGTTTTTACTACAACTGCGGTTCCGAAGTTGCTGGGCACAGGAGAAAAAATAGTAGATCGTTGTGTATTTATATGTTGATTTTGAGAATTATATTTGGAAAACAAATGACAAAGCAACGCTTACAAATACAATAGCGGGAGCACTTCAAAATGACTATAAAAATCAAAATAATAAAATTCAATATAATAGCAATAAAGTCTGGTATGCGTTTTATGAAGAACCGGAAAAACCGCCTGTAGCACAAATAGGAGAAATAACCTATTCAACACTGGAAGATGCTCTGGAAGCGGTAAAGAATGGAGAAACGATTAAGCTGCTTGTTGAAGAAGTGCCTGTGACTCAAAAGATAGCAATTAGTAAAAAGATTGTTATTGATATGAACGGAACTAAACTTCTCAATAATGGATTTACAATTGTAAGTGGAGGTGATTTAACACTTGCTGGTGAGAGCGGCGAGATAGGAGATTTTATTAAAGTTGAAAAGCATGGCTTGCTTCGTATTAAGGGAAATATAACGATAAAAACACAATCCAGTGAAGCTCCAATTAAGAGTTATGGAACCGTTTTTCTGGAACATGATATTAATGAACTGATGATTGATGTGTGGGCAGGAAAATTTGAAGTGGCAGAGAGTGTAAATGTCAGCGGAACATTAAGGATAGCCATGAAAACAGAATCTTTTTCTGCAGGCGACAAAGATAAAGAAGTAATCATTAATGGTTCAGTGAAAAATCTGGTTTTAAAGCAGGGGATTAGAGAAAGCAAGAGCCAGGCAACGATTAATGCAAGGGTGGAAACGCTTGAACTTAAGCATACTAATTTTGCATATCCTTCAGCAGATGGTCAGGTAGGAAAGATTCCGACAACATATATAGGAAAGAATTTTAGTGCAGGTTCGATTTATTTGATTCCTATACTTGGCAATGGAAATCCCTCTTATAGCGAACTGGTTGATTTAAGAGAAGAGGGAAAAAGAGTAGCAGATATAATTATGCTCCAAAGTGTTCCAGGAGGAAGCATTAGTGAAAATCAAATCGATTTGGAAGATGTAACCTGGAAATGTCCTGGTGAATTGGACTATGACGAATCAGATTCTAAGGAAAATTATGCATTAATCCATTATCTTGTTAATCCTGCAATAAATGATAAGGGCAGTCTTGTTCTTCGGAAGATTGTTCCGGAGATGATCGGCGGGATTTATCTTGGAGGAGAAAAGGGAGATAATAATAATCATGGTGCCTCACCGGAAGCTCCTGTTGCGAGTTTTAAAAAAGCAAAGGAATTATCAGAAGAAACCGGTAAGCCGATTTATATTGTAGGTGCAGTAAAGGTTGAAGGAACTGAAACGTGGACATTTGCAGAGAACCAAGAAAGTGAAGATGGAAGTTCCGAAGCCCAAGGGAATACGAAAACAGAAAAAGCTAAAGAAAAGCCTAATTTACAGCGTCATAAGGATTATTTGGGTGAATTAGTTCGAGTAGGAAGTAAAGGGAATCTTACATTACAAAATATCATCATTGATGGTAAAGGCGTAAATCCTATGATTCCGGCAGTTGGCAGTGGTGTAGATGCAACAGCACCTATTATTGTGAACGAAGGAATGCTGAATATTCAATACGGAACAATATTGCAGAATAATAAGAATGTTTATACGAATATTGCTCGAAATAGTGGTGGAACACAATTTGAAGGCGGTGGTGTCTGGAATTCCGGTAAATTAAATATGACTGGCGGTAAGATTGTAGGAAATCGTGCAGTTAGTGGTGCCGGTGTATTTACACAAGGAGAATTTAAGTTTAGTGGAAATGCAGTAATTTCTGAAAATACAGGAGTAATTTTAGATAAGTATGGGAAAGAAATTGTCCACAAAGATGATCGAGAAAAGACATCTCCCAGTACAGGTGCCGGTGTATTTATTGCTTATTCCAGTGGAAAAATGGAGATGAGTGGCGGAACAATTTCCGGAAACAGTGCTGCAGCAGGGGGCGGTATTTCCATAGGTAATAGAAACGATTGGTATAATGGCGGTACGCTGACAATGACTGGAGGAAGCATTGAAAGTAATGAAGCTTTAGGTTCTGATGACTTTTCAGGCGGCGGTGGTATTTATGTACAGATGGATGGTACTGCGACGATTTGTAAAGGTTCTATTATTAACAATAAGTCATACAAAGGTGCATATGGTGGCGGTGGCATATATGTTAATGGTGGAAAAAGTAAAGAACATAAGAATGGTGTACTTAACTTAACCAAGGTGAAAATAAGTGATAATACTGCTGAGGGAGCTGGAGGAGGTATTGCTGCCTGTGGTACTTCCAATGTGGAAATTCGTCTGACCAATGGTGGAATTATCCACGGGAACAAAGGAAAGAATGTAAATTATGATATTTATTATACCCCTGGAACACCTGAAGGAGGAGGCAAGGTAGAAAAGTCTGATTATATGTTAGGAAAAGGCTTATATGAATGGAAACGTGTAAAGGGTGAGCCATTAAATTATTTGTGTGAGTATTCTGCAGCGAAAGAAACTACGGGTGAAAATTTGGTAGAGGTAAAAATTTGTGGAAATTATTCAAAAACTGCAGGTGGCGCTATTGGCACTAATGGAAATGTCTATATTGGTACAGATGATGATGAAACAATTAGCATAAAGGTTATTAAGAAGTGGAAAAGTGATGCTGAAAGTACAGAAGATATGACAGGAGAAGAACTGGGAAGTTCTGGCGGTGTCAATGAAATGTTTACCAATGAAGGAATTAAGATTGTTTTAAGAGCGAAGTTAGAAGGTGAAGGAGAGGATGATTGGAGAGAAATTAAGTCAGCAACTTTAAAACCATTCCAGAAAGGAAATGCTCAATGGGGAGAATGGGGAGAAATAATATTCAACGGGCTACAGGAATGCGATGCAAATGGAACTAAATGGATATATGATGTTGTAGAGGCAGAAGATGACAGGTTTACTGTGCTGGGAAAGCCTGCTTTTAAACCCAATTATGATAGTGAAGGAAAGCTAATATCCTATACATGTACGCTTACCAATATTCCGACATATTCGTTGAAGGTATCAAAAGAGGTTCCTAATTTTGGTAAATATCCAGAATATAATGAGGATTCATTTAAGTTTACAATTACATTAAAGCATAAAGATGGAAGTTTTTATACAGTTGATGAACTTGCTGCTCTTAAGATAAAGGATCAGGAATCCGGAAAAGAACTTCCATTGCCCATTGAAAATATTAATGATAATGAAATTACTGTTGTTTTAAAACATGGTGAATTTATTTGGTTGACGGGTCTTACGTTTGGAACAAAATATGTTGTAAAAGAGGATTCCAATGAAGACTATGATACATTAATCAAGCTTATTACCTATAATGAAGGCGGAAGTCCAGGGGATACGACGGCTTTTTCACCGGATAAGTTTAAGGAAGAAACGGTTAAGTTGGGAACAAATGCTGTAATATTTGAAAATACGGTAAGAACTCCTCTTGGTAAATTGAGAATTAGTAAAATGGTTGAAGATGGTGATCAGAAGAAGGCGTGGAAGTTTACCATTGTATTCCAGAACCAAGATGGTACTCAGTTGGGTACGGCTGCAAGTAAATATCCGATTACTAAATATAGCGGAATTGCAGATCAAGA
>Ga0137306_102861_pt1 | contig 13771 bp, 23 predicted proteins | sample Inofroosms_March_FD_97187 | JGI IMG/M metagenome (GOLD analysis project Ga0137306, IMG submission 97187) | Mouse cecal microbial communities from Vienna, Austria - N-Acetylneuraminic and N-Acetylglucosamine D2O microcosms_March | ecosystem: Host-associated > Mammals > Digestive system > Large...
GGGATAAACATTATAAGTATAGAAGGTGGAATAGGAAAAGTTGGGTATTATGACAGTAAAGGACTCTGGCAGGCAAAATACGAGTTAGAATGTGTTCATGCGGAGGGAGATTTAGGCAGGCAAAGCTACTATCAGAATTGCAGGGATATGATTCAAAAGTTATTTAAAAAAAGTGATGTTAATTTAAAAGACCTGTCAGCACTTACTGCTAAAACAGGTGATGAATTTGCAATGTTTACAAGAGGCAGTCAGCGAATGATAATTAGAGGTGATAAGTATGGTGTTAATGTAAATGGTGATGTAGCTCAGGATTTGTTAAAGCAAGGTTATAGGTGGAGTGGGCATACACATCCGGGAACAGGATTTAATACACGCATTGCTTCAGAAGGCGACTTATTTATATTAGATTCATTTAATCAAGATAGAAGTGTTATATATGATAGTAGTGGTAGATTCAACGTATTCGGAGGTGACTAGTTATGAAAAAAAATGATAAATGGACTCAAGAAAAGGAATTGCAAAGAATTTTGGCATTGGAATATGTGAAAGAGTATTGCATAAAAAATGGATTATCGATAGAAAAGCTAAAAAAACAAAGATTTGAATTGTCATATGATGAATGTGGTTTTTTTCAAAAAAATAATATAGAAGCAGAGGGTTTGTCAAATGACAGTACTACAATACCTGAATTGACGTTGTCAATAAGGAATAATGAAGGAAACTTAATTATTGAGGAAACAGAGTTTACGGAAATATACTTAAAGGAAGATACTAATCTATGATTTTTTTATGAGAAGATAAAAGAATAAGATTAATTTTTTATAAAAAATAGAATTGGTACAATCCGTTTGAATATTTCTTGTTACCTCTCAATAATAAAAGATTTCACTTTAAAAGGCACGTTATGGGAGAGGTGCGGAGTTACGAATATAACGAGAGCTACAAGGGCACAAGGATTACGGATTTTGACGGAAACGTAATGATAAGAACCTATAACTGGCCGAACTGTTCCGAGATACTTACGAATCAGCTGATTCAGGAGGCCAATCGGGAGAAGACCTGTTAGATTTTGAGCGTGGAATGAAAGGCGTAAGCGCAGTGGTAAGCCTGTTTGCACTGGGTCAGGGTTCCATTGTGATGAATGGAGGAAAGCTTGCGCTAGGCGAGATGCTGAAGATGGGAGCAAAGATGCTGGCGGTAGATGCAATTTCCACCGGGGTCTCTTATGGGACAAGCGAAATCTGCCAGGCGATGGGATGCCCGGGAGGGCTGACGCTGGTGCTGAGTCTGCTTGCCGGGATGGGGACATCTGCGGATTTGGGAAGTAAGGTATTTGGAAATGGCGGACTTACGCCGGACGATATTGCGTACCAGAGGTATTGGGATGAGGGAGCTAGTGGAGTTAAAGAACTTGGAGCTTGGGAAAAGACAAATGAAGCAATGAGTGATGCTTCAAGAAATTATCAAAAATTTGTTACAGGTGCAGAAGATGGCATGGTATATAAAGTCAATGGAGTAAAATTTGATGGTTTCAAAGATGGAGTGCTCATGGAAACAAAAGGTAATTATTCTAATTTTGTAAACAAGGGGACAGGAGAATTTCAAAGTTGGTTCAATGGCAAAGAGTCTTTGATTAGTTAAGCGGCTAGGCAATTAAATGCTGCTAATGGTGCCAAAATCCAATGGTTTTTCAATGATGAAATTTCTATGAATGCTGTAAAAGAGTTATTAAAAAGTAAGAATATAAAAGGTATTGAATTTATTCTAAAACCAATGAAATGATAGGAGTGTCAATATGATAGATACATATAAAATGATATTGTGGGCAAGACCTAAGGAAGAATCTATAGATAATCAAGCAGAGCAGTTAATTAGTATTCTAATGGCATTAAACCAAATTGAGTACTTAAAACCGAAATATCAAACTGTTCGCAGAAAAAAAGATGCTATTGAATTTGATTTGACTTTAGAGAATGTAAAAAGGCTAATAACAAATAAAAGAGATAAGCAATTTCCTGATTTAGGTTCGTCAATTAGTTTCTTTACATCGCTAAATGATAATGAATCAGCAGGCATTTCTATATCTATCGGTGTTTCCAATCTTAAGTTTATAAATAGTATTGTGATTGATTTGAATTGGGATTACAAAAAAATAGAATTGAAAAAATTTGAAGAATTAGAAGGATTATTTAAAACTTTAATTATTCAATTCAAACCATTTTATGGTTGTATTGCAAGTAAAAGTTGTAGAGATAATTATGATGAATATTATGATGATATCAATTGTAAACCAAAAGCAATTTTTGATATGAATTTTTGGGGACATGAGGTTTTGAAAAATTTAAAAATGGATAATGAGGTGTTGTCAAAAGTTTATGAATATAATGAGGTTAGTGATGGATGTTACATAAGAATATTAAAAGAACCTCTTAACACTTTAGATTCTAAACATATGGAATTACAGCAGGAAGTAAGCAAACTGATAGGTATATAAAAATGATATACTTTAAAAGAAAAAGGTGTTGATCTAACACTTCGAGACATAAAGTATGGTAATTCAGCACTATTTACATTGTGTTATGAAGTGTTTAAAAGACCTTTGGATGACAGACTTATGTTTATTGTAAAATGCCTGCAGGGATATGAACATCTTGATGGTGAAAATAAAGCAGGCTACAGTGTCAGGCAAATAATTAAGGAAAGAGGAACCGACGAAATGAAGAAATTGGAGAAGAATTATATGAAAAAAATATTTGAAGATTACGGAATTATCATTATGCAAGACGACGATAAGTATTATATTCAATATGATGCTGGGAACCTTGTGGATAAAATAGACATAATAGAGGTAAGTGGAGAAGACGCGGAGAAGGCGCGATTAGGAGAGGAAGAAGCTTATAATGTAATATTGCAATGTCAAAATTTATAAATATAATTAACAAGCATTTTAAGCGTAGCACAGAAAAAGGTGTGTACTATGCCTTAATCCTCTTGGCGTCCTAAAACAATAGAAGAGCATTTCCTGTCAAGAACCTGACAGGAAAGTGGTGCGGAGCATTCTTTACAGGGGATGTTCTTTTATTGTACCTTCCACCAAGAGGAAGTAAGGATATATGGTTACAAAGAGTCGGAGAATGTCCATGTTCGTTTGTATCTCATTTGGGCAGGGATTGACAGATACGATACAGACACCGGAGGGAATCGCTACACTGGCTGGAACATTGTTAGGAAGTGTGGCTGGTGGATATGCAGGAACTGAGGTGTAAGCTTTAAGAGCAGCGGGGTTAACTAAGGCACAAGCGCAGAAGGCAGTTCAAAGTGCATTGAGTCAGCAATTGGAATATGGTTTGAAAGGTGATAAAACGTATATGGTTATGTGATTGGTTTGTGAATTGTGGGACAAAGGAAGATTCGATAAGGGGAAATGAGTTTGAACGTTTGACAAAAATATCTCAGGTGGAGAATAGTATTAACTCGACAAAGTGGGAAAATACCTGTCTTGAAGCAAGAAATGAATTAACAGTATATCTTGCATTGAATGAACCAGATGTTTATAATGTATATTGGAATATATTGGTAAATCAAATAAAAAAAGAAGTAATTCCAAAAGTTATTGATGATATTAAGGAAAAAGCTATGAAGAAGTGCTTGCCAGAAGAAAGTGTTGCTTACGTAAGAATGGATATTATAAACATTATAATGGTATTAACAAGCAGTGATGATAGACATTCTTATAGAACTGTTTGAATATTCTCCGAATGTTGCTGCTCAATTTTGTGATTTTTTAATCCAATGTACAGATGAAAAATTTCATCCTTCGGTTAATTCAATTATTCATAGAGGGATGGAAGGATATTATCAATTAAAGAATGGAAAAAAAGAATATGTTAAAATTGATATAAAAGAAATCATGGAAACTGTCAGGAAATATGCAGATTAAGGAAAGCTTTGCGAGCATAGCAGGTTCATTTACAAAGACATTTTGGTAATGTGCTTAGAGCAGATGTTTCATTTTATCTCGAAGCAACTCAAATTTTAATAGAAAATGGTTCTAATTATAATGATGCAGATAATTATGGAAATTCCTGTTTGGATTATGCCTCGAAATTTTCTTGGAGAACTGAATTTTTAGAATTTGTTAAGGAGTTTGAAAATGAAAATAGATAATAGTTATTTTGGAGGATTCGTAGTCTCTAAAAATGTTATTGATAAACATCAACCGATTCGTTATAGTTTTAGAGAAAAAAGTCTATATGATAAACTTAATGGATGGACAATATATTCTGCTTTAGATGATGATGAATATGTTGCCAATCCTAGTAATTTTGTAATTGTGAATGCTACAACCTTATTCACTATTGCACCAGTTTTTTATGAACTATATGAAGCCCCTTATGGCACCGATATATGTTGGATGTATGAAAAGGGTGTATTAACTGGTTTTTATGATTTAGTGAATAATGAAGAGACTGATATAAAACGAATTTTAGAAAAAAAGGATTAATTACATTGGATACTTTGTTTTAGAGTATTCTTTTGTAGTATGACGGGCATGCCGTTAGTCTGTGGTGAAAGTCCACAAGGGGCGCAGCTGCCGGCGAACCACATAGTGACTCACTGGGAGGCTTATTCCGTGAGGTCTCACGGACGCAGGTATTTCACCACTTAGGGTGATTCCTATAGCATTTTTATTCGCTGGAGATTTCGTATGTTTAAACTATAGAAATAACGCTAAGAAGCTAGAAATATGTATCTGGTATCATGAACAATCAGAACTCTTCAAACCTGTTACTGATAAAATCGCAGATAATTTTGAATGGTTTATAAATATATTAAAATAATTTGAAACAGGGTGTTTTATAAAACTTAGAGATAACTTCACTTTATGAGACATATCTGGCCTTAAATAAAATGGAGGTTAAAAATGTTTAGTGAGCTAGATGATTATTTAAAAGAGTTTGAGATGGATGAATATGCTCTTGATTATTGGTATGACGAAGGGTTTTCAATTGCTCAAGACATGTTGCCGCAATTTATAGAAGAGGATTGGAAACAATTAAAAGAACAATTGAAAAATCGTAGCTTAGGTTGGAAGAGAAGGCTTGGATATTGTTTGCATGATTATGAAAGTTTGAAAGAGATAGAAATACTATGTGAATTAATAGATACAGAAGATGATGAACTATTTGAAATTGTCATTGACTCTTTGCGAAGTCATAATATTCAAATGATACTGAATTTAAATGCTATAAAACAAGAACATTAAAAAAAATAGAGAGTAAGTTTAGCACATCAAATACAGTTGAGAAAAAAGTTATGGGAGATTTTTTATCAAAGCTAGATAATGGAAAAAGGACAGTATTGGTAGATTCAACGTATTTTGAGGCGATTAGTCATGAAAAATAATAAATGGACTCAAGAAAAAGAATTGCAAAGAATTTTGGCATTGGAATATGTGAAAGAGTATTGCATAAAAAATGGATTATCGATAGAAAAGCTAAAAAAACAAAGATTTGAATTGCCATATGATGAATGTGTTTTTTTCAAAAATGAAGGAAACTTAATTATTGAGGAAACAGAGTTTACGGAGCCATGTCATGGGAGAGGTGCGGAGCTACGAATATAACGAGAGCTACAAGGTCACAAGGATCACGGATTTTGACGGATACGTAATGATAAGAACCTATAACTGGCCGAACCGTTCCGAGATACTTACGAATCAGCTGATTCAGGAGGCCAATCGGGGGGAGACCTGTCAGATTTTGCGCGTGGAATGAACGAGGATATTAAAGGGGTAAATCCAAAAGAAATATAGAACTCGGTTCGGTAGAATTAAATAATATTGTTTGTTATGATGATAAAGGAGAATTTATATGGAGTGTTGACAATAAACTACCGATTCAAATTGCAAGTAAAGAGCAGACTCCATATGTTGCTATACAGGTTCAAGACAATATTTTGAAAGCAACTGATTTTTTTAGAAGGAAATTTCATATAAATTTTGCTGATGGTCGATTGCTTAAATATGAAATAGTAAAATAAATAACTCAACTTTCCCACCAGCAAAATTGGTGTATTTGGATGAATGCCTGTCTTCGTAAAATCATGCATCTTCTGGTAAACTTTCTAACTGCATAAAATTCCGCGGATGCTTTGTGGTTAATATATTATTCTGCTTTGCCATGGACACGCTTGTGTAGATTTCTGTTGTTTTAATTGAACTGTGTCCAAGCATTTTCTGTATATACCGGATATCTACGTCAGCCTCTAATAAAAGAGTTGCAAATGAATGCCGGAACATATGAGGGGTTATATGCATATCAATCATTGCCAGCTTCAGATATTTTGCGATCATAATACGTACGGACTGTTCGGAATATCGTTGATGCAGGCGGTTGATAAAGAACCAGCCAGTATTGTTTATATCGCATTTGAAGACGGAATAGTATTCCAATAGTATTTTTTTGACATCTTCACTTCCGATCTGGATCATGCGTTCTTTGGAGCCTTTGCCGTAAATCCTGATTTTGTAGGAAACTAAATCAACCTGAGGTGCGGTTAATGTGCATAGCTCAGAGATTCTGACACCTGTGGCGAATAGCAGTTCAATAATAGTAATATCCCGGAGAACTGTATTGTATTGATAAGCTGTGGCGGCGAGCGCCTTTTGCCTGTACATCGTTGAAATGAAGCGGTTTATGGCAGCTTCAGGGATTGTGCGGGGCAGTATTTGGGGTTCCCGGAATTTTACATTTATTTTATCAAAGGGGTTCTGTGATATGATTTCCTCGTAGATGAGATAATGGAAAAATGCTTTTATCGAGGCAATTTTTCTCTTGACGGTCTTAGGCTTATATCTTGCATGAAGAGAGGAGATATAGTAGTTGATAGCTGTTTTGTCATTGAAAGATGGAAAATCTAACATAAATAGAGAAAACTGTGTTAAGTCAATGCGGTAAGCTTTTTGTGTTTTTTCATCCAGATTTTTGATGGTTTTACAGCTGTTTAAATAATTTCTAATCAATGCTTCTAAGTTTTTCATAAGAGAATTCTCCTTTGTTTTTTATCTATTATGAATATCAGCCCGCAATATGTCGATATATTTTCAGGAAATAGAAGGTTTATATGCGTACAGGAATATTCGATGGTATAATAGATACCGTGAAGAACATAAAAAGGTTTAATTATTGCCTAACATAAGCAGGGGGTATGATATGATACTAATTGTAGTTGTGGATGACAAAAATGGAATGACATTTAACCACCGGCGCCAGAGTCGGGATTCTGTTCTGCGGGAGCATATTCTGGCGTTGACGAAAAACAGCCGTTTGTGGATGAACCACTATACATACCAGCAGTTTTCCGGCTCTGATGCCGCGCAGATGAAAGTGGATGAATCTTTTTTGGAGAAGGTGGGTGCAGGAGATTACTGCTTTGTGGAAAATGTGCCAGTGGATTCCTGTGAGAAATATGTGGAGAAAATCATCAAATTTAAATGGAACCGGGAGTATCCGGCGGACTTCTATTTTGGCATTGATGTAGCTCTGCCTGTATGGAAGATGATTGAAACGGAGGAATTCGCCGGATCCTCCCATGAGAAGATTACAAAGGAGGTTTATATCCGTGGATAGGGTAAAAAGGTTAGGGGCAGCTTTTCTGCTTGCTTTCTGCTTGATATTACCGGGGTGCGGCGGGCAGTCTGAATCAGAGCAGGAATTTTATGAATTATCTGAGATTACGGATTACAACGGCTCTCCCTATATAGTGGTTAATGATAATGTGCCGGAGTTTGCAGAGGACGACCTTACGACGGCATCTTTTGAAACCTATAGTGAGCTGGATGCATTGGGCAGATGCGGTACTGCGTATGCCAATATAGGAACGGACACGATGCCGGAAGAAGAGAGAGGCTCCATTGGGCAGGCAACGCCTTCGGGCTGGCATACGGCTGAGTATGATATTGTGGACGGTAATTACCTTTATAACCGCTGTCATTTGATTGGATATCAGCTGACGGCTGAGAATGCCAATACAGAGAATCTGATCACCGGAACACGTTATCTTAATACGGAAGGGATGCTTCCGTTTGAGAATATGACAGCAGACTATGTAAAGGAAACTGGAAATCATGTATTATATAGAGTAACTCCGGTCTTTGAAGGCGGGAATCTAGTTGCAGATGGAGTGCAGATGGAGGCGATGTCAGTTGAGGACAAGGGCGAGGGCATACTTTTTAATGTGTACTGCTATAATGTCCAGCCGGGGATTTCGATTGACTATGCTACAGGGGACAGCTGGTTAAATGAAACCACTGACGCCGGATCGGTAAATCTATCTGAACCGGAGGCCGGTGTTCCTGAAAAGGAAGAGGCGGCTTATATTTTAAATACCAATACATATAAGTTTCATGTCCCTTCCTGCTCCAGTATTAAGCAGATGAAAGAGGCTAATATGCAGGAATATACCGGGCACAGGGAGGATTTGGTGAATCAGGGATATGCACCCTGCAAACGGTGTAATCCGTAAAAGCAGACATGCGGGAAGCAGGAATAGAACAAAGAAAATCCGCCAGACCTTGCAGCTGACGGATTTTTCTTTGTTATAGTTATCTAAAGGAATGAGAGTAAAGTGCGGCACCAAAGTCTATTTGGTGTTTTACTTTATGAGGGGGAGATAGCTGATGTACTATCAACTATCTAAGGCTATTATATAAGTAAATTATGACAAAAGTATGTTGTTTCTCTAAAAGAAAAAGAAAATTTCTTAAAAACAGCTTAAGAAAATCGGAAGTGTCCGTTAATAAACGGAATTTTGTCGCAAGTATCCACTGACAATATCCAAAAATTCTCCGGTAGTAGGTTTGTTTAGGAGAGGATAAAAAGAGATGTCTTCTAACAACATGCGGTTTCCGCGCTCCCAGCATACATTTACGACAGTCCGAAGATTTCGTTCAACGCTGTAAGCAGTAGTCTGGAATGTTTGGGCAATCTCCGGGTAGAGGAGCTTGCTGACACTAAGTAAGTAGTCTTCATTCTCGAGACATAGGTAAATTGCATGGGTTAAATACCGATAACCTTGGTAGTTTCCGCCTATTCCAAGAGAACGTACAAGATATTGTATTTCCTTCATTTTTGGTATATGACTCCTTTCTAAATATTCATAGCTGATGAGTACAATTAAATGATAAACTTTTAGAATACTATTTGGTAACTTTCGACTACAAATGATGTAATTCGACATTAATAGACAGATTGAGATTCACATTTTTATATTTACAGCATATGATAGGAGAGAGAAAGCGGCGGGAGAATGCTATGGCAGTTTATGGAGTGGACGTAAGTGAGGCGGATGGAAATGTGGATTGGAGGCAGATGAAGGAGAAGGGAATCGGATTTGCCATGCTTTGCGCGGGTTGTGGAAGCGGGACGATTGACTTACAGTTTCGAAAAAATGCGGAGGCATGTAACGGGCTCGGGATACCATGCGGTGCATATTGGCTCTCCTATGCATATACATTGGAGATGGCAGGAAGGGAGGCGGCGTTCTGCCTGGAAACGGTGGAGGAATTTGATTTGTCTCTTCCGCTGTGCGTAAAATATGACGGCGGTTCTGTAAGATATGCAGAATCGAAGGGGATTAAGATAACAGAAAGGGATGTGACGGAGATAGTGGAGGCCTTCTGCAGGAAGGCGGAGGAGACGGGGTATAACGCAGTTCCTTATGTAGAGTTGGACAAAAGGGCATCTGCCGAACGGAGAGCGTTTAATCTTTAACGTTTCTTAAGAATTTGCTATTTTGATGAAAAGGAGAAAAGGCAGTAAAAAACCGCTGAAACCCTTTCAAATACTGGGATAACAGCGGTTTTATATTGTTGGCTTTCATAGGCTTCATAATGCAATAAAATGTTTTTGTGAACCTTGTACTTTTCGCATAGGGCAGAGAAGGTGTGTCTGCAGTCGTGGGGCGTGTGGCGGCCTATGCCTATCTCATCCAGTGTGGCATACATCCTCTGGCGGAAAGTTCCGGTTGATTCGGAGAGAAGTACTCCAGAACGCTTTATTCTTTTCCGGACAAGGGGAAGGATTGCCGGATGAATTGGCACAATCCGGTTTTTGCCTGTAGCAGTCTTTACACCTCCAAGAAGATACCGCTCCTGCAGGTGTACCTCTATGGTCTTGTGGGCACTGATCCGGTAACCGGAATAGCACGTGATCAGGAGGAACTCTACAATTTTATTTTCCTTGTGCCGCCATAGTATTTCTAACTCTTGCTCTGTGAATGCTTCGCCGTGTTCTGCATCATCCTGTATATTAACTTTTACATGCTTGGAATAGTCCTTGTCGCATAGGTCATAAATATCAGCATAGGCATACATCTGGTTAAAGAGCATGACAATTAGTTCCAGACTGCCATATTTAAGAGGGCAGCAGTCAACTACCTTCTGTAAATCGTCATGCCTGAGCGATCGGAACGGCCTGTCATGCAGGGCAGAGCAATTCTTATAGGCTGCACGAATAGAGTATTGTGATGATTTAGAATATGTCTTTGACTTGTCGCGCTCAAATTTGTACCTGTAGAAGTCCTCATATACCTCTCTGAAGGTTTTTTCGGCGGTTTCTGGCTCGGTTCCTTTCATGGCCGAATAATCTGCCAGTATACGCCCTGCAATGTCTGTATCGCCGTCACAGGGCAGTTCAGACAGTTCTTGCAATAGTTCCGGCGTGTAGTTCCCGGCATGGTATGCGGTCAGAACGGCAAAGCCCTTCATCCAATCATCCACATAGCATAGGGCTTTTGGGGTCTTGGGAACGCCGTCAAGGGTAAACTCTGTAGTGGGCGGATGAACCGCATAAGGGTTGCGCCTGCCTTTACCAAGATACTTGATAGAGCCGTAACCGTTCGGGAGTTTAGGGTATTTCTTACGCTTGGCCAATGTCTATAGTCTCCTTTCATCAGCCAGGGAGGGCATGAAAGGATTTGACATATTTAGTATATCTGCTATAATATACTTAGCAAGACAGCCAACGAGTAGGTGCACGCTACCCGTTCCGGCGATTATAACAGTTTACATGGTAAAGCTGCTCATCCGGCCAAGGAACAGAGCGGCTTTACTTATTTTTTAAATTCAGAATTGCTACGATCAGTATCGCAATGGTCAATATGACCATAAATTCCTCATATGTACTCATAAGCATCATCCTTTCCGCAAGACTCGGAACGGATAACGAGCCGCCTGTTGGCTGTCTGGGTAAATATATTATCAATTTATTCTATTTTCTTCCGAAGTAATTCGGTTTTTTTCTGGTGTAATATGCGCCGGCGCATAAATGTGAAACCGGCGCACTTCTGGTTATTCTTCTTCCTTTTGGTATTCTGGTTTAGTCACTCTGTTAATAAAATCAAAGTATTTTTTTGGAATAAAGTACTCAGAGTATTTCTTTTTAAGCTCCTGCATTTTAAATTCTGTATATGATTCTATGTTTTCTTGCAAATCTTCTGTAATATCAAGTGAAACTTTTAATATCCCATCAGGATAATTAATATAGAGAGAATCGTCGTCCTCTGTTATTCCAAAAGTATAGCCTTTGAGACCTATAATCTGTTCTAAGATTACGCTATAAGCAGTCAAGGCTTTATCTCCCAAAGCTCTATTATAATCAGCGTTTGGCAATAGGGTGTGTGGCTCAATATTTAACGCTTTCGCGATTTTTTTTATTGTCTCAAATTTAGGGTTTCTTTTTCCTGTTTCATACTGTGCGATCATTGCTGCTGAGACTCCAAGGTTTTCGGCAAGCTCTTTTTGAGTCAATCCAGCTTTTTTTCTCGAGTGTTTGATTTTTTCACCTATATTCATTTTTATTCACCTCGATTATGTATAGAAGTATAGCGTATATTTGCAAAAAAGTAAAGCAAAAGCTAAACAAAGTATTGACAATCGGTTTAGCAAAAGCTATATTAGAATATAAGCAAAAGCTAAAACGAGGTGAGAAAATGAGATTAGACAGAAGGAAAGTTCAACTGCTTATGGCAGAGCTGGGAATAAACCAGCAGACGCTTGCATTAAAGAGCAACGCATCACGTCAGACAATATCCGCCGTCATGAACGGCAGGAACTGCAGGCCGGAGCTGTTAGGCAGGATTGCTAAGGCTCTGGAAACGAAACCCGAAAACATTATTGAATAACTGCCGGGGAGGGCATGAGAGGAATGTGCGACGTCGCACATAGAAAGGAGAGATATAAAACAGTATGAGAAATTCACAAGAGACGTTGTCTGCCAGAGAAGCAGCCAAAATATTAGGCTGTGACCCTCAGGCGGTAAGGGAACGCATCCGGCTGGGAATCTGGACATTCGGAGAGTGTATCCCGAAATCCAAGACCGGGCATAAGTGCGATACCTTCATCATTTACCGCCGGAAGTTGTACAAGCATATTGGAAAGGCGGTTGAATAATGACGGAGAAAGAAGCAATACAAAAAATCCGCGATGCGGATAACTGGACAGATGATTTCTTTAAAGAGGTTGAGCCTGTATACATGGAACATTTTAACACAATCAGGAACACTCTTGTAAAAGATGGATTATGGAATCGGTTTGATACTGCCTTTTGTGAGTGGAAAAAGCCGGGGCAAGTCTCGTTACTAAATCATGGTGGTGCTAAGAAAAAATCAGAAAAAGACAGTTCTGCAGTTTGTGATAAAGGAAAGGCGCGGGCGGCTAAAGAATCACCTAAATTAACGGTAATATGCTTGAATGATATCGAAGAAAAAGAAATTGAATGGATATGGAAGCCTAGAATACCCAAAGCGAAAATCACTCTTATTCAAGGTGCTCCAGGTTGCAGTAAGACAACCTTTGTATGTGGGGTTATTGCCGATCTGACACAAGGCAGACCAATTTTAGGAATAGAAGATGGTAATGAAAATCCCTTTGAACCAAGAAAGCCTAGCAGGCGCTGATATAGACAGGATATTCAATATAGATGAAAGAGAAGTTCCTCTCAGTTTTGATGCTCCACGAATACCACAGGCTATTAAAGAATGGAATATAGATGTTGCGGTATTTGATCCGGTTATGTCCTGTGTCGGCAAGGATACTCAATTAAATATGGGTAATTCAGTCAGGGCGATTATGAACCCGATAATATCATTAGGACAAGAAACAGGATGCACTTTTATAGTTGTGGCGCATACATCAAAGCAGACCAGCGCGGAAGCAATCAATAGGCTTATAGGTTCTATTGACTTCATATCATCAGCGAGAAGTGTGCTGACGGTTGGGAGAAATCCAAATTATGAAGAACAAAAAGCTCTTGCACATACAAAGAGCAATGCGGGACCACTGGCAGAAACTATATTGTACACACTTGACTATAATGATGGCCTTGTAAAGTTTGCTGGATATAGTGATCTGACCGACAATGAAATCATAGCACCAAAAGAGCCAAAAAAGAAGCTATCGCCTGCAACCGATGAAGCAAAAGATTTCTTATTGAATTTTCTAAAAGATGGTTATGCGACTTCTAAAGATGTAAATGAAGCAGCTAAGTCAGCAGGGATAAGCGGAACTACATTGCAGAGAGCGAAAGAAGCTTTGAAGATTAGAACCAAGCACTATGATGGAGATTCAAGGTTGCTATATTGGTGGGTAATGCCTGGGAGAGAAGTCCCAGAGCGTATAAGACAATCGAAGAATACGGAAAAGGTATATGTTTGATGGAAAAGGTAACATTGCACCTTTACCATATTGTAATTACCTTTACCAACATGGAAA
>Ga0137306_102864_pt1 | contig 13765 bp, 16 predicted proteins | sample Inofroosms_March_FD_97187 | JGI IMG/M metagenome (GOLD analysis project Ga0137306, IMG submission 97187) | Mouse cecal microbial communities from Vienna, Austria - N-Acetylneuraminic and N-Acetylglucosamine D2O microcosms_March | ecosystem: Host-associated > Mammals > Digestive system > Large...
GCTTCTGGGATTGGTCCGCTCCCCGTTGACGCGGACCTCGAAGTGCAGGTGGGGCCCGGTGGACCTGCCGGTGGAGCCGGAGAGGGAGACGATGTCCCCCGCCTCCACAATCTGGCCCACCTTCACCAGCAGCTTGGAGTTGTGGGCGTACAGGGTGGCGAGGCCGCCGCCGTGGTCGATCATCACATAATATCCGTAGCTGGAGCTGTACTGGGAGACGGTGACCGTACCCGGCAGAGCGGCGCGGACGGAGGTCCCGGTGGGGACCGCCAGGTCCATGCCGCTGTGCCCCTTGGTCTTTCCGGTGAAGGGGTCCTTCCGGCAGCCGAACTCGGAGGTGATGATGCTCCGCCAATTGGAGCCGACCGGAGAACAGAAACCGTCCGCGCCGATGAAAGGGGCGTCGGAAGCACCAAGGCCCAGGCCGCCGGCAGAGCCGTAGCGTATCAGGTTGTAAATGCTGTCCGCGTTGGCCTTCTGTTCCTCTGTGACCGCGCCAATCTTCTGGTAAATTTCCGACAGATCCTTGATGGGCACAGCTACGGTATAGCTCTCCTCCGCCGCTATCTCCTCGCCCTCCTCATTCACACTGGTGACAGTGCGGGTGCGCTCCTCGTAGTTGACAAAGCAGTCCGCGAACCGCCGGTGGTCCTCCCCGCTGGGGCTGTCCGCACCGAAGTGCAGCGCATAAAAAACGGCCTTGACGCGAATATCGTCAAGGCCGTTTTCTCCCTCCACCATCTCCTGGATATCCGTGATGCAGGCATCCAGCAGGGCAAAGCTGCCGCGCATGTCCTCCATGTGGGCGGCGTACTCCTCCGGAATGTCCGGCGGCAGAGCGCCGCCATGAAAGCACCACTCCACCACTGACACATTGTGGCTGGACGCGCCGGAACCCAGGGAGCAGAGCAGGGCGGTCAGCAATATCAGCGGCGCGAGGATACATACGAGCATCCAGCCCGCTCCCTTCCGCGTCCGCTCGTCCGAGAGGGCCAGCGCCGCTCGGGTCACCACCGCCAGATTAGCCAAGGACCATTCCCCCCTGGACGGGTCCTGCCTCCTGCTGTTCCACCTCCCCGGCCTTCAGCTCCTGCCAGCACTCTGTGAGGGCCTGCATGGTCTCCTCATTTCCGACGCAGTTGTGCGCCTCCCGCCACGCCTGATACTCCTGAAAGTCCATGCCGCCCTCCAGCAGCAGCCCGCATACCGCCACAGCATCGTTCTGGACGCAGGCGTGGAGTGCATTGTAGTCCTCGACGTCCACCCACATCCGCTTCTCCAGCAGCTCTTCCGCCATCCAGCTGTCGCGGCCCCCGCTTGTCAGCATGTGCAGCGTCCTGGCGGAGTTGGAGCCTCCAGAGATCCCCTTCTCCACCAGCTCTGACAGGGTGCGGTAGTCATGATCGGCAGCGAACTGCTCCAGCAGGCGGGAGGGCGCGGCGGTGATCTGCTCCTCGCCGCACTGATGAATGATCTGCTTGGTAATAAATCGGTGGTCCAGATAGGCATAGCTGGCCATCTCGCCGTAGAAGGAGGGGGGCAGATGCTCCACGCAGCCCTGCGCCCGGTCCAGCATAAACAGGACCTTCTCCGGATCGTCGATGTCAATGGCCTTCTTGCAGGCTTCGTGGTATATACCGTAGTCGATATTGCACCGGTCCTCCATGAGAAGCTCCGTCATCCGCCGGCCCACAGCGCCCGGCCTGCCAGCCGCCTCCACCAGCAGCTGTTCCTGCTGGTACGGGACCTTGGCGGCAAATTCCTTGAATGCCTCCAGCTCACCGTCCCGGATCGCCAGCACCGCTTTGTCATAGTCGTCCATCCGCAGGGGCCGCATACCTACCTCGTTGATGTAGGCGGTGATGCTGCCGGTCATGCGGCGCAGAAGCTGCTCGGTCTGGGTCATGGCCTCCTCCTGCCGCTCCCGCTGCTCCACCAGCGCCTCAATGATGGTGTGCTGCTCCTGTTGGCTGAGATGCACCACCGCGCCGCCAGTGTCATCCTCCACGCCGCCAATTTTCATAAACCGGGCGTGGGTGGCGTGATCGCCGTGAAATGCCTTGGTAATAGCGGAGGAGATGAGGAACATTCTGTCCAGGTCATTTCCGTTCTCGCCCAGGGTCTTGCCGGTAATGAAGCGCTTGGTGATGGGCTTATGCTCCTCGTACCACTTGAGGTACACATCCAGGTATACGCCCTCGCTGCCGCCGTAGTCGGTGGTACAGAAGATATCTGCGCCTTTGGGGACCTCCCGGCCATTTTCCCAATCCCGGTCCAGGAGAAAATACTCGTCCGGGAGATAGCCCTGGCTCTCCAGCCGGTGCTTCAGCTCCTCAAACACCTCCTGCGCCGTCCGCTGGCCGGCATACTTCAGTTTGCGGGGATCGCCCGCAGCGGGGTTCCACTTTTCAAATTCGATGATTTCCATGTTGACCTCCTTCTGCCGCGCAATGGCTTGTGCGGCTAATAAAATTCCCACAGATGGGGGTAAAATTAATCCACAAACCCGTCCAACATCATCTGGTTTTCGTCAAAATAGGTTTCCTGGGCCTTATCCTGTATCCACCACTCAAACCACGCCTGACCGCAGGCGTGGTTGTTTTTCAACCCCCGCTGGTCCCTGAGCGCGATCACCTGGTCCAGTACGCGTATCCACAGCCTGTAAAAGCCGGGCCAGCGTTCAAACTCCTGCCGCCGCACCGCCTCGCCCGCCATGGGGCACCCGATACAGCCCAGGCGGTGGAACCCCTCCCCGTACAGACCGCACTGCTCCAGCCCGGCCTCCCTGGAGTAGTCCCAGATGTAGCTGTCCGGCCAGTAGGCCAGTGGATTTATCCTCTTTTCCGACTGGGCGTAGCAGGCCTCGAAGATCCGCCGGCTCTCGCAGTTGTCCCAGGCCATAATCAGGCCCCGCTTGCCCTTCCCATACACGTCGATCTCCAGCTCATTGCGCTGCTTTGCCCGGCGTACGCTCTCATATCTGCGGACGCCCAGAGCGAGAATGGCGTTTCCCTGCTCCCGCGTCCGGCGCTCCTTCAAATGGGCGCAGCACCATCGCATATGGCGCAGCGGCGGGCACTTCTTCTCCAGCATGAGCCGCCAGACGGATTTGTCATACATCACGTCATATACCGGCAGGCCCATCTCCTGGTAGGCCGCGAAGCTGCGGCGCTGGAAGTAGACCAGCTCCGGCGGGTCTATGCCGGTGATGGAGTGGATGTAAAAGTGTCGCGCCCCGGCCCGGCGCATGAGATGGCCAAGCACTCTCGAGTCCTTTCCCTCGCTGGTGCAGACGCAGTAGCCGCGGGGATCATTCTGAATGGCCAGGGGCTCGAACTCCCGGATCATGCGGATGGCCTCCTCGTCCGGCTGGCCCCGCAGGGCGGGCGCCTCCGGCTGAGCCAGGGACAGCGACATCTGATACTCCATCATCTGCCGCCCGACGTGCCGAAGAGCTCCGCCTTGTACTCCGGGGCGATGACCTCCAGGAGATACCGCTCGTTGCCGCATTTGTAGAGGCAGACGCCCTGCTGTGGGAAGCGGATGAGCTCGTACTCCGACTCCTCCAGCTGCAAATTGTCCATAAAAAAGCGCCGGTCGATAGACCCGGCGTTGAAGAGGAACTGGTGGGTGGGGATGGAGAAGAGGGGCTTTGTCAGCTCGGCGATACCTGGCAGGGCGAAATCCTCGAGATTCTGACTGGCCAGCAGCACGGCGGAGTTCTTCTTCCGCACCCGCTTCATGAAGCTGCGGATGTACTCGATGGTGGTGGGATTGGAGAGGAAGAGGTAGAGCTCGTCAATGGAGGCCACCGTATTGCCCTCGGTGAGCAGCTTGTCGCTGAGGAAGGAGAGGACGTTGAAGAGCATAGCGTTCTTCACGCTGGCGCTGGCCTGGAGGAGGCCCTTCACGCCGAAGACCAGGAAGCGGCTGGAGGTGATATTGGTGGGCCCGTTGAAAAAATTGCTCTCCGCGCCTTTGCACATGGAGTGGAGGCCCAGAAGCACCTCTTGCAGCAAATCCTTGGGGTACAGAGGGTTCTTTTCTTCCTCGTAATGCTGATAAGCGTCCTCCATCACCTTGTAGAGGTCGGAGAGGATGGGGTAGTCCACCGGACGCAGTCGAGAGAAGTCCGTGTGGTTGTTGATGCCGAACTTGGCGTACAGCCGCTCCAGCATCAGCTCAATGGTGTCGATATGGCGGTCCGAAAAGTCCTTGTAGGAGCGGAAGAAGTCCTTCAGGAAGGAGACGTGCTGGCTCAGCCGCGACTGCTCACGGAATGCGGCAGGTAGTTCTTCATCAGAAATGCTCTCCGTCTCCCCATCCACATTCCACACCTTTGGCTCCAGGGGATTGATGCGGTACTGTCCGGTCATGAGGTCCACGAAACAGCCGCCCAGGTTGGCGCACAGCTCCCCCATCTCCTGCTCCGGGTCCAGGCAAATCACCGATTTCCCCGCCTCCAGGAGATTGCAGACCAGGAGCTTCAGGAGAAAGCTCTTGCCCTGGCCGGAGTTGCCCAGAATGAGGATGCTGGCGTTGGTCTTGTCGCTGGCTCTGCGGTCCAGATCCACAATAATATTGCTGCCGTATTTGTCCTTTCCGATATAGAACCCCTCCGGGTCCGTCTTGCCGGAGTAGTTGAAGGGGAAGAGATTGGCCACCGAGGAGGCGGGCAGCACCCTTTCAAACTGTGTGCCAAAGGCGTTCCGGCCCGCCGGGTTTGCGGAGAGAAAGCCCTCCCGCTGTTTGAGCAGGAGGCGGTCCGCCGCCAGCTTGGAGCGGATGAGCTCGCTGGTCACCTCGTCCCGCAGGGCCCGCAGGCTCTCCAAATCCCTGGCCGCCAGGTCCAGATAGACTGCGCAGTGTACGAGGGGCTCCCGGCTGCGGTGCATGGAAGTGACTAGGGTCGCCACGTCCTGGAGGTTGGCCTCCGCGGTGACGCTCTGCTTCATGTCGCTGGTGCTGCCCCGCTCAAAACGGCTGCGGTTGCTGGCATTCTGGATAATCTTCTGCTCCTCCGCCGCCGTCACCTGCCGGGCGTAGACGGTGAGGTTCACCCCGCTGCGCTCCCCCAGCCGGCTCAGCAGGGCCAGCTCCTCCGTGACAGTGGGGTAGCCCCGCACCGCCAGGGTGCAGTGGCAGGTCCCGCCCAGGATATAGTGGTCCGTGTTGAACTTCACCGCCGCCGGCGCGATCATGTCCAGGAAATCCTTGGGCAGGGGCTCCGGGGCGGTTTTCTTCTTCTGCTTCTTAGCCATCCGCGGTCACCGCCCTTTCGCCGTCGATGCTGTCGAAAATGTCCGTGGTCACGTCCTGCTGGTAGTAGACCGCCAGCAGGCGCATGATGTCCTGTTCTCCGGCGCGGCGGACATGGAAGCCCTGGTCCCGGACGCCCTTCTCCAGCCGGGCAAGCTGGCTGCGGGCGCTCTCCTCCCCCTGGCCGTCCAGCTGGAAAACCAGGGCGAACTCCCGGGCGGAGGCGGCGTTGGCCTGGATCGCGTCCAGGTGGGCCCCGTCCTGCCGCAGCAGCTCCCGCAGGGCGGGCAGGGTCTCCGCCTCCATCCGCCGGCGGTACCAGTCCTTGTTGCTCTGGAAGGACTCCCGGGAGTCCAGGGCCAGCAGCCGCACCGTCGGCCTGCTCCGCAGCAGGTTGGTCAGCGCCATCACCCGGCCCCGGACGCCCTCCCCGGAGAGCACCGACAGGTTGTCCGGCTGGATCAAAAAATAGACCAGCTCACTTCTCCCGGCCTTCAGGCCGTTCTCCGTGAACTGGTCTATCCCCATCAGCTGCCGCGTGGACAGCAGACGCTTCTGTTCCTTCTTCTGTTTTCTATTCAACGCGGGGCCTCCATTCGTAAATCTGCTGGTGCAGCAGCAGAAAGCAGACGGCATTGCGCAGGAAATCCAGGATGCTCGCGTCCTCCATGCGGATGCTGAGAAAGGCGTAGAGCACCGTCAGCACCAGCGGCAGCAGGAAGCCCCAGGAGGCCAGCGCCAGGACAGAGAGCAGCAGCCCCACTCCCACCACCGCCAGGTCCCGCAGCTCCCACAGCCACAAGGTCGCTTTTGCCGTCAGGTTGTCAGGATAGATAAAGATACAACCACCTCCAGCTATTTGCTGAGTATATAGATTTTTATGGGGATATTTCGTTTTTTGCAGTTGTCAATCACATATTTGGTCCCGCGTGAGGCCCCGTCCCAGAAAGCCAGGACGAGGTCCGCGTTTTCTATGATTGCGATGCTGCGCCTCAGCGGGGCGGCCCGCCCGTATCGCTCGTACTTCGGCAGATACTCCGTCAGCTTCAGGCCATGCCGCAGGGCGTATTCCCTTGCGCTGGCGTCCACGCCCCTTGCTCCGCCAGAAATTATTTCGGTTGTCTCAATGGGAAGATAGTCCCCCAAGTTATCCACCGTCAATCCTCTTGAACCAATCACAGCAACTCGCATGTCTGCCTCCTTGAATTTTGCGGATATGCAGTATATCTATCATCGGATTATACCACACTGTGGATATAAAATAAACATGCAATATATCTGAAACGGAGTGGTGGTATGTCCGTCAAGAGCGTTTCTATCCGAATGGAAGAGGAAATGCTGGAGAAGCTGGGTTATGTGGCTGAGTATGAGGGACGTTCCCTAAACAGCCATGTGCTGGTTTTGATCCGGCAGAGCATCAAAACGTTCGAGGCGGAGCATGGGACCATTGAAGGGACTATCCCGCCGTATGACAACGTGAAGCCACCACGGAAGTAAGTGTAAGAAGGAAGGGGACGGCGGCGCCGTCCCCTTCGTGCCGTTATTCCGGGATGCCGATGGCAGTTAAAGCCTCCAGGCACCAGATCCCGCGCTGCTCCAGCGCCTGCATCAGCGCCCGCTCCGCGGGAGTGATGGCATCCTCCGCGAACACCCTTCCCAAGGGGTGCGTCTGGATATCCAGTCCTGGGCAGTCCAGGAACATCTCGCCGGGATGGTGGCTGTGGGGATGGATGCTGGCCTCTCCCCAGTGGGGGATGTCCGCCTTGTAGCTTACGCAGAGGATCTTTCCCGTAAGATCCCTCTGGGGCGTATCATTCCATGTCAGCATGTCCGTCCTCCTCCTTCGGCTCCGCCGCCTCCAGCTCCCGCTCGATGAGGCCGACGACGAAGTCCTTCTGACTGAGCTTTTTGCCGGTGCGCTGCTTCTCCCGCTCCAGATGGTCCTTGATGCGGCTATAGAGCGTTTCCGAGATCTGAAAGGCGAGTGTTTTGGTAAATTCCATTGATTTTCTCCTTTTTCGTAGTAATCTGTGAGTAATTGGGTGATGTATGCGCTCAGGGACTGCCCGGATTTCTCCTGCTCCTCACGCACCCTGGCGTGGAGGGCATGCGGGATCTGAGCACATAAATTCTTGTGGGTTTCCATGCCGCGCCTCCTTTCTCCTGCTTGGCAAGGCCAAGTATATCCTTAAACCCGAGGGAAATCTATCACCAAAGCCAACGAAGAACCAGCCGGAAATACAGCATATGCAACAAGGGAGGGGACGGCGTCCGAACCATGGAGCGTGTTATTCTGCACTGCGATCTGAACGCCTTCTACGCATCGGTGGAGCTGCTGGCCTACCCGGAGCTGCGCGAACAGCCGGTGGCGGTCTGCGGGGACCCGGAGAGCCGCCACGGGATCATTCTGGCGAAAAACGAGGCGGCCAAGCGGTTTGGCGTCAAAACCGCTGAGACCATCTGGCAGGCCCGGCAGAAGTGCCCGGAGCTGGTGCTGCTTCCGCCCCACCGGGAACAGTACCGCCAGTATTCCCGGCGGATGAACGAGATCTACGGCCAGTACACGGATCTGGTGGAGCCCTTCGGCATCGATGAGAGCTGGCTGGACATCACCGGCAGTATGCACCTGTTCGGCAATGACGCCGCCGCCATCGCGGACGCCATCCGCGCCAGGGCCACAAAGGAGCTGGGCCTGACGCTGTCCGTGGGCGTCAGCTTCAACAAGGTCTTCGCCAAATTGGGCAGCGACTACCGCAAGCCCGACGCCACCACGGTCATCTCCCCGGAGAACTGGCGGGAGATGGTCTGGCCCCTGCCGGTGGGCAGTCTGCTCTACGCCGGGCCCGCCGCCCAGCGGGCCCTGGGGCAGTACGGCATCCGGACGATTGGCCAGCTGGCCAATGTGGAGCCCGCGCTGCCGGAGCGCCTGCTGGGCAAGCTGGGCCGCCAGCTCTGGGAGTACGCCAACGGCCTGGATAAGTCCCCCGTCCGGCCCCAGCACGTGAAGGAGCCGGTGAAGAGCGTGGGCAGCAGCTGCACGTTCCCGGAGAACCTGACCACAAGAGAACAAATCCGCCGGGGCGCGGCCATGCTGTGCGACAGCGTGGCCGGGAGGCTGCGGGAGCAGGGGCTCTACTGCGGCGCGGTGCAGATTGGGCTCAAGGACGCGGCCTTCCACAGCGTCTCCCGGCAGAAACAGCTCCCCGCCAGCACCCACCTGATGCGGGAGCTCCTGGACGCGGCCATGGAGCTCATCGACAGGACCTGGAAGCCGCCCACGCCCATCCGTCTCATCAACGTCACCGCCCTGGCACCGACGGACCGGCGGGAGACCTATGAGCAGCTGGACCTGCTGGCCCCTCAGCGTTCGGAGGAGAACGCGAAGCTGGAGCGGCTGGAGTCGGCTATTGACAGCCTCCGGAAGAAGTACGGCAGTCAGGTGATCTCCTTCGGGGAGACCTCCGGAAAGGAAGTGGACGAGGAGAAGTGATGGCGCTCCGCCCCCAGCACCAGCGCAATCCCCGCCATGATGTACTCCACGCAGGGGATGGGAACTGAGTTGCCCAGCGCCTGAAACCTGGCGGAGTCGGACGCGCCGGGCAGGTCCGTCCACCCGATGGGAAACCCTTGTAACAGCTCCGCCTCTGTGGGGTGAAGCCTCCTTATGAGCAGATAGGCTGGTTCGTTTGTATCGCTCTCCTCCGGCTGGAGAACCAGGTCCGTGGCGCTCTTGTATTGGCGGGCGCTCTCCGTGGAAGCAACGTCGCTTTCCTGATAGTGGTCTGACCGCTGCTGGCAGAACGCGGAGACCAGCGGGGTGTTCAAGCCGCCTGTGCCCGCCCGTGCGGTCAGGGTCGGCGCGACGGAGAGAGGGCCGCGGTATCTGGCCGCGATGCCGTGGTTTTCGTAGAGGAGCAGGGGCGGATGCCCATGCTCCTGGCTCCGGAGTGTGCCGGTGATATTCTCCGAGCAGTCGAAGCGCCGGCCGCCCTGGTCGTTGAGGCAGAGAATGGACGGCATCATGTTTCCGCTCTGGCTGGCCTTCAGCGTGGGCGCGATTTCCTCCTGGTACCCGATGCTCCCGGCGCTGGAGCCCGCTCCGGCGCAGAAGCCGGCTGTGAGGGAGAGCGCCTCTTCCCGGATCTGTTCCAGGACAGGCCGGAGCTCGTCAGGCCGCTCCAGCAGGTCCAGGATCTCCCGCACCGCCATCCGCTTTGCCGCCAGCAGCAGCACGGAGACCGCTATGCCGGGGGGCGGCCGGATGCTGCCCGCCTGGAGCAGCAGCGCCAGCTCCAGCTGGGGCGGCAGGGGCTTGCCCCGCTCCTTCGCCCTGCGCAGGATGCCCCGGCAGGCTCTCCGGCTCAAATAGTATCTGCGGGGCACATGTTCCAGCAAAATCGCAGACAAGGAGCAGTCTCTTTCTTCTCTGGGCGAGACCCCAGAATTGCGCATCCATGCACCGCCATGCCAGGGAGAAATGTCCTCCCAGTAAAATCTGCCCAGTAGGTCGCCAGCGCCCGGTGTGAGGTCCAGGGACATGAGCGTGACGTACTTTAATGCGCACGATCTCCTCCAGGATGGTCCGGAAGTCCTCCCCGCCGGTGCAGCTGAGTGCGAAGGGCACATTTTCCCAGACGAGGAATCGGGGCCGAATAAACTGACCTGTCCCTCCAGCTCGTTCATCTGCCGCTCTCATCTCCTTCACGATACGAATTTGCTCCATGAACAGCCCGGACCGCTCCCCCGCCAGGCCCAGGTGGGCGGAATTGGATATGGAGAGATCCTGACACGGTGAGCCGCCGCAGACGACGTCCACAGGCGGCAGCAGGGCCCCGTCCAGCTTGGTGATGTCCCCCATATGGAGCATGTCGGGGAAGTGGTGTTTTGTCACCCGGATGGGGAACGGCTCGATCTCGCTGGCCCAGACAGGTACAATACCGTGGCGTACCGCTGCCAGAGGGAAGCCGCCAATGCCATCGAAGAGAGAGGCCATCGTCAGATCATTTCTGTATTCCATTGCGCGCCTCCGGTTCCAGCGGCTGGACGCTGTTCTCGTAAATGGGCGCAAACGTACACCGCTGGTTGTTGAACGCTTTGGCCGCCTCCCTGGCCTTCGCTTCAGAGCAAAAGGCCAGGGGACGGCCATATCTGTCGCACCGCCACCGCACTGTCCGGCCCCACGGGGAGTCCGGGCGGGTGGCGGCGGTGATCCCGTATTTCATGCCAATTCCTCCCTACATAGACATTGCAACCGGCCCAGGAGGGATGGGCTGCTGCTCCTGGGCTGCCATCTGGACTGCCTCCTCCCGCGGCAGGACATCTCCGAACCCCATGCGCTCCAGGGTATCCCTGTACAGCCGGCGCTCGAACTGCCGGTACTCCGGGGCGGCGGTGTCCACCTCGCCCAGCACCGCCGCCTCATAGGTCTTTCCCGGTACGACTTCCCACTCTACGGCGTTAAAGCAGTACGCGGTCAGGTATGCCAGAAGTTCCCGACCGCCGGCATTTTCAAACACGCCGAGTGCGCTTTCATAGGGGAAGGCTTCATGTAAATGAATGCCTGTGAGCTGTTCCGCCATGTGATACAGCGTGTATCCTTCCATGTCCAGGCTGGGCTGGACGCTGTCATAGAGCTGTTTCATCTCCTCTGCGGCAGTCAGATCCGGTGCGAACGTCCGCAGGGCAGCTGTGAGGGCGGCCGTCCTGCGCTCCTGGAGCCGCAGACGAAAGCCGAGTTCCTCCACACTATGATGCAGGCGTTCACATTCCTGCTCCTTCCGCTCCAGCGTCTGTCCGGTCAGTTTTCGCTCAAGTTTTTCCATCTCCAACGCATCCCGGAGTGTGTGCGCGTCACGAAATGCCCGCACAGCGGCGGTGAGCCTGTCTCGCAGCTTCATAATCGGCCCCTCTCATTTAATGGCTGCGGCCACGGCCTTGGTGGTGTTCACGGCGGCCTGTGCGGTGTAGACGGCGGACATGATGTTGGCTCGGGTGGTGGTGTCCAGCCCGAAGGTACCGGCAATCCGGGGCACCTCCCCCGCGGACAGCATCAGCCCCAGGCCCAGCAGCAGGTGCTCCCGGAAGGCCAGCAGGCCCGCCACCAGGATTGTCGCCTGAAGAAACGCCGTCAGACACAGCCCGACCACCTGTTTCATCCACTGGGTAAAGCCGTCCGAGTACCCCCGGGGTACGCTGAACATGTACAGGGAGCCCACCGCGATCTGGATGAGCAGGATGCCGCCCCGCTTCAGATTGGAGAAGAAGACCTTGATGACGGCGTAGCCCATGGCGACGACGCAGAAGATGAGCATGATGGGGCTGGTCAGAACGGACAGGCCGAAGGACGGCGCGCCAGTCATGTCGCTGAGACTGCTGACGGCGGCGAAGTCCTCTACAATCTGCCGGCCCACCTCCCCGATGCCGGTCCCTAGGCCGGTGATCTCCGCGGTGAACTGTCCCTGCAGGCTCACCGACAGCTCGTAGAGCCGCACGGGGACGGTGGAGAACAGGCTGACGGCCAGAAAGCCCTTGAGGATGTTCACGGCGGTCTGCTGGATGCTGCCCCGCCCGGTGGAATACTCCAGGCCGCACTCAAAGCAGCAGACCACCACGCTGACGGCGAACAGGGCCCAGCCCAGCTGACTGAAAAAGGTCACCACGGACTGCACCCACGTCAGCTCGAACAACTCTACGCCCATGTTCCCCATCATGGCGAAAAAGTTGCCCAGGAACCCCACAATCTGGCCGTAGAACCAGTCCATGAGGTTTCCCATGATGGTGTCCGCTACAAAATCCCAGATAAAAATGGACGTTCACCCCCTGCCGCTCAAATCCCGATGATGGTCCAGATGTAGTTGGGCGCGATGAGGGTGAGGATGAGGCAGGCAAAGAGGATCACCGGCCCGGTCCACTCGAACTGGCCATGCTTCTTGTAGTCAAAGTACGCGAGGCCGGTCTTTCCGAAGAAAGCAATGGCCAAAATCATGTCCAAGGCGGGGAAAACCACGTTATTGACCACCGTTTTGATCTGTCCGGCGGCGTCCTTCCAAGTGCTCTCCACCACCGCGCCAACATTGCCCTTGCCGCCGGAGGTAGCGAAGGCGGGGACGCAGAGAATGGCGGTTACCACCAGGGTCAGGAGCAGGGGACGCAGATGTTTTTTGAATTGACGCATAAATACCTCCTGAAAACGGAGGGAGGGCCGCCCCGTAGGACGGCCCTCCCCCTACATTTAATTAATACCCTGTTCTAGGCAGGGGCTTGCCGGGCTTGTAGACCGTGGTGACCCAGCGGTCCGTGGCCATGATCCACTGGCCGTTGTACATGCCGCCCACATCCGCCTGGTTGACGAACTGGGTCCCGCCGGTGAGACCGGAGAGGACATTGCAGTAGACAGCCGGGGCCTCCGCCTGCCGGAAGTTGGAGGGGATTACGCCGAATACGCACATGAACTCCGTGACGCATTCATTGGCCGCCAGCCCCAGAGCCGCGGGGGAGGCGAGGTAGGCCCTGTTCTGCTGGGTGCTCACATTGTCCGCCAGGGTGCGGTACTCGCTGCTGAGATTGGTCTTGTACACAATCTTGTAATTTCCGGGCACGTTGTAGGTGCCGGTGACAATCTTGTCCAGCCGCACCGCCCTCGTGGGAAGGGTGTCCCGCCAGTAGAACGAGGTGAGCGCAGAAGTGGAGTTGTTGGCAATGCCGGTGAAGTCGTATTTGATGCTCTGGCCGGGAACGACCTCACTGTAGCCCCGCTTGGTGATGGAGACGTTGGTGTAGAGGCTCCTGTTGGTCATCGCCACCCGGACAATCTGGCCGGCAAATTCAATCTCCGCCTCTACGGGCGTCTTGTCCAGACCGTAGAAATCAGCAGACTTGGACTCCACCACCTTGTAGCGGCCCAGGGGGAGGGGGCGGGAGCTGGCCAGACCATTTTTGTCTGTCTTGACTGTATCCACCAGATTGTTGGCCCGGTCATAGATCTCGAACTCCGTATTGGGCAGCGGCGCGCCCGCCGGCCAGCCATTCATGGTGTTGTACTCCGCGGAGGTCTTGGTGATCTGGATCTGACCTGTGACAGCCGTATTCTCCCACGTGATCTCCGTTGTCTCGCCGGGCTTCACGTAGACAGTTTTCAGCTGCTCGTCCACGATATAGCCCTTGTTGGACAGCTCCCGCAGGTAGACCTTCCCGGACAGCTCCAGGGTGTTGACATAGGCGTAGCCATTCTGGTCCGTGGTGAACTGGTCCACGGGGTTGTGATTGCCGTCATACAGCAGGAAGGTCACTCCGTAGATCCCCTTCCGGGTGACGGCGTCAATTTTGTGGATCAATATTCCGCTGAACGCCTGGTTGGTCACAGTAACAGTTGTGGCAGCGCCATCGGTGACAGTGAAATAGTGGGGCGTGGGGTCCAGCTTGAACTCCTTGGGGCACTCGGTCTCAACAAGATAGTAATCCCCCGCGTCCAGAGATTTGAAGGCCCGGCCATTATCGCCGGTGGTGA
>Ga0137306_102865_pt1 | contig 13759 bp, 10 predicted proteins | sample Inofroosms_March_FD_97187 | JGI IMG/M metagenome (GOLD analysis project Ga0137306, IMG submission 97187) | Mouse cecal microbial communities from Vienna, Austria - N-Acetylneuraminic and N-Acetylglucosamine D2O microcosms_March | ecosystem: Host-associated > Mammals > Digestive system > Large...
TCTCGAAGAATGTGAAAACCGCATTCGGACTGGGCGTTGCCGTGACATTCATGCTCGTTGTCACCCTGCCTGTCAACTTCCTGCTTGAAAACTATGTGCTCAAGGCAGGCGCGCTGAGCTGGCTTGGCGAGGATTTTGCCGACGTCGACCTCAGCTTCCTTTCACTTATCATGTTTATAGCCGTAATCGCATCGATGACCCAGCTGGTGGAGATGGCGGTTGAAAAATATTCCCCGTCGCTCTATGCCTCGCTCGGCATCTTCCTGCCTCTTATCGCGGTAAACTGCGCGATACTCGGCGGCTCGCTGTTCATGCAGCAGCGCGACTTCGGCAACGTCTGGACTGCCACTTGCGCCGGTGCCGGATGGGGAATCGGGTGGCTCCTTGCAATAACCGCGATTGCCGCGATACGCGAACGCGTGGCCACGTATTCCAATGTCCCCGCCTCTTTACGCGGAATCGGCATCACCTTTATCCTGTGCGCCCTTATGGGTATAGCCTTCATGAGCTTCCTCGGCATAAAGATTTAATTGCCGCCCCAAACCAGACACTACATTTTTCGATAATCCTTTAGAACTGATTATAATGACTTTATCGGCAATTTCCCCGATGGGGGCAACGCTGCTTTCAGGCATAGGCATATTCCTGGCGATAACGCTTCTGCTTGTTATCGTGCTATTGGTGGCCAAACGCTATCTTGTAAGTTCGGGAATGGTCACTGTCACCATCAACGACGACAAAAATGTGGAGGTAGAATCCGGACGCCCGCTCCTATCCGCTCTCGCAACAGAAAACGTATTCCTCCCGTCAGCCTGCGGCGGCAAGGGCAGTTGCGCCCAATGCCGGGTACGTGTAACCGAAGGAGGCGGCGAAATCCTGCCCACCGAAGCAGTGCATTTCACCCGCAAGGAGATTAAGGACAACTGGCGCCTTGCCTGCCAGGTCAAGGTGAAAAACGACCTCGACATCAAAGTCCCCGCATCAGTGCTCGACATCAAGGAATACGAATGCACCGTGGTGTCGAACAACAACGTTGCCACATTCATCAAGGAGTTCATAGTGGCACTCCCCCCTGGCGAGCATATGAACTTTATCCCCGGCTCCTATGCCCAAATCAAAATCCCCCCGTTCACCATCGACTACGACAAGGATATCGACAAGGCATCAATCGGGTCGGAATACCTCCCGGCATGGGAAAAATTCGGGCTGTTCAACCTCAGATGCGTCAATCCCGAAACCACCGTGCGCGCTTACTCCATGGCCAACTACCCTGCCGAGGGCGACCGCTTCATGCTCACAGTGCGCATAGCCACACCTCCATTCAAGCCGAAACCCGAAGTCGGGTTCATGGATGTGAACCCAGGCATCGCATCAAGCTATATATTCACCCTGAAACCGGGCGACAAAGTTATGATGAGCGGTCCTTACGGCGACTTCCACCCTATCTTCGATTCGAAAAACGAAATGATGTGGATTGGCGGAGGCGCGGGTATGGCCCCGCTCCGTGCACAAATCATGCACATGACCAAGACCCTCCACACCACCGACAGGAAAATGAACTACTTCTACGGCGCACGCGCACTCAACGAAGTGTTCTATCTTGACGATTTCCTGAAGTTGGAAAAAGAATTCCCCAACTTCAAATTCCACCTCGCGCTCGACAGGCCGGATCCGGCAGCAGATGTCGCAGGAGTGAAGTACACCCCGGGATTCGTCCACCAGGTCATCTACGACACATACCTGAAGAATCACGAATCGCCTGAAGACATCGAATATTACATGTGCGGCCCCGGGCCGATGAGCAATGCGGTCAACAACATGCTCGACTCTCTCGGAGTAGACCCGGCCAGCATCCACTACGATAATTTCGGTGGCTAATCACACAATAAGAAATGATAACGACCACCCGCGATACAGACATAAGGAAAATGACCACATTCGGCCTACCGGCCGAATGTGGCATTTTGATTGAATATACCTCGCCGTCCGACCTCCCCGCCCTGTTTGCAAAAGGAGCTTTAAAAGATATACTCCCACTGGGAGGAGGAAGCAACCTGCTGTTTACAACCGGGCGTTTTGCCGGAACCGTGGTACACTGCGCCGACCGCACCATCACCTTCGGCCAACCCGGTGCTGACGGGATTGTGGAAGTAGAAGCCGCTGCAGGGGTTGTGCTCGACGAACTTTGCGCCCTTACCTGCGGCAAAGGCTTATGGGGGCTTGAAAACCTTTCGGGAATCCCCGGTGAAATCGGTGGCGCAGCCGTGCAGAATGTAGGCGCCTACGGCACCGAATTCAAGGATGTGGTTGCCAAAGTGCACTGCTTCGATACCGTCAGCGGGGAATATCTAACCCTTGACAATGCCGCATGCCGATACGGCTACCGCGATTCGGTGTTCAAACACCTTGACCAGCCGAATACATTATTGGTAGCAGGCGTTACACTGCATCTGACCACCCTCCCCTCCCCCTCACTTGGTTATGCCGCACTTGCCGCCCGATTTGCCGGTGCAAGCCCGTCGACATTGACCCCCGGAATGCTTCGCGAAGCCGTAATCTCCTTACGTGACGGCAAGCTCCCTGTGCCGTCGAAGGCAGGCAGTGCCGGCAGTTTCTTCAAAAACCCCGTTATAAGTGCAGATTCCTACGATAAACTGCAACTGAAGTTGAACAAACCCGTCCCAGGCCATGTTCTCCCGACAGGAGATGTAAAACTGTCGGCAGCCTGGCTCATCGACAACGCCGGATGCAAAACATTCGTTGCCGGAGGTGCACGTGTATGGCAGCAACAACCGCTGGTATTGGTAAATGCCGACGGCAATGCAACCGGCGCCGACATCGTGGCACTTGAAAACGCCATCCGCACTGCCGTGCAAGAACAATTCGGAATAAGCCTGGAACCGGAAGTAATACACATCTGAGCCTGAGTCAGCAGTAATAAATATCGGTAAAATCATCGTCATAGCTACTTTTTTTAACCGTCACAACACCATATGAGTTCTTTTGTAATCGAAGGAGGCCGCCCGCTCAGCGGCGAAATCTTGCCCAAGGGCGCAAAAAACGAAGCCTTGCAGGTAATCTGTGCGACATTGCTGACGTCAAGACCTGTCACGATTTCAAACGTCCCTGAAATAAGCGATGTCAAAAACCTGATTGCATTGCTTGCCGCCGCAGGTGTGAGTGTGACACGGCATGAAAAAGGACGTTACACATTCCAGGCCTCCGATCTCGACCTCGGTTATATAACGAGCGACGATTTCGTCAAACGTTGTGCCGCACTGCGAGGTTCGGTCATGACCGTAGGCCCGATACTCGGACGTTTCGGGCGCGCATATTTCCCCAAACCAGGAGGCGATAAAATCGGACGCCGCAAGGTCGACACCCATATCCAAGGTTTCCTGAACCTGGGTGCCGAATACGAGTATGACCACGATAAGAAAGCCTACCTCCTTACCGTGCCATCCACGGGGCTGAGAGGATGCTACATGCTTCTTGACGAAGCATCCGTAACCGGCACAGCCAACATCCTCATGGCTGCGGCTTGCGCCGAAGGTGTGACAACAATCTATAATGCCGCCTGCGAGCCATATCTGCAACAACTCTGCTCGCTGATGACGAAAATGGGTTATGAAATCGACGGCATCGGCTCAAACCTCCTTAAAATCAAAGGATGTGCCGATTGCCATGATTGCCGCGACGGGGAAATAAACCATACCATCCTGCCCGACATGATCGAAGTAGGCAGTTTTATCGGCATGGCCGCAATCACCCGCAGCGCTATCACGGTGAAAAACGTCAGCTACCACAATCTCGGCATAATACCTGAGAGTTTCCGGCGTCTTGGAATCAAGCTTGAGCAAAGAGGCGACGACATCTACGTCCCGGCACAGGAAAGCTACGTAATCGAAACATCGCTCGACGGATCGATAATGAATATTGCCGATGCCCCCTGGCCGGGACTGACCCCCGACCTGTTAAGCGTAATGCTTGTTGTGGCAACCCAGTGTAAAGGCAGCGTGCTGATACATCAGAAAATGTTTGAAAGCCGCCTGTTTTTTGTCGACAGCCTTATCGACATGGGGGCGCAAATACTCCTGTGCGATCCACATCGTGCAGTGGTTATCGGCCATGACCATAACTTCACACTGCGTGCCAACAATATGAGTTCCCCCGACATCCGTGCCGGTATTGCCCTGCTCCTGGCTGCCATGTCGGCCAAAGGCACAAGCAGAATCGGCAATATAGAGCAAATCGACCGTGGATATGAGGATATCGACGGCCGCCTGAACCTCCTTGGAGCCTCCATAACACGGATTAGCTGACTTATATGATATATTGCCATTTTCACACACACCACCGGCAGGAAGGCAATATGGCTTAGAGGGTGTTTAATAATAAATGTTAAATTCCCGGTGGCGTATCTTTTAGCTAAATTGCTATAAATGAAGAAGGAGCGTAGCGAGCTACGTGACTGATGAATTTTAGCAATTCAGCAAAAGAGACGCCAAGGCGGGGGTAACTTTAAAAATCCATTAATTCAAAAAATAATGTTGATACAGAAATTACCATTCCACTCGAAAATCACGGGCGCCTTTAGCTCTTCATTTCAGTCACATAGCTCGCTATGCTCCTTCAATTCAGAGCAAAATTCGCCACGTGATTTTCGGCCGGGAATTAACATTTATTATTAAACACCCTCTTAATCTCCACGAGGATTCTTGACACAAAACAACTCTTAAAGGAAAAAATTGGATATAGGGCTGATAAATTGGAACATTAGTCGAATTACGGATTTTTTTCAGTAATTTATTAATATCTTTGCCAATGCGTGCCAGGCCGGAGTCAACGGCGTAGCGCGCATTGTCGCACATTGCTGAATATCATCAAATTAAACGTTTCAATTATTAAGCTTCAAAGGCAAAACGGCCAACGGCGCACATAGTGCCGCAAATCCTTTTGCATGCCTTTGGCACAGACACCCCGTTGTTATGATCACCTTCATGATTGTTTTGTTCATAGCCGGCTACATAATGATAGCCCTTGAACATGTGGTAAACATCAACAAGGCCACATTCGCCTTGATGATGTGCGGAATCCTATGGGCCGCATATGCCGTATGCGGCAATGACCCCAACCTTTCCGAGGACATGGTAACCGCCCTTGGTGACACCTGCGAAATAGTGGTGTTCCTAATCGGCGCGATGACAATCGTGGAATTGATTGACCGTTATGGTGGTTTCAACATCATCGTACACCGCATCCACGCAAAAAACAAACGCGGGCTCATGTGGGTGCTTGCGTTCGTGGCATTCTTCCTGTCGAGCATACTCGACAATATGACCACCACTATAATCATGGTAATGATGCTGCGCCGCATGCTGTCTGACCAAAAAGAACGATGGCTGTTTGCCTGCGTGATAGTGCTTGCAGCCAACAGCGGTGGAGCATGGTCACCCATCGGCGACATAACCACCATAATGTTGTGGATGAAAAACTATGTTTCCTCTTTCGACCTTATCGTAAACCTCATAGTCCCGTCATTGGTATCGGTTGTAGTGCCCACCCTCATCGCAACACGCTATGTAAAGGCCGAACCCGTAGAATCACTAAACTCCAATGACCAGCGTATTGGTTATGAGATGTCGCGCCATCACAAACGCCTTTCGGTGCTGATTCTGATATGCGGCGTTGCCGGGCTTCTCTTCGTACCCGTTTTCAAATCAATAACCCATCTGCCTCCCTACATGGGCATACTTATCTCGCTCGGCGCACTATGGCTGCTGACGGAACTTATCGTGCGCAAATACCGCCTTGACGGAAAAATTGAAGGGCGAATCTCCCAAGTGGTAAGGCATATCGACATGTCAACAATCCTGTTCTTCCTAGGCATTCTCCTGTCGGTAGGCGCATTGCAGCAGGCAGGCATATTAAACGGCGTCGCCCATTGGCTCAACGACACCATTCATGAACCATATACTATAAACGGCATTATCGGAGTGCTGTCGTCGATAGTCGACAATGTGCCTTTGGTGGCCGCATGCATGAACATGTATCCCGTAATGACCGATTCGATGATTGCAGCCTCGGCCGATCCTTCCTATGCGGCATTTTTCATCGAGGACGGATTGTTCTGGCACCTGCTCACATTCTGTGCCGGCGTAGGCGGCTCCCTCCTGATTATCGGGTCGGCAGCCGGGGTTGTTGCAATGGGGATAGAAAAAATCCCGTTCATGTGGTATGCCAAGCATATAACCTGGTTGGCATTCCTCGGATATGTGGCCGGTATCGGCACTATATGGATAGAGACATTGTTCCTGTCAATCTGACATCTGATAGCAACGGATATGGCACCCGCGACGCCCTAACATTTCAGGCGTCGCGGGTGTTTTATCGATAAAGCCCTACACACGGGGCTACACATCAAATACCACCCTGTTATGAACCACCATCTTTCCTACGAAGAGAAAAAAGAACTTCCCGACAGCATGTTCGGCCTGCCCGAACGAAGGGAATACCCTATGCCTGACGCCGCCCATGTACGTGCTGCCGAAGCATATTTCCGCTATTGCCCCGAGGAGCTGAAACCCAAGCTGGCAAGGGCTATCCTTTCACGTGCAAAAGCATACGGAGTCGACGTTGAAAGCCCCACAGTGCTGTCATACACCGAAAAGCAGGATGCGGAATAGCCGGAAACCCAAGCCACGCGGCTGTTACTCTTAATTTAACCTAAAATGCGGCAAACTTAACCAAATTAATTTTAATGATTGAGGCGGATTGGCTAAATTTGCCCCCAAATTTCCCAAGTCAGTAAGCAGTTGGCGCATTTCTTCATACACGTAAATGCGTCGGCTACAGCCTCGATGAAAGAAAATGAAGGAAGAGTTCAAGGACATAGCACCCTACGATGACAGCGAATTCAGTGCCACGATGGCACGCCTGGTGAAAGAACCCGGATTTGAAAACGCGATAAAATACGTGATGCCCGATGCCGACTACAGGCAGGTGGCCAACAGTCTGTTGCAGATTGACAACAAAGAGGATTTCCAGAAAAAGGTAATGTTCGGGATTCTCAAAATTCTTGAAAGCAAAACCACAGCCGGTGTAACCGATTCAGGGCTTGAAAACCTGACGCCGGACCGAAACGTGCTTTTCATAACCAACCACCGCGACATAGTGCTCGACGCATCATTCCTGGGGCTGGTCATGATTCGTCGTGGAATAAGCGCACAAGAGGTGGCATTGGGCGACAACCTGCTGATTTACGATTGGATTGAAGACCTCGTGCGCCTCAATAAGGGAATAATCGTAAAACGCAACCTCCGGCTAACCAAAGCTCTTGAAGCGGCAAAACAGCTATCAGGCTATATCCATTACTGCATCCGTGAAAAGCATGAATCGGTTTGGATTGCACAACGGGAAGGAAGGGCAAAGGATTCCAACGACGTCACGCAGGAAAGCGTGATAAAAATGCTTGCACTGGCAGGCGAAGCCCCAGGCATCGTTGACAGGCTTATGGAACTGAATATAACGCCGACGTCGGTTTCCTACGAATACGATCCCAACGACTTCCTGAAAGCCCGCGAATTCCTGGCGAAAAAACGCGACCCCGAATTCAAAAAGTCACAACGCGACGACCTTCTGAGCATGGAAACAGGCATACTCCATTTCAAAGGCCGTGTGCACTTCGCCATCGGCAAATGCATAAACGAAAGTTTGAAGGAAATCCGCCATCTGACCGACAAAGTCGACATAGTACGTCGTGTATGCGCCTTGATTGACAATGAGATTCATCATGGTTACCGCATATATCCCATAAACTATATCGCCTACGACCGTGTTAACCAGACATCACGGTTCGCCAACGAATACACTGCCGATGACGAAGCCCGTTTTGACGAATATCTTTCACGACAGCTCGACAAGGTGGATTTGCCTGATATAAGCGAGGAGGAGCGAAGGTTTATGAAAACCCGGATTTTGGAAATGTATGCCAATCCGCTTCGCAACCGACTGGCAGCCGGGGAACAGTAGTATTCCAGCCTATTTGTGAAACAACGCCCGTCTCTACCCCCCGGCGCGAAAAAGCCGGTGAGCCACACGCACAAGGCATCTATCGGTGATATATAACCCTGTTAAACGAAAGCCTTATGCGTGCACCTTTCATCGTACTCCTCATCCTGCTGATCATCAATGCCGCCATTGATGCCTATATCTACATCCAATCCCGGCGCAGGTGCCACAATCAGATATGGGGCAGGTTGCAACTGTTCACCGCAATTTTCCTGGCGGCAGCGATGATTGTGGAGATGAGCCTTCCGGCAAAACGCGGCGATGAAATGCTGCTGCTGGGGAAAATGTGGCTTCTTTTCGCATATCTTTCAATCTACCTGCCGAAATATCTCGCGGTAGCATTTGACCTCGTTTCATATATCCCGAAACTGTGGAAAGGGAAACGTCTGAAAGCCGTTACATGTGGCGGGATTGTGGTTGCCATAATCACATTTGCAGCATTATGGTGGGGAGCATTGATTAACCGCTATCAAATCCATGTCAACGAGGTCGGGGTATCCATCCCGTCGCTTCCAAAAAAGTTTGACGGATTGCGCATAGCCCAGTTCTCCGACCTGCATACGGGGACTTTCAATGCCGACACAACCTTCGTTTCACGGCTTGTCGACAAAATCAACAGTTTGAAACCTGATGTAATAGTTTTCACAGGAGATATAGTCAACCGCCGTTCAGATGAAATGGCTCCGTTTACGGGAACCCTTTCACGCCTCCATGCCCCTATGGGTGTTTATGCAGTTTTGGGTAACCACGACTATGGCGATTACTGGAAATGGGAATCAGATGAAGCCAAGCAGCGGAACATGCAAATCCTGTTCGGACTTTACGACCGCACAGGTATCCGGTTGTTGCGCAACCAAACCGCATGGCTTCGCTCCGGCAATGACTCAATCGCGCTTATAGGCGTTGAAAATATCGGCGACCCGCCCTTCAAAACCTATGGCTCGTTGCTGACCGCCTACCCTACCCCCGAGGATTCATACACAAAAATCCTCCTGTCACACAACCCGCAACACTGGGTCGATTCTATAAGCGGACGAAGCAACATAAACATCCCCCTTACCCTGTCAGGCCACACACATGCAATGCAAATCGAAGCGTGCGGCATTTCCCCGGCAGCATTCCGCTACGACACATGGGGAGGTCTATATCATGACATCGATAACCGCAACACCCTTTACGTAAATATCGGGGCGGGAACAGTGGGAATCCCCATGCGTGTAGGGGCAACCCCCGAAATAACATTGTTAACCCTGAAAGCAGGCAACGCACCACAATAAATCCGACAAATGAGCGAAACAATAACGTCGATAATAGCCCGTGAAAAAGGCATATCCCCGAAACATGTAGAGGCAACATTAAACCTCCTATCCGACGGGGCCACCATCCCATTTATAAGCCGCTATCGCAAGGAAGCCACCGGCGGCCTCGACGAAGTTGCGGTGTTCGACATATCACAACGGGCTGCCGAGCTTGAGGAACTCGAAAAACGGAAATCATATATCCTTGCCACCATCGAAGTGCAAGGGAACCTGTCAGACGAGCTGCATCAACGAATCAACGAATGCACCGACCTCAATTTGTTGGAAGACATTTACCTCCCATTCAAACCCAAACGGCGCACACGTGCCCAGATTGCACGCGAAAAGGGGCTGGAACCATTGGCAAAAGTCATAATGTCGCAAAAGCCCCGCACACCGGAAGAAGCCGCCGAACGTTTTGTCGGCAATAATGCCGGGTCGGTGGACGAAGCATTACAAGGTGCCTCGGATATAATAGCGGAATGGGTTAACGAACATGAGGAAGTGCGTAGCCGTGTCCGCGACCAGTTCCACCGCTTTGCCACAATCTCATCGAAAGTAGCAAAAGGGAAAGCCGAAGAGGGCGAAAAATATGCCAACTGGTTCGACTTCTCGCAATCGTTGGCACGATGTGGCTCACACGCTTACCTGGCACTGCGACGCGGTGAACGCGAAGGTATCCTGCGTGTCAGCATCGACGTCGACGATGACCGCACACTTGCCAGGCTGTTACCCTTATTCGTCAAGCGCCACGCCACACCAGAGATGAGCGAATTCATAACACATGCCGTCGCCGACGGATATAAACGCCTTACCCGTCCGGCGATAGAAAATGAAATCGCCGCAGAAGCAAAAATAAAAGCCGATACATCTGCCATCAACACGTTTTCCGATAACCTGAGGCAACTACTGCTGGGGGCGCCCCTCGGATCGAAACGCATTATCGGCGTAGACCCGGGCTTCCGGACAGGCTGCAAAATCGTATGTCTCGACGCCAACGGGAACCTGCTTCACCACGACGTCATCTACCCTACCCCCCCGAAATGCGATATTGACGGGTCGGCACATAAAATGACACAGCTCATAGGGAAATACCATATAGATGCAATAGCCCTTGGCAACGGTACCGCCTCACGGGAAACGGAACAGTTCCTACGCGGCCTAAAACCCTCGCGCCCGGTCGAAATATATGTAGTCAATGAAAACGGGGCATCGGTATATTCGGCATCAAAAACAGCCCGTGACGAATTTCCCGACAAAGATGTGACTGTACGCGGGGCTGTATCGATAGGCCGCAGGCTGATGGATCCCCTGGCAGAGCTGGTAAAAATCGACCCGAAAGCCATCGGGGTCGGGCAGTATCAGCATGATGTAGACCAAACAAAATTAAAGGATGCTCTCGACATGACCGTAATGTCGTGTGTAAATTCCGTCGGGATAGACGTAAATACCGCTTCCCGACAATTGCTTGCATATGTGTCGGGCATCGGCGACACACTCGCCGGTAACATAGTGGCTTACCGTGCCGAACATGGAGATTTCCAGTCGCGGGAAGCATTGAAAAAAGTGCCCCGCATGGGACCCAAGGCTTTCGAACAATCAGCAGGCTTCCTACGTGTGCCGACAGGAAGCAATATTCTCGACAATACTGCCGTTCACCCCGAACGCTACCCGTTGGTAGCACGCATGGCGGCTGATGCAGGCATGTCGACCGATTGTTTCGTCCGCACACCGGAAGCATTCAGAAAGGTTGATTTAAACCGCTATACTGATGATAAAACGGGATTATCAACCTTGTCTGACATAATTTCAGAACTTGAAAAACCTGGTCGCGACCCTCGCGGGCAAGCATCTGTAACAGAATTCGACGAAACAATCCGTGACATCACCGACCTCCGCACAGGTATGGTTCTTCCCGCTATAGTCAATAATATCACAGATTTCGGCGTATTTGTTGACCTAGGGATACATAAAAGCGGCCTTATCCATATCTCCCAACTATCCGACAAACGGATAAACCACCCTTCGGAGGTTGTAAAGCTAAACCAGCGCCTGGAGGTCAAGGTAATGGATGCGGATACCAAACGTGGACGAATCTCCCTTACTTTAAAAGATAAGTGATAATTTTTATGGTTTGCTTATATCATGATGCATGACATTATCATCTGCATAGGGAGCAATATTCCAGAATGCCGGCAAGAAATATCCATGGCAATCAAATGGCTGATTGGCAATCTTATCAACCCGCGTCATACATCGCCATACCCCACATCCCCAGAAGGAATCGGAGCTGGTAACACCCCCTATCTTAACGCCGTGATAGACGGGGGTACATATCTGGCCAAGGAAGAACTGGAAGCATCATTCAAAGCGTACGAACATACGCGCGGACGCAAACCATCCGACAAAGCGCAGGGAAAAATTATCATAGACATCGACCTTGTTTGCTATGATGACGAAATTGTGCGCCCTGACGAATTCAATACAGCCTATTTTCGACCGGGGTATCTCAGTCTGCGCGGCAATCAGGAATAATAACAATCAGGAATAGTCGGACTCCTCGCTATTCAGCTTACAAAGCAACCTGCCGGCTACCTGTATGTGCGCAAAGGGGGCAGGAAGGCATCGGATATATACCTGATTTTATAATCATGTTCATCACCGGTTACAGCCGCCACATCAAACCTCGGACGTAATGGCGCCCGGCATGTACGCAGGTATGCATTTGCAGCCGATACCATATGGCGCACCTTTGACGATGTAATGGCCGACAAAGGGTCTATCGCATCGTCACTACGTGACTTAACCTCCACAAAAGCAATTTCATCGCCTTTAGTCGCAATAATGTCGATTTCCAAATGATTGAGTCGCCAATTGCGCTCCACAATGGCATAACCTCCGGCAACCAGATAATCGGCCACTACCTGTTCCCCCCATTTTCCCAATGAATTATGTCGAGCCATCTCCCTATACGTGACTAAATTGCTGTTCTTTGAGAATATCAGTCAATGAGTATATCCATCCTGTCTGCACCGAAGGCATGGGTATAAAAAACAAACAGGGGCTTCGATTGAAGCCCCTGTGGTAATTATCTTACTTATATTCATCCCATGATTTTATCTGAATCTCATCGGGGGTAAGCGATGTGAACGAATTTATAAACGTGGTTGCAAGGCGTGCATTTGTCAACAACGGGATGTTGAGGTCGATTGCCGCACGACGGACTTTATAACCGTTCGAAAGTTCTGCCGACGAAAGGTTTTTGGGCAGGTTGACAACCATGTCGATAAGCTTGTCATGAAGGAGGTCGAGTGCCTGGGGCTGCCCTTCGGGATCCGACGGCCAGTAGACACGCACTGCAGGAACCCCGTTTTCAGTCAAAAACTTGTAAGTCCCTTCGGTTGCATATATCTTCAACCCATGTTTATGGAGTTTGTGGGCGGCATCAAGCATGTCGGCTTTCTGACGCGGCGTTCCCGTTGAAAGGAGCACCGAACGTTTCGGAATCCTGTGCCCTACCGAAAGCATCGCTTTCATCAATGCCTCATCGGTATCATCGCCTATACAGCCAACCTCGCCTGTCGAGGCCATATCCACACCGAGTACCGGGTCGGCACCTTGCAGACGGGAGAAGCTGAACTGTGAAGCCTTGATACCCACATAGTCCAAATCAAACAGGCTCTTGTTGGGCTTTTCTACATTCTCGCCAAGCATCACACGTGTTGCAAGGTCGATGAAGTTTATCTTAAGGACTTTGGAAACGAACGGGAAACTACGCGAAGCGCGCAGGTTACATTCAATCACCTTTATATCATTGTTCTTGGCAAGGAACTGGATATTAAACGGCCCGGAGATTTTCAACGCCTTGGCAATCTGCGCCGAAACCTTTTTAATTCGGCGCATGGTCTCCACATAGAGCTTTTGCGGCGGGAACTGGATGGTGGCATCCCCCGAATGCACCCCCGCAAACTCGATATGTTCGGAAATCGCATAAAGTTTGATTTCGCCATCCTGTGCCACGGCATCCATCTCGATTTCCTTGGCATTCTGGATAAATTCCGACACCACGACCGGGTGCTGCTTCGACACATTTGCGGCAAGGCGCAGGAAACGATGAAGTTCCTCTTCATTCGAACATACGTTCATAGCCGCTCCCGAAAGCACGTAGCTCGGACGCACCAATACAGGGAACCCTACCTCACGGATAAAATCGTCGATATCGGCAAAGCTTGTCAGTTCACGCCAACGTGGCTGGTCGATACCGAGCCTGTCGAGCATAGCCGAGAATTTATGACGGTCTTCGGCATTGTCAATACACGAAGCCGAAGTCCCAAGGATATTCACACCGGCATCGTCAAGACGTGTAGCGAGATTATTTGGAATCTGGCCTC
>Ga0137306_102867_pt1 | contig 13757 bp, 10 predicted proteins | sample Inofroosms_March_FD_97187 | JGI IMG/M metagenome (GOLD analysis project Ga0137306, IMG submission 97187) | Mouse cecal microbial communities from Vienna, Austria - N-Acetylneuraminic and N-Acetylglucosamine D2O microcosms_March | ecosystem: Host-associated > Mammals > Digestive system > Large...
TCTTTTAATAACCGTTCCGTCTGGCGGATGCCGAGCCCAAGGCGGGCGGACAGCATGTCCAGGCTTAAAGTACGGTATTCATAAAGGAAACATTCTTCGATGATAAGGTATTTATTGTCGATTAAATTAGGGGCGCCGGTATAAGAGTTGGTTTCCACTTTACCTTCATAATTTCTCACCAGTTTGATAATCAGTTGCTTTAACAGGATTTCGGCATGTATGGAATAGCCGGTATAGCGGTGTTCCAATTCGGAAAAAAGCTGTTTCATTAAGGTGTGGATATCCTGGCTGTCCTGGCCGAACCAAAAGCCGGTTTTGCGGAATTGCCCGGCAAGGTTTTTTTCTTCCAAAGAGGAAGAGGAAGCAGAGCAGCGTCCTACTTTCAGATAAATGCAATATTCCCACATAGGGTCTTTGCGCTCAGGGATTTGAGAGTGTTCCACAAACGGGCCGGTAACGAAAAGGGTATTGGGGATGATTTCATAAGACTGTCCGCCGATGACGGCCTTGCCGTAACCGAAAGGTATGTAGTGGATTTCATAGCTGTTTTTGCTATGGCTGTGCTTAGGGATGGAACGCTCAAAGCGTTCCAGGACAATGTTGGAAATATGGAAATCAAATCCGCCCAAAGAGAAATGTAAATCGAAATGGTCCAATCGTTTTAACATAATAATTACCAAGCCTTTTTCTTTACTATACGTCTGTTTTGGGGAAAATGCAATAAATATTCGATAACACGACATAAAAATGTTAAAAATGTCAAAGGAATCTCTTACGGATAAAAAGAAAAAGATTATAATAAAGTTTAAGAAGAAGAGAAAAAAGAAAAATGTCAAAGAGATAAAAGAGAAAGATATGGCAAAGGGATGATAAAAGGAAAATAAAAGCAAAAGGGAAAGAAGAAGTAAAAGGGAAAAAGAAGCAAAAGGGAAAAAGAAGCAAAAGGGAAAAAGAAGCAAAAAGGGAAGCAAAAGTAAAAAAGAAAGCAGAAGTAAAAGAAAACTGGAAAAGAAGGAGGAAAAACAGTATGAGTAAGATGATGGGGGCAATATTGCCCGGAAACAGCACGGTGGAATTGAAGGAGTTCGATATCCCAAAACCAGGGCATGGGCAGGTGCTGGTACAGACAAAAGCGACGACGATTTGTGGAAGCGATATCAGGTGCATTTACAGGGAACATGTAGGGAAAGGGCCGGAAGGCTATATCCCGGGGATGATTGCAGGTCATGAGCCGTGCGGCGTTATCGTAGAAGAAGGGGAAGGGCTGAAACGCTTTAAAAAGGGAGACAGGGTAATTGTCTACCATATTTCCGGATGTGGTGTCTGCAATGATTGCAGAAGGGGATATTATATTTCCTGTACCAGCGAGCATAGACAGGCTTACGGATGGCAGAGGAACGGCGGCATGGCGCCTTACATATTGGCGGAAGAGAAAGATTTGATTGCATTGCCCGACGAACTGACATATAAAGATGGCGCGCAGGTGGCTTGCGGGTTTGGAACGGTTTATGAAGCGATTGAAAAAATCGGGGTTTGCGGTAATGATGCGGTACTGGTTACCGGTCTTGGCCCGGTAGGGCTTGCAGCATTGATGCTGGCTAAATGTATGGGGGCAAATAAACTGATTGGTGTAGAAATGAACGATTACCGTATTGATTTGGCAAAGAAATTAGGTCTTGCGGATTATGTATTTAAACCCGGAGATGAAGCTTTGGAACAGATTTTGGCGGTAACGGACGGCAAAGGCGTGGAAAGGGCTATTGACGCCAGCGCAAACGATGCCGGCAGGCAGCTTGCCATCAGGGCAACGAGGGAATGGGGGAAAATTGCATTCGTCGGCGAAGGCGGGACATGCACATTCAATCCAAGCCCGGATATTATCCACGGTCAGAAGACTATTTTCGGTTCCTGGGTAACATCATTATGGAGAATGGAAGAACTGGTAGAACGTTTGGTAAGATGGGGGATCCATCCGGAAGATTTGGTGACACATGAATTTCCGTTGGAAAAGGCGGAGGAAGCTTATGCATTGATGGCTGGTGGGCAGTGTGGCAAAGTTGCGGTAACTTTTGAAGACTAAAATGCAGGAAAGAAGGCATGGGCTGAAAATCGGAATGATGCAATCCCAAGTTTGCGTCGGCGTGGCATCCGCGAACTTGCTATACGTAAAAAGCCGCGCGGAAATGAGGAAAGAAGATGGAAAATAGAATAAATCCTGCCGATGTGCCGAAAAGGAAATTATATACCGGGGAGGAGATACCTGCGGTAGGGATTGGGACTTTCGGCTCGGATAAATATTCGCCGCAGCAGGTGAGCGATGCCGTTTATGGGGCGATTTTAAGCGGCTACCGGCTTATTGACTGCGCTTCGGTATACCAGAACGAGGACAGAATCGGCGAAGTGATACATAAGGCGCTGGCGGAAACAGCGATTAAGAGGGAGGAATTGTTTATTACCTCTAAGGTATGGAATGACATGCATAGGGAAGTCTTAAAATCCTGTGAAAAGAGCCTGAAAGATTTGCAGTTGGATTATATCGACTTGTATTTTGTGCATTGGCCGTTCCCCAATTATCATGCGCCCGGCTGCAGCGGGGATTCCAGGAACCCGGATTCCAAACCGTTTTCCATTGATGAGTTTATGGATACGTGGCGGCAGTGCGAAGAGTTGGTAGATAAGGGGATGGTGAGGTATATCGGAATGTCCAATATGACCATTCCCAAATTAGAAGCAGTATTGCCCCTGTGCAGAATCAAGCCTGCTGCGCTTGAGATGGAATGCCATCCCGGTTTCCAGCAGCCGGAGTTGTTTGAATATGCGGTAAATCATGGGATACAGCCCATCGGGTATTGCCCGATAGGCTCCCCTTCCAGGCCGGAAAGGGACAGGACCATTGAAGATGTTGCGGATACGGAATTGCCGGAAATTGTGGAGATTGCAAAGGCACATAATGTACATCCTGCAATTGTATGCTTAAAATGGGCAGTACAAAGAGGGCAGATACCGATTCCCTTTTCCGTGAAGGAACCCCAGTATATCGGCAATTTAAAATGTGCGGTCGAAGACCCTTTGACACCGGAGGAAATGGAAAAAATCCAAAAAGCGGACAAAAACTGCAGGCTGATTAAAGGGCAGGTATTTTTGTGGCAAGGTGCTTCCGGCTGGGAAGACTTGTGGGATTTGGACGGAAAGATTACGGGGCTATAAATTTAAAAGAAGATTAAAATAGGAAACATAAAAAGCATAAAATTACGGCACAGTGTAATTTAAGAGCATTAAGAACGAGCAGGATACCGGCTCAACAACAATAAATGCAGTATCTGTCCAAAGAGCGGAGATGATGGGCGGATACTGCATTTTGCATTTGTATATTATGAGCTTCATTAAAATACTTTGGGCGAAGGAACGTGCGCAAATTTTTTACCATATAGGATTCGGGTGTCAAAAGGTCATCCCGGCAGTGCCAAGCGGCACTGCCGGGATGACCTTTTGACACCCGAATCCTTATAGGAAAGTCCTTCGCCAGAAGGACATAATGGCTATAACTTCCGGCACACAAATTTATGCAAAAAATGCGATAGTAGATTTTTAACCCTTTTCTGTAAGATTTTCGATTTCAAAAAAATTTGCTTATTTATATAATAAATTTACTAAATGGGGTCAAAAGTCAAAATGACTGTTGGAATTGACCCAAAAGCCATGCCGGATAGGGGGCTGCTATTCCTTGGGCGGGCTGGATACATCGGGGTGGAGATAGCCATATTGAAGCACTTTTAAGTCTGAGGTTATCATAAGGCTTAAGATGATATTCCCCTCTTCACGGTACCATACACGGCCGGAAGTGAGCGGTTTGTCCGGATCCGGTTTATCTTCATTGGTTATTGCATCTACGGATTCTTCGATTTGGCTATAGAAGTCGTAAAGTTCCTGTTCTTCGTCAGCAGCACAAGTCCAGGCAACGCACATTAGACGTTCTTCTCCATCGAACATGTATTTGATGGTGCCTTGGCGTTCCTGATAAATTTTAGGGTAGGTATAACAGGTTCCCCCGTATACGGAATCGTATGTGGTGTAACCTTCCCCCTCGTAAGAGAGGACGTCTTCTAAAGTATACTGCCAGGAGGCTTCGCTGAAAGGGGCGACCGGAGGGGCAGGGTTTTCTTTCCCGCAGCCAATGGGAAGCAAGAGGGCGGGAAGCAGCAACACTAAGAAAACGGATTTCAACAGTTTAATTTTTTTGTTTGATGATTTCATATAAATTCTCCTTTTGGTAATTGCTGGAACAAAAAATATTATAAAGATATTTTCAGGCATTGGCAAGAGGGATAGATAAGGGCAGTATGAAGCATATCATCCCAGCAGGGTACTTTGGCATGGAGGTTGGCATGAAGATATATAGTGTAGAAGACACAAGGTTTAAACGATATGGGAAGGTGATAAAGGATATTGATTTTTCCGGATTGGTAAAGGCGTTGGAGGAACATACGCCTTTGCCGGAGGGAGTGGAATATGTGCCGGGTCTGGATATTTTGGAGGCGCTTCCGGTAAAGGGGGAGCTGGTTTCTAAAAGCTTTGGGGAAATGGAAATACAGATTGGTTATTGTAATGGACATAATTCGATGCTGAATGCATTGGAATATCATAAAAGTTCTGAGGTTAACGTTGCCGCAACGGATGCTGTTTTGCTGTTGGGGAGTGAGCAGGACATGGGGAGTGATTTTACCTATGACACTTCTCTGGTAGAGGCATTTTTGCTGCCAAAGGGCACTGCGGTAGAGATTTATGCCACAACGCTTCATTATGCCCCCTGCGGTGTGAGGGATGATGGGTTCAAGGTGGCAATCGTACTTCCGAAAGGCACGAACCGGAACTTGGATGGTATTCACACAGAAGGAGAAGACGGGCATCTTACGGCGAAGAACAAATGGCTGTTCGGGCATCCCGAAGGGAACCTTCCGGAGGGCAGCCCGATGGGGCTGGTAGGGAAGAACCTCTGTGTGAATCAGTAGATGCATTTATATGCGGAAATGGTTATGTTAACAAACGAAATATGGTAGGGAGGAAGAAAATTGGAAAAGATTAAACAAAATCCAATTGTAAAGAAGATTGGTATCAACAGAATTGTATTATGTGGCGTTCTTTTACTGATGTATGCGGTTTTTTGTATGCTTAGCGATAAGTTTGTCGGCATGCAGAGAATTATGAGCGCATTGAATTATGCGTATTTCCTTGGTTTTTTATCTTTGGGCGTTACATTTGTAATAGCCACCGGAGGTATTGATTTTTCTATCGGGCCGGTTATGTTCTGTTCCGCGCTGATTTCCGGCTATTGCTTGACAAGTTATGGTGTTCCGATGGCATTAAGCCTTGTGATTAGTGTATTGGTCGGCACTTTATTCGGTGTATTCAACGGGTACTTTGTGTCATATTGGACAGTGCCTCCTTTTATTATTTCGATGGCGAGCATGAATATTGCCAAAGGGCTTGCGTCCGTATTTACAAAGACCCAGTCCGTAAGCTGGCCTCAGTCAGTGGATGCAAACGGCTGGTATAGAAGTTTTATAAAAGTAGGGAATTTTCCGGTAGGGCTTGTTATCTTTCTTGTGTTCGCAGTCCTTTGTTCTATTTTGCTGAACCAGACAAAAGCAGGCCGTTACATATTGAGCCTTGGAAGCAATAAAGAAGCAGTCCGCCTTTCCGGTGTAAATGTGAAAAAATGGGAGATGCTGGCTTATGTTATCTGTGGAACGCTGGTTGGCATTGCGGCTATTTTCTATGTGGCTGCTTATACTACCGTGCAGCCGGGGTATGGAGATCAGTATAACAACGAAGCTATTGCAGGATGCGTAATGGGCGGAACGTCTATGGTCGGAGGGCTGGCGTCCATAAGCGGTACGGTAATCGGCGTGTTTATCATTGCCCTTTTGCAGGAAGGTATATTGGCTCTTGGCTTCAGCAAGGATTATCAGCTCATCATTACCGGTATCATCGTTATCGTGGCAGTTTATGCGGATGTTGCGACAAGACGTAGGAAAAATTAACGTTTGGGCAATTGGATTATAACTATGAGAAATATGGAAAGGTGAAGGTAAAGAAATGGGCGATACAATCTTAACAATGAATGAAATAGATAAATCTTTCCCGGGCGTACATGCGCTGGATCATGTAAACTTTGAAGTGAAAAAAGGCGAAGTGCATGCGCTGATGGGGGAAAATGGCGCTGGTAAATCTACTTTAATGAAAGTCCTTACGGGAATTTATACAAAAGATTCCGGAAGCATTGTATTTGAAGGGAAAGAAGTAGAATTTCACAATACAAGGGAAGCGCAGGATGCAGGTATTGTCATTGTGCATCAGGAATTGAATATGCTTGGGCATCTGACGGTAGCTCAGAATATTTTTATCGGCAGGGAATTTAAAAAGGGAATCCGTATTGATGATAAAAAGATGAATGAAGAAGCAAGCAAGCTGTTCCAGAAGCTTCATATCGACATAGACCCTACGGAGATGATGAGCAATCTGACAGTCGGGAAACAACAGATGTGCGAAATTGCAAAGGCAATTTCCCACGAAGCGAAAGTAATTATTTTCGATGAGCCTTCGGCTGCTTTGACGGAAACGGAAATAGAGGAACTCTTTAAAATTATCAGGGATTTGCGTAAACAGCAGCTCGGTATCGTTTATATTTCACACCGTATGGATGAAATTAAAGTCATTACAGACAGGGTAACGGTTATGAGGGACGGCGGTTATGTGGGTACCCTGATTACCAAAGAGTGTACAAAAGACGACATCATCAATATGATGGTAGGTCGTGTTATTTATGAAGACCCGAAGACGGAAAGCGCAGTGCCGAAAGATGCGCCGGTAGTGCTGAAGGTAGAAAAACTGAATGCGGGCAGGATGGTACAGGATGTCAGCTTTGAATTGAGGAAGGGCGAAGTCCTTGGATTTTCAGGCTTGATGGGAGCAGGAAGGACGGAAACAGCGAGGGCAATTTTCGGCGCGGATCCTAAAACCGGAGGGGATATTTATATTAACGGACAGAAAGTGGAAATCAATTCCCCTCAGGATGCGGTAAAGTATGGCATCGGATATTTGTCGGAGGACCGGAAGCGTTTTGGTATTGTAGTCCAGAAATCGGTAGCAGAAAATTCTACAATGGCAGCGCTGGAAAACTTCGTAAAAGGGCTGTTTATTGATAAAAAGAAGGAAAACAAAATAGCGCAGGATTATGTGGAATCTTTGGCAACCAAGACGCCCGGGGTGGATCAGTTGGTCGTAAACCTTTCTGGTGGGAACCAACAGAAAGTAGTTATTGCGAAATGGTTAATCCGTAACTGCGATATCCTGATTTTCGATGAACCTACCAGGGGTATTGACGTAGGTGCTAAAAATGAGATTTATAAGCTGATGAACCGTTTGGCGGAAGAAGGAAAATCCATTATTATGATTTCTTCCGAAATGACGGAGATTTTGAGGATGAGTGATCGTATTGTCGTTATGTGTGAAGGCAGGAAGACCGGGGAAATAGATATTTCCGAGGCATCGCAGGAGATAATCATGAATATGGCGACGAGGGAAATAGGGTAAAGACGGAGAAAGGAGCAAGATTATAAAGATGAATAAAATGGTTGTGAATACTCCGGCAGAAAAAAAAGGATCATTTTTATCCAAGCCGGGAAGTCAAAAATTTATCGTTCTTCTGGTAGTGATTTGTTTGTTTGTATTTTTTAGTATATTCAGTCCGAACTTTAGAAAATATACCACAATACTTAGTATTATGGATTACTCTTATTACATAGTGTTGATGGCAATCGGCGTAACTTTCCCATTGATTACCGGAGGGGTTGATTTGTCCATCGGTACAGGGCTTATCTGTTATTCTTTAGCAGGAGGCTATCTGGTAGTCCACTGCGGATGGCCCACATGGGCAGGGATGATTGTATCGGTATTGTTCGGTGTATTGATTGGCACTTTGAACGGCACGTTGGTATCCATTATGAGTCTGCCGCCGTTTTTGGCTACGCTTTGTACGTGTATGATAACTAGAGGGCTTGGATCTATATGTTCCAAAAGCTTTGGTATTTCATGGCCGACAAGCGGCTCGGAAGGAAGCTGGTTCAGGGATATTTTCAAGATTACGATTGGGGATACGAAATATCCGTTAGGGTTTGTGTGGGTACTGCTTTTAGTCCTGTTGATGGCATTTGTGCTGAACCATACCAAAATAGGAAGATATACCATCGCAATCGGCAGCAACAAGGAAGCTACGATTTTATCGGGCATCAACGTAAAATTTTATCATATTATGGCATATGTGATTTCCGGGCTTTTTGCGGGTCTGGCATCTATCGCATATTCCGCAGTATTTTCAACTGTACAGCCCGGCACGGGAGCCGGATTTGAGCTGGAGGCAATCGGCGGAGCGATTATTGGTGGGGTTTCAGCTTCCGGAGGTTCCGGAAGCGTAGGCGGTTCGCTGCTCGGCGTATTTGTAATCTGTTTGTTGAAGACAGGGCTCCCGTATATTGGGCTGCAGGCAAACTGGCAGCAGATTATCACCGGTTTGGTACTGATTGGCGCGGTTATGGTAGATATCCTGAAAAAGAGAAAGGCAGCCACTGTATAGCCTGTAAACTATAAAGAAGCAAAAATAAGATAAATGAAAGATTACGAGATAAGATAAATTAAGAAATAAGCTGAAAGTGGTATGAAGCCGGGCAAAACGGTTTCCCGTTTTACAGGAAGCCGTGGAGCTAAACGGCATCATATAGATAACCAAATATTTTAGGAGGAAAGAAAATGAAAAAGAGAATTTTAGCAGTACTTATGTGTGCAGCTATGACAGCAACCGTTTTGGCAGGCTGTGGCAACAGCACACAGGAAGCGGCAGCTCCGGCAGAAGAAGCGGCTCCCGCAGAAGAGGCAGCTCCGGCAGAAGAAGCAGCTCCCGCTGAGGAAGCAGCTCCCGCTGAGGAAGCAGCTCCGGCAGAAGAAACAACTACAGCAGGCGGCGATTATACTTTTGAAATCATCGTAAAGAGCTATCAGTCTTCTTATTGGCAGGCAGCCGTTACAGGTGTTAATCAGGCAGCAGCAGATTTGGGTGTAAAAGCAAACTGTACAGGCCCTAACGCAGAATCCGATATTGCAGATCAGGTAAATATGCTTAACAGTGCAATCAACAATGAGCCTGACGGCATCGGTCTTGCAGCTTGTGATCAGGATGCATGTCTTGACTCATTGCAGACAGCTATGGACAAAGGTATCCCGGTAGTATGTTTTGACTCCGGTATCCCGAAGGCTCCCGCTGGTTCCGTTCTTTCGACAATCGCTACAGATAACTATGGTGCAGGCGCAACAGCAGCAGAAAATCTTTATCCTGCATTGAAAGATGTGATTGCAAATGCAACCGCACCTGTAAGAATCGGTGAAGTAAACCAGGAAGCAACTTCCGAATCCATCACAAGCCGTGGCCTTGGTTTCATTGACAAATTCAGTGAATTGGCAGCAGCAGACGGAAAGACAGTTGCAGTTATCGGTAATGAATATTATGTAAACAACTGCAAAGACAAAGGTGATGAAGCAAGTGCTGATATCATCATTGAAGTAGCAGTTCCGGCTCAGACAACAGTTGAACTTTGTGCAACAGAAGCTTCTGCTATTTTGAATAAAGAAGACACAATCGGCATGTTCGGTTCCAATCAGGTTGCAGCTGAAGGTATTCTGACAGCAAACGGTAACTTGAGCGTACTTGGTAGCGATGCGGCTGCAGGCGATATCCTTGCAGCAGGCTTTGATGCAGGTTCTGTTATCAAAGGCGCTATCAAAGACGGCACAATGTTCGGTGCAGTTACACAGTCTCCGTTAGCTATGGGTATTAAGACAGTTGAAACTTTGACTGCAATTGCAAACGGCGAAACAGTTAGCGACATCCCTACAGAAGGCTACTGGTATGACAGCACAAATATGGAAGACGCTTCCATCGCTCCTAACCTTTATGACTAATTCATAGAGAAGGTATTAAGACATAAAAATCACATAGAAGTGAAAAAAATTTGGTTATCAATGAAAGGAACAGGGAGCAATCCCTGTTCTTTTTGCTATATAGGATTGGGGTGCCAAAAGGTCTATCCGGCAGCGGCGTCTGGCATATGGCACAAAAAATTTGTGCGCGTTTGGTTGTACGGAGCATTCCGATGAGCCTCTTAAAACGAAAATCGTGTTCAGCATTGGCTTCCACGATTTTAGAGTCTCCTCTCCATCGTACAAAAGTCACTTGCACAATATTTTTTTGTGCCATATGTCAGGCGCCGCTGCCGGATAGACCTTTTGACACTCCAATCCCTTATAGGAAAGCCCTTCATTAGAAGAGCAACTCATGCTCATCGTTTCATTTGGATTTGGTATTGTTTGGGGGTAATATGTTTGTATCTTTTAAATAATTTTATGAAATAGCTGCAATCGTTGAAGCCGCAGTCATAAGCGATGGCAGTGATGGGGGAATCGGTGGTGCAAAGCAGGGTACAGGCGCGTTCTATGCGGTAATAGTTCAGGTAATCCATAGGAGTCTTGTGTGCAATAGCCTGGAAATACCGGCAGAAATATTTTGGGGACATACCGGAAATCTGTGATAACTGCTGCAGGCTGATACCGGAAGAATAGTGGTTTTCAATATATTCAAAGACAGGCTTGAGCTGTTCCATATGCCGGAAGGGGGATTCGTAACCAGGGATATTGCAAGTGTAGCATTCTTCCCTGAAAATAAGGCCGAACAGTTCAAGCAGGATACCGATGACAGTTAGTTCATAACCTGTATTTTTTTCGGATATGGTGGAAAAGAGCCTGCCGATGGTCTGGCAGACGGAGGGGATATCTTTCGTGATGATAGGGTGGACGATAATATCCTGATGCTTTATCTTCTTTAAATAGCTCCGGCAGACGTCTGCATGGAGAAAGAGCAGATCCAAATCGAAAACAAGACATTCATAAATACAGTTTTCGGGCATGCCGCCATGAAGGGCGCCGCTAGGGATGAAAAAACTTTCTTCCGGCTTGGCGATGATTTCCGTGTCAGCCAACATAAGGCGGAACTGGCCTTTTAATACTCTGACGATTTCATATTCTTTATGCCAATGGAAAGGCATTTCGTAACGGGGATGGCTGTTGTCTACATGGTAAAAAGCAAGCGGAAAGTCCTTGGTTCCATGCATTTGTTTTTCATTATAATCTAAATAAAGCATAGAGGTTCTCCTTATCGCGCAAAAAGTGAATATTGTTATATTTTATGCTATTATATCACAATGCGATTCACAATACGAGTGATATTATTATATTAAGAGTAATTATGGTGTGATAATCGGATGTTGTTATACATTTCTTGGCAGAAAGGTCTGTCCGGGTGTAATGGATGTATTTTTACATATAATCCCGATGGTATTCCTCGAAACAGCGGAGGGGATAATAACAGCGCCGGGGGCGGAATCAGACAATATCCAGCTCTAGGATTGGGGCGGTTATCGCACAGGATAAGCTATATCAGGAAAACGAAACGAGTGAATGAAGAAGGAGGTATTGCTAAATGGCAGAAAACAGAATGATTGGGGATTATCCGGTAATTGGTATTAGGCCTACCATTGACGGAAGAAGAGGATATTTGAAGGTAAGGGAATCGCTGGAAGACCAGACAATGAATATGGCGAAAGCGGCAGCAAAACTGTTTACCGAAAACCTGAAATATTCCAATGGTGAGCCTGTAAAAGTAGTTATTGCGGATACGACAATCGGGCGCGTGGGCGAAACGGCAGCATGTGCAGAGAAGTTTAAAAAAGAAGGGGTTTCCATTACATTGACTGTAACGCCTTGCTGGTGCTATGGTGCGGAAACGATGGATATGGATCCTATGACTATTAAAGGCGTATGGGGATTCAACGGAACGGAGAGGCCGGGTGCGGTTTATCTTGCAAGCGTTCTGGCTACCCATGCACAGAAAGGGCTTCCGGCATTCGGCATTTATGGGCATGATGTGCAGGATGCGGACGCAACGGACATTCCGGCAGATGTAGAAGAAAAATTGCTGCGTTTCGGACGTGCGGCAGTGGCAGCGGCTACGATGAGAGGTAAATCTTATCTACAGATTGGTTCTATTTGTATGGGTATCGGCGGCTCCATTATTGACCCTGCATTCATTGAAGAATATCTGGGTATGCGTGTAGAGTCTGTGGATGAAGTGGAAATTATCCGCCGCATGACAGAAGAAATCTACGATAAGGCAGAATTTGAAAAAGCGCTTGCTTGGACAAAAGAAAAATGTAAAAAGAACCCGCCGGCAGTGCAGAAATCTGCGGAAGAGAAAGAAAAAGATTGGGAATTTGTCGTAAAGATGATGATTATCATCAAAGATTTAATGAATGGCAACCCGAATTTGCCGGAAGGCAGGGAAGAGGAAATGGTTGGGCACAATGCCATTGCAGCAGGATTCCAGGGGCAGAGGCAGTGGACGGATTTCTACCCGAACTGCGATTTCCCGGAAGCATTGCTGAATACTTCTTTCGACTGGAACGGCGCAAGGGAGCCTTATGTACTGGCAACGGAAAATGATGTTTTAAACGGCCTTGGCATGATGTTTATGAAACTTCTTACAAACCGCGCTCAGATTTTTGCGGATGTACGTACCTATTGGAGCCCGGAAGCGGTAAAGAAAGCGACAGGGTATGATATTGAAGGCGTTGCAAAAGATGCCGGCGGATTTATCCATTTAATCAATTCCGGTGCAGCATGTCTGGATGCTAACGGACAGGCAAAAGATGCGGACGGAAACGGAGTGATGAAACCTTGGTATGAAGTGACAGAAGAAGACCAAGAGGCGATTTTGAAGGCTACTACATGGAATGCGGCAGACTTCGGCTATTTCAGGGGCGGCGGATATTCCTCCCGTTTTGTGACAGAAGCAGAGATGCCGGTAACCATGATTCGTTTAAATCTCGTAAAAGGCCTTGGTCCCATGCTTCAGATTGCAGAAGGCTGGACGGTAAAACTTCCGGAAGAAGTAACGGATGTCCTTTGGAAGAGGACAGATTATACATGGCCTTGTACATGGTTTGCACCCAGGACAACAGGGGAAGGCGCATTCAAGACCGCATATGATGTAATGAATAATTGGGGAGCTAACCACGGGGCAATCAGCTATGGGCATATCGGGGCGGATTTGATTACGATGTGTTCTATGTTAAGAATCCCTGTTGCTATGCACAACGTTCCGGAAGAAAAAATCTTCAGGCCGGCAGCTTGGAATGCTTTTGGCATGGATAAGGAAGGTCAGGATTTCAGGGCTTGCCAGACATATGGACCGCTTTATAAATAAGAGACGGAGGAAATAGAATGGATGTAGCCAAAAAAGAAACAAAAGTCCTTGCGGTGGACTTTGGCGCTTCCAGCGGCAGGGTTATGCTTGGAACCTATGACGGAAATAAAATTACGGTAGAGGAAATCCATCGTTTTTCCAATGACCCGGTTATTTTAAACGGAACGATGTACTGGGATGTGCTTCGCCTTTTCCATGAGATTAAGCAAGGGTTGATTAAGGCAAAAGCATGTGGCAGTGTGGACAGCATCGGAGTGGATACTTGGGGTGTAGATTTCGGCCTTTTGGACAAAAAAGGTTATTTGTTGGAGAACCCAGTGCATTATCGTGACGGCAGGACGGAAGGGGCTTTGGAAAAAGGCTTTGCTCTGATTCCAAGGGAACATTTCTA
>Ga0137306_102870_pt1 | contig 13745 bp, 9 predicted proteins | sample Inofroosms_March_FD_97187 | JGI IMG/M metagenome (GOLD analysis project Ga0137306, IMG submission 97187) | Mouse cecal microbial communities from Vienna, Austria - N-Acetylneuraminic and N-Acetylglucosamine D2O microcosms_March | ecosystem: Host-associated > Mammals > Digestive system > Large...
AGGTGTTGGATGAGATGGCTGAAACGATCGACAACATCTTGATTGACGAAACCCGCTGCCTGATTATCACCGGAGGGGGAGAAAAAGCCTTTGTTGCGGGGGCTGACATCGCTATGATGCGTGAGATGACCCATGAGGAAGGCAAAGAGTGGAGCCGAAAAGGCAACAGTGTTTTCCGGTCGCTTACCACCCTGCCGATCCCGGTCATCGCCGCAGTCAATGGCTACGCATTGGGCGGCGGCTGTGAGCTTGCATCCGCCTGTGATATTCGCATTGCGTCTCACAATGCCGTTTTCTCTCAGCCGGAGGTTTCCCTTGGCATCACCGCCGGGTTCGGCGGCACCCAGCGGCTCGCCCGTATCGTCGGGTTTGGCTGGGCCAAAGAGATGCTCTACACCGCAGGGCGGATCGACGCAAACACTGCGCTCCAGATCGGGTTGGTCAACCATGTCTATCCGCAGGAAAACCTGATGGAAGAGGCGGTCAAGCTGGCGGAGCGGATCGCCGCAAATGCCCCGATCGCGGTTCGTGCAACCAAAATGGCGGTCAACCGCGGACAGGATGTAGGGAATCAATGGTCGCTGGAGGTCGAGTCCGACCAGTTCAGCACCTGTTTCGAGAGCGAGGACCAGCATAATGCCATGCTTGCATTCCTCGAAAAACGCAAACCAGGCGCATTCTTGAACCGTTAACGGTGAAATTTGAAAAATCAGGAGGTATCCGAAGATGAAAGTTGGAGTAATCGGCGCGGGAACGATGGGTTCCGGTATCGCGCAGGCGTTCGCAGTTACGGATGGATATGAGGTTGTCCTCTGCGACATCTCAGAGGAATTTGCTGCCGGCGGCAAGCAGAGGATCGAGAAAAACCTCTCCCGACTGGTTTCAAAAGGCAAGATGGAGCAGGCGAAGATGGACGACATTCTCGGCCGTATTACGACTGGGCTGAATGACAAGGTGGCCGACTGCGATCTCGTTGTGGAAGCTGCGCTCGAGCGGATGGATCTGAAAAAAGAACTGTTCTCAAAATTGCAGGGGATCTGCAAACCCGAGACGATCTTCGCGTCCAATACCTCTTCCCTCTCGCTGACCGAGATGTCCAAAGGGCTGGACCGTCCGGTGGTCGGAATGCACTTTTTCAATCCCGCCCCTGTCATGAAGCTGGTGGAAGTGATCGCCGGTCTCCAGACTACCCCCGAGACAATGGAAAAAATCTTCGCAATTGCAAAAGAGATCGGTAAAGTGCCGGTCGAGGTGAAAGAGGCGGCGGGTTTCGTAGTCAACCGTGTCCTGATCCCAATGATTAACGAAGGCATTGGCATCTATGCGGATGGAGTCGCTTCGGTGGAGGACATTGATACTGCAATGAAACTGGGCGCAAACCACCCGATGGGGCCGCTGGAGCTGGGCGACCTGGTCGGGCTGGATGTTTGCCTCGCAATCATGGAGGTTCTCTACGCTGAATTCGGCGATCCGAAATACCGTCCGCATCCCCTGCTCCGCAAGATGGTTCGCGGCGGTATGCTCGGTAGGAAAACAGGCAAAGGCTTCTACGATTACACCAATCGGTAATGTCTGCGCGCTCCATCTTTTGAAGTGGCTGACACCCCGCAGGTTTTGGGCCGTTGCCGGCAGTCCTCCGCAATGGATGCCATGGGCCTGCAAAGGATCAAAGCGATCCTTTGCACCTGCTTCGGCTGTGATCGGGAAGTAAAATATAGCAGGAGGAACGTATATGGACTTTGTATTGAGCAAAGAGCAGGAAATGGCGCGGCAGCTGTTCCGTGATTTCGCGGAAAAAGAGGTAAAACCGCTGGCGCAGGAAGTGGACGAGGAAGAGCGGTTCCCGAGTGAGACGGTGGAAAAGATGGCGAAATACGGCTTTCTTGGAATCCCGTTCACCAAGGAGCAGGGCGGCCAGGGCTGCGATTCGCTGACCTACGCGATCTGCGTGGAAGAGCTGTCGAAGGTCTGCGGTACGACAGGCGTTATCGTGTCGGCGCATACTTCGCTCTGTGCGGAGCCGATCCGCAAGTTCGGTACCCCGGAGCAGATCGAGAAATATCTGGTGCCGCTGGCGCAGGGCAAACACCTGGGCGCATTCGGCCTGACCGAGCCTGCTGCGGGAACCGACGCATCGGGCCAGCAGACCAAGGCGGTGCTGGACGGCGACCACTATGTCCTCAACGGGACCAAAATCTTCATCACCAACGGCGGCAAGGCGGATACATACGTGATCTTCGCAATGACCGACAAGAGCAAGGGCAACCACGGGATTTCGGCGTTCATCGTCGAGAAGGATTTCCCGGGCTTCAGCATCGGCAAAAAAGAGCTGAAAATGGGTATCCGGGGTTCGTCTACCACCGAGCTGGTATTTGAAAACTGCATCGTGCCCAAAGAGAACCTGCTGGGCAAAGAGGGCGAGGGCTTCAAGATTGCGATGACCACGCTGGATGGCGGACGAATCGGGATTGCGGCACAGGCGCTGGGCATTGCACAGGGTGCGATTGACGAGACGGTCAAATATGTCAAGGAGCGTAAGCAGTTCGGACGCCCGCTCGCCAAATTCCAGAACACCCAGTTCCAGCTTGCGGACCTGCAAACCCGCGTAGACGCGGCGCGGCTGCTGGTCTACCGCGCGGCCATGGCGAAAGACACCAAAAAGCGCTTCTCCTCCGAGGCGGCGATGGCGAAACTGTTCGCGGCAGAGACCGCAATGGCAGTCACCACCAAGTGCGTACAGCTGTACGGCGGCTATGGATATACCCGTGATTACCCGGTCGAGCGGATGATGCGCGACGCGAAGATCACCGAGATCTACGAGGGTACCAGCGAGGTCCAGCGCATGGTCATCGCCGGCGCAATGCTGAAATAAGAGAAGGGAGCGCAAAGCATTGAATATTATCGTATGCATCAAGCAGGTTCCGGACACCAACGAGGTCAAGCTGGACCCGGTAACCGGTACACTGATCCGTGAAGGAATCCCGAGCATCATCAACCCGGATGACAAGGCAGGGCTGGAAGCAGCGCTGCGGATCAAAGACGAAAACGGCGCAAAGGTGACCGTCATTTCGATGGGCCCGCCGCAGGCGGATCTGGCGCTGCGTGAGGCGCTGGCCATGGGCGCGGACGAGGCGATTCTGGTGACCGACCGCGCATTCGGCGGCGCAGATACCTGGGCCACCTCTTCGACGTTGGCATCGGCAGTCAAGAAGCTGCCGTACGACCTGATTATCACCGGCCGTCAGGCGATCGACGGCGATACCGCACAGGTTGGCCCGCAGATTTCCGAGCATCTCGGCCTGGTTAACATCAGCTATGCGGAGAAGATCACTGTCAAAGGCGAGTATGTCGAGGTTCAGCGGCAGTACGAGGACCGGTACCACGTCATCAAGGCGAAGATGCCCTGCCTGATTACCGCACTGGCCGAGCTGAACGAGCCGCGTTACATGAGCCCGAAGGGCATCTTCGATGCTTACCGGGAGAAAGAGGTTACCATCTGGACCCGTCCGGACCTGGATGTCGAGGATGGCAACATCGGCCTGAAAGGCTCGCCCACCCGCGTGTTCAAGTCGTTCACCAAAGCCCTCAAAGGCAAAGGCACCGTAGTGAATCTGGACGCGCAGGAATCGGTGGATTTCCTGGTCGAGAAGCTGCATGAGAAATTCATACTGTAAGGAAAGATGGTGGTAACATGAGTGTACAGGATTATAAAGGCGTATTTGTATTTGCGCAGCAGGTAGACAACAAGATCACCAGCGTTTCCTACGAGCTGATCGGCAAGGGCAAAGAGCTGGCAAACGACCTTGGCACCGAAGTGACCGCGGTGCTGCTGGGGCACAATGTGGAGCCGCTGTGCGAAAGACTGGCAAAATATGGTGCGGATAAGATCATCGTGGTGGATGATCCGGCACTGGAGGTCTACACGACCGAGCCGTATGTCCATGCACTGCATCAGGTGATTCTGGCCAAGCAGCCGGCGGTGGTGCTGTACGGTGCGACTGCGATCGGGCGTGACCTCGCACCGCGTGTCTCCGCGCGTGTGCACACCGGCCTGACCGCGGACTGCACCAAGCTGGAGATCGACCCGGAGAGCAAAAACCTGATGATGACCCGTCCAGCGTTCGGCGGCAACATCATGGCGACCATCCTCTGCCCGGACCACCGCCCGCAGATGGCAACCGTCCGCCCGGGCGTTATGCAGAAGGGCGAGGTCAAAGACGGCGCTCAGGCGCAGATCGAGAAATTCGAGGTTGCAGACCTGGCGTCCCACAAGAATGTGGAAATCCTCGAGATCGTCAAGAAAACTGCGGGCAAGATGGACATTCAGGATGCGAAAATCCTGGTGTCTGGCGGACGCGGCATGGGCGGTCCGGAGAACTTCAAGCTGCTGGAGGACCTCGCAGAGGTTCTGGGCGGAACGATCTCGTCATCGCGTGCATGCGTAGATGCGGGCTGGGTCGAGAAAGACCGTCAGGTCGGCCAGACCGGTAAGACGGTCCGCCCGAACCTGTATATCGCGTGCGGTATCTCGGGTGCAATCCAGCATCTGGCGGGCATGGAGGATTCGGAGATCATCATTGCGATCAACAAGGACCCGGGCGCTCCGATCTTTGAGGTTGCGGATTTCGGCGTCGTCGGGGATGTACATAAAATCCTGCCGCTGCTGACCGAGGCAGTCAAGAAAGAGCTTGCAAAAAAAGAATAAGCTAGTTTTTTAGGGCGCTCTGCGGGATTCCTCAGAGCGCTCTTTTTTCCTATTTTAAAATTTTGTCCTCAACTTTTGATCCCTGCGGCTATGGATGAAAAATGCCACAATAATTCTACTTAAATTCCCAGTTCCTGTATCATTCGTTCCAGTTCCCTCCAATTTTTAATCATCTCTTGCAGACGCTCCCGGCCTTTTCCAGTGATCCGATAATATTTTCGCACAGGACCTCCGGAACACTCTTTGGTAAAGGTTTCAGTGTCTCCATTCTCATGCAGGCGGCGAAGAATCGCATAAACCGTCCGTTCCTGCAAATCCGGAAATCGCTCCGACATCTGGCGAAGCAGCTCATATCCATAAGGCTCCTGCTGCTCAACAAGCCAAAGCAGAGCCATTTCTACCACTCCTTTGAGCATCTGCCGGTCAATCATCTTTCCATCCTTTCTGACGCAGAAGCGCGTATCCTGCCAGAGCTATCCCCCACCAGAGCGGATTACAGCAGGCCAATAGTGCTCCATGCATCTTTTCCGGATCATCCAAATAGTAGAGAAACTTAGAAAGCTCGTACAGCGCGGCAAATAATCCCGCATCGAGAAATGCCAGCCAGTCTACCCCTTCCCTCCCCCAGAGGAAGGAACACTCCCATCCAACCAATGCAATCAACATTCCAGCCACCACAAGCCCGGTTACGAGCGGCGCCAGAATGGATACAGAACCGTGTGGAATCCAGCCGTCTCCTTTTCGGGTAAACCACAGCGGAATGCAGCTGGACACAATCAAGGTCAAAATTGGGAATGCTATGCACCCTGCCAGCATGATTGCGCTTTTTTTCCAAGGGGGCTGCCTGACTGACCGTCCCCGGCCCTTTTTGACACAGAACCACTGAAGCAGAGGCAGGAACGGGATTCCATAACAAAGTACCGACGGTATCCACCAATCCCGGCGGATAAGCGGAAGACAGATCAAACATGCAAGCAGCGGAAAACTGCCCCATCCGATCAGGTTGAAAACCGCCTGCCTGCTTATGTCAGCATCCAACAAGCCTTTTCCCGCTGTTGAAAAAAGGAGTCCCAACGTTGCTGACAATGCAGCAGATACCAAAAGCGGGATGCAGCTTTCCAATATCATCCCGGCAATCGCTTCTGGTTCGTCAAGCCAATGCAGCATCTCTCCAATCTCCTGCATCGTGGAAAAAAGCCCAGCATACAGCATGGCGCTCCAAAAAATACGCCGCCCTCCCCAAGAGATGGAAAGCCACCACGCCGCCAGTACAATGAGCATTCCAAATTTCAAAAGATGATGCATCATAGGACCCAACGACGCAGGCCCAAACGGCAGCCAACCGCTTTCTCCACCTGCGACCCGCAAAAGGACATGGATTAGCCCAGCCAAAATCAGAACCGGGACAATCGTGCACCCTGTCATAACCGCTAACCGTCTTTTTTCGGAGAGGAGACTCGATCTGGCATGACCGGTTCCAAGTAGAGTGATCTGTATCAACGGTACAAACAGAAGCCCATAGTGTAAGAAACGCGGCGCCTCCAGTATGCTCCAGCTGATTGGAAAGAGGGTCAGATATGCAAGAAGCAGGAAACTTCCCCAGACGATCAGGTCGAAAAGATGCTGATGCCCATAACTGCCGAATCTTCCTTCCGATTGAAGCTCCGAAACAATCTCAGCCGGCGTACCAAATGCTCTGCAGAGCGTATTCTCATCGCGCCCCTCTGCGAGACCATCGGAAAAGTATTCCCGATAATCATCCAAAATCTCTTGTACCCGTTCCTCTGGAATCCGCCGTCGCAGCCTCGCTCGCAGTTCATCCAGAAACATTTGCTGTGTCAAACCATTCTCCCTCCTATACTGTATAATATACAGTAGTTTTCTCTATCTTATCATGGCTTCTCTGAAATTGCAAGAGGCCGGTGTGCATTTGCTGCATACCGGCCTCTGTCAATCTGTATTATTTCATATACTTTTTCAGCAGATGCGCCACTTCATCAACGTCAATCGGCTTGGCCACATGCGCATTCATGCCGCTGTCCAGACATTTCTTGATGTCCTCCGAGAATGCGTCAGCAGTCATGGCGATGATCGGAAGGTTTGAATCGCTGCGTTCAAGCGCCCGTATCGCTTCAGATGCTTGATACCCGGTCATCACAGGCATCCGGATATCCATCAGGATAGCGTCATAGAATCCAAGCGGGGATTTCTGGAAAAGTTCCACACACTCCTGCCCGTTTTCCGCGCGCTGCAACTCCAGGCCAAGGTCAGAAAGCAACTCCTCCGCAATCTCCCAGTTGAGATCGTTGTCCTCGGCCAACAGAATATGTCTGCCACTGAAATGTTCGCTGCTCTCCAGGGTGTCCTCCTGTGCCTGCCACAGAGGGTCAACAAACTTCTTGAGGCCATAAAACAGCGTAGATTTAAAGAGCGGCTTGGAGATGAAACCACTGATCCCTGCTCCCCTGGCATTTTCCTCGATCTCACTCCAGTCGTAAGCAGAAATCAAAAGCAACGGCACATCGTCGCCTGTATGCTTGCGGATCCGGCGGGCGGTTTCAATCCCGTCAATTCCCGGAAGTTTCCAGTCCAGGAGGATAATTTGATAGTCGTCATGCTGACAATGGCGTTTTTTCACCATTTCTACTGCACTTTCGCCGTCCAGCGCCCACTCCGCGTTGACCCCGATCGACTCGAGAGAAGCGACTGTGCTCTCACAGAGCTGCTTGTCGTCATCCACCACTAGCATATTCCAGTTAGGCAGAACCATGTCCATCTCCTGGAGTTCTGCTTTTTCCATATCCAGAGTGACATGGAATTCGGTCCCTTTGCCGGGTGCACTGTTCACTGCAATCGTACCGCCCATCGCATCTACGATATATTTTGTGATCGCCATTCCAAGGCCGGTTCCCTCTGTTTTATGGACACGGGTATTGTCTTCCCGTACAAACGACTCAAAAACCTTTTTCTGGAATTCCTCAGACATCCCAATTCCGCTGTCCTTCACCTGTAGATGAATACGGACATATTTATCCCCTTTCGGGGACTCTTCCTCATAGAGTGCCACCTGTATGGAACCGTCCTCCGGCGTAAACTTAACCGCATTGGACAAGAAGTTCAGCAGAACCTGATTTAGGCGTACACTATCGCAATAGACATTCTCAGTAGAAATGTCATGAATGAACACATCAAAATGCTGCTTTTTTGCTTTCACCTGTGGCTGTATGATACTCACGATGCTGTCCATGACCTCCCGCAGAGAAACCTGATCCATATTGAGGGTCATCTTCCCGCTCTCGATCTTGGACATATCCAACACATCGTTAATCAATCCCAGCAGATGTTTGCTGGAAAGGGCAATCTTTTTCAAACAGTTCTGAAGCTGCTGGGGATTATCGATGTTGGCTGTGGCAATGGCGGTCATTCCCACAATGGCATTCATTGGGGTGCGGATATCGTGGCTCATGTTAGAGAGGAACTCGCTCTTTGCCTTGTTCGCGTGTTCCGCGCTCTCGCGCGCCTCTTCCAGCGCTACCATCTGTTGGTGCATCAGGCGGAAATACTTCCAGAAAAGCAGCATCAGCGCGGCCAGAATCAATCCGCAGGCACCCAAGACCATCCATATCCACTGGCTGCTCAGATCGGTGACCATCTCACTAAGCTGGCCATAGGGCATGACCATCACCAGATACCATTCGGAATAGGGCAGCGAGGTGCAATAGACATGACTACGATCGCGTCCGATCTCGAGCACATTGGAATAAATCTCGTTTTTCGACATCGCTTCCTGCAGCTCGGACAGATATGCTTCGGCATCCGCGCCGCTGATCGTCGAAAACTCCGCCCGAATCCGGTCGAAATAACTCTCCCGGAAAACATCACTTCCCCGGATCACCATACTTCCGTCCTGGCGGATGATATGCAGGTTCACCAGATCATTGGTCTCCAGCGCGAGCGTGTCCCTGATATAGTCAATCGGAAGCGCCGCCACCAGAGCGATACACACTTCGCCATCTGACATGGGATATTGTGAAGGCACACCCAGCAGCAGAATCCGGTTTCCCTCGTTGTCGGTACCTACCGCCACCTTCTCCTCACCGTTTCTCATCGACTGTAAAAACGGCGGCGGATCGGCTAGCTTCACCCCGTCCCCACAGATCATCTCAAAATTGCCGTCTTGGGAATAGAAAGCCAGCTCAACAAATCCTCTGATCCGCGCATTATAAGACAGCTCTTCCCGCAGGCTGTCCATACTAGCGGCTGTATCAGGCGGGATCATCTCAACCAAAGCCTCCATCTGTTCCAGACGCAGCTTCATCGTCGTGGCAAAATGCTGGGAAACCTGCTGGCTCATCCCCTCCATATAGGTCAACCCCACCCTGCTGATCGTGTCCGAACTTTTCCGGTTCATGATAACCGCCAAACCCGTAAAGGTTACCACGCAGAGGGTCAGCACCAGAATCAGACTGGTCTTCAGGAAACGGGTCGTTTCGTTTTTCAAATAAGATCACCTCAAAAGGTTATTTTCGCGTAGAGTTCTCATTCATCCAGCTGCTGGATTGCTCTGGCAGTCTGCCGGTAGTCGTCCGCTACCTTATCTATCAGCCCGGCAGCTTCCGCGCTCCAGCCGTATCGCAGCGCTTCGGTGAGGCGGGTGCTGGATTCCAGAAGCCTGCTGAACCCCAGATTCTGACACAGGCCCTTGAGGGTATGGGATGCGCGGAATGCCTCCCCATAGTCCCCCTTCTCAAGGGAACTGCAAAGCAGATCATAGCTTTTATCGTTGAGAAATTTCAGTGCAAATTTTTTTACCGTCTTTTCGCTGCGAAGGCGGGCTACTACCCCTTCATAATCTCCTCCAAACGCTGCATAGCATTCCTGTAATGTCATTTGGCATCCTCCTCTTCAGTCGATCCTGCGGCGGATTCGTGCGGATGATGAGCCGACGGCCTTCCTTCGCTTTCAATCGGAGAGATTCGGGAAAGAACATCCCGCATCATGTTATTATAAAAGCGATAGTATCCTCTGCCGTTTCGTTTCACTATGTAAAGCGCCTGATCTGCTGCATGGAACAAAGAGTCATAATCCGCGCCGAGCAGCGACGCTTCCGCAATCCCCATGCTGATTGAAATGTCCAAATTCCCGTAGTTGCCGGAAAGGAACGAGAAGATCCGCTTGATAATCGGCTCCACATCATCCCGATATTCCAGAAAGATCAGAAACTCGTCTCCGCCAATCCGGGCGGCAATATCGCATTTTCGGATCCTCTGCCGCAATTTTTCCGCCATATGTACCAGAACACGGTCGCCAAAATCGTGCCCATAGTTATCATTGAAAAATTTGAAGTGATCCAGATCAAAGATAACCAACGCGAACTGACTGTCAAGGCTGGACTCCATGCGCTTCACGATCTGCTTTTTCGCACTGGCATGGTTCAGCAGGCCGGTAAGCTGGTCGTGGGAAGCCATCCGCTCAAGTGTATCCATCTTAGCCTGAGAATCGTGGATATCAATCGCCTTTCCGATTGCCCCTGTATACTGTGGTGGATCATCGGCCGACCAGATCGACTGGATGATGATCCGTGACCATCTCCATCTTCCATGTTGGTTGACTTTAAAGACATGCGTTACCGTCGGGTTTTCGGGGGTGGTGGCATGCAGCGTCTCGATCATCCGCTGCCAGTCGCCCTCATTGAGCAGCGAGCGAACCCTTTTGTCGTTGAGCGGGTCCATAATCAGCTCATCCAGCCCCAGCTGCTCGGCACCCCATGGGGTGATAGTCGCCATCGCGGGTGATACAGTATATTCGAACTGAGTTTCCTGCGTCATCTGCGCAAAGAATCTGTACTTCATCCGTTCATGCTCGAGCAGATAAAGGGTGCGTTCAGATGCCGCCAGCTCCTCATGGCGAACCATCTCGTCTGCGATATTGCGCATCTCCCGCTGGCTTGCCCGCGCCGGCGAATCGCTGCTCAGTTCCCTCTGGATGGTTTCGGCCGAATTGGTCAGGCAATCCAACAGCAGCGGATTGAACGTTCCGCACTGCCCATCCAGAATCATCTTCACCGCTTCCTCATGCGGGATCGCCTTTTTATAGACACGGTCGCTGGTCAGAGCGTCATAGACATCCGCCAGCGCCACAATCTGGGCGGAGATAGGGATTTCGTCCCCCTTTAATCCATCCGGATAACCCCGGCCATCGTACCGCTCGTGATGCCAGCGGCATATCTCAGCGGCAACCCTGACCAGCGGTTCATTCTGGTGAATTGGCATCTCTTTCAGCATGTTCGCGCCAATCATTGAATGGGTTTTCATCACCTCGAACTCCTCGGGCGTCAGCCTGCCTGGCTTATTGAGGATCGCCTCGTCAATCGCAATCTTCCCAATGTCGTGCAGCGCCGAGGCAGTGCTGATGAGTGAGATATCCGCCCGGGAAAGCTTATAGCGGTCAGACATCTGCATCAGCTCTTTGAGCATCAGCTCGGATAGAATATGAACATGGCGGACATGAAGCCCGCTCTCCCCATTTCGAAACTCTACGATCTGGCTGAGAATATCAATCATCAGGTTGCTGCGCTGCTCTTTTTCATAAATCTGATCTGCCACCAGGCCCACCAGTTTTTTCTGCTTGGCATAGAGCAGGATGGTGTTGACCACCCGGCGGTGGACGATCAGCGCATCGAACGGACGGCTGATAAAATCGGTGACACCCATCTCGAACGCCCGCTCCATGTGGGAGGAGCGGGTTTCCGAAGAAATGATAATCACAGGAATTTCCTCGATCCAGTGACGCTTGTTCATAACCGACAGCACCCCGAATCCGTCCATCTCGGGCATCACGATGTCGAGCAGAACAAGCGACAGATCCATTCCATGCTTCTGAAGGGCTGCTATCGCCTGTACGCCGTCTTCCGCCTCCAATATCTCGTATTCCTCTCCCAGCATATCCGCCAGAATCGAACGATTCATCTCGGAGTCGTCCACAATCAGGATTTTCTGCTTCTGCATGTGCTGCAAATGGGATTCCCTTCCTTCTATATCAAAATATAAACTGGAACGAAACGAAAACCAATTTGGATGAACCATACATTGCTATTGCGCTGTTGCCCTTTTGGGGAATACCTGAAATCCGCTGCCCAACTTTTAATACTTATAAAATATTTTAAAAACAATTATTTTTTTAAAAACATCAGGCGCAGGGTAGCCACAATCCCACGTACCCATGTATTAAGATACCACAAAATATGCAGTTCCTGCAAGCAGTCGACACAGATTCTTTGCAGCAAATGATAAAAAAGGTGATATTCCACAAAAAGAGGGCCGACAAATAGTCCACTTTTATCCCAGGGACCATCTGCCGACCCAAAATATCCTGTTATTCTTTGGACATCAGGTCACAAACTGCATTAGAAAATGCAACCGGATCTTCGAGCGACATCCCCTCAATCAACACTGCCTGTGCATAAAGCAGACCCGCATATGCCTTCACCCTATCCTTATCCTCGGCATAGAGCTTCTGGAGGGTCGTAAACACTGGGTGGGACGGGTTCAGCTCCAGGACACGGTCTGCCTTGACCTGTCCTTCCGACCCGGGCATCGAGTTGAGTACCTTCTCCATCTCAAGGGTGATCTCCCCGCCGCTGCTCAGGCAGACCGGATGGGACTTGAGCCGGTCCGAAACCCGGACCTCCTTCACCTTACCGTCGAGCGACTCCCTGAGGAAGTCAAGCAGCTCTTTGTTGTCCTCATTCTGCTTTTTGGTCTCCTCTTTCTCCTGCTCGCTCTCCAGCCCGAGATCACTGTCCGAAACCGAGCGAAACTCCTTGCCGCCAAATTCCCGCAACATCTTGAGCGCAAACTCGTCCACATCATCAGTCAGGTAGAGGATTTCAAAGCCGTTGTCCTTGATCCGCTCGGTCTGGGGCAGGCGGTCGATTCTTTCCACTGTTTCGCCGCAGGCATAATAGATGTACTTCTGTCCCTCGCCCATCCGGTCGGTATACTCGGAGAGTGAAACCAGCTTTTTCTCCTTGCTCGAACAGAAGAGCAGAAGGTCGGAAAGCAGGTCCTTCTTCGCGCCGAACTCGTTATAGACGCCATATTTGAGCTGCAGACCAAAATTTTTGAACAGTTCCTCGTATTTTTCCCGCTCATTGTTAAGCATCGTGAGCAGTTCGGAGTGGATTTTCTTTTCCAGACGCCCCGCAATGATCTTGAGCTGACGGTCGTGCTGGAGCATCTCACGGGAGATGTTGAGGCTCAGATCCTGCGAATCGACCAAACCCTTCACAAAGCTGAAACAGTCGGGCAGCAGGTCCGCGCACTTCTCCATAATCAGCACGCCGGAGGCATAGAGCTGGAGCCCTTTTTCATACTCGCGGCTGTAGTAGTTATAAGGCGCGCGGGCCGGGATGAACAGCAGTGCGTTATAGGTCGCTGCGCCCTCGGTGCTGCTGTGGATCACCCGCACCGGGTCCTGATAATCAAAGAATTTGTCCTTATAGAAATTGTTGTAATCCTCATCGGTGACCTCGGATTTGCTCTTCTTCCAAATCGGCACCATGCTGTTAAGCGTCTCGTTCACCGTATACTGTTCATACTCGGGCTTGTCCTCCGGGCTGCCCTCCTTGACGCGGGTTGCAGGCATATCCATCCGAATCGGGTAGCGGATATAGTCGGAGTATTTTTTCACGATGCCCGAAATCCGATGCGGCTCGAGAAACTCGTCATAGCTCTCCTCGCCCTCGTTCTCCTTGATGACCAGCGTAATCTCGGTGCCATGCCCTTCCTTCTCACATTCCTCGATCGTGTAGCCATCCGCGCCGTACGACTGCCAGCGGAACGCCTGTTCCGAACCAAACGGCTTGCTCACCACGGTGACACAGGATGCGACCATAAACGCCGAATAAAACCCGACGCCGAACTGCCCGATTACGTCGATCTCATCGTTTTTCTCGTTCTCCTGCTTGAACGCCAGCGAGCCGCTCTTCGCGATGGTGCCGAGGTTGCTTTCCAGCTCCTCGGCGGTCATGCCGCAGCCG
>Ga0137306_102871_pt1 | contig 13732 bp, 7 predicted proteins | sample Inofroosms_March_FD_97187 | JGI IMG/M metagenome (GOLD analysis project Ga0137306, IMG submission 97187) | Mouse cecal microbial communities from Vienna, Austria - N-Acetylneuraminic and N-Acetylglucosamine D2O microcosms_March | ecosystem: Host-associated > Mammals > Digestive system > Large...
ACAACTTCTGCAGTTCACGAAGCTCATGTACCATCTCATCCAGTTTTGCCTTAATTTCGGCATCACCAGTCGATGCATAAGCCAGAGCCAATGCTGACATATAATGTCCGGTGGAATGTCCGCGCAGAAGTCCTGTCGGTTCATCCCAACCGCCCATAGGTTCTACATCCTTGATCTTCTCTGTCTGTCCGAAGGTCTTGTAGAAATTGTAAAGCATACGCTTATTGTCCAGTAACTTCAAATACTCAATGTCTCTGTCACGATTCTGTGTTAAAATAGAACCATTTTCCCCAATCTTATCCAGAGAGATATCATTTAAATCAAAACTCTGGGAAACTGCTGTTTTTGCTTCCTCTGCCTGATCTAAAACAGTGACATTAGCTGTAATCTTCTTGGTCTCGCCGACAATCGTACCTTCCACTGTGAAAGTTCCTGCCGCTGCATATTTTGATTCTTCAATCAATTCCGGCCAAATTGTCTTTAATTTGTTGGTAGTATTATCAGAATATGTCACCTTTACATAGTTTGGAAGAACAGGGCTCTTTCCCTTCAATGTGGTAACATTGATCTCCTCTACATCCTTAATGGTAGCAGCTTCACGCTTTGCAATTACAGTAGTATCCAGTTCCAGAGTTTTCTTCTCTGTCCCAGAAGTGAGAACTGCCTTTAATTTTCCAACTGCATTCTGAGCGCCAACCTCTGGTCTGGTAACTTTGGCCACGCCATTTTCAATCTTAATCGCAGGATTAGCGCTCTCCCAGGTCACAGTAGAACCCCACTCCCCAGCAGCGGGAAGTTCAAAATCCTTCATAATCGCTGTGAGATCACCTAATGATTTCCTAATTGCCTCTGCGTCATGATCTAAAATCTGCTGTTCTGTATATTCTGCAATTACTGTGACATCAAATTTTTTCACAGCCTTAGCCTGATTGTATGTAATCTCAGCAGTAATAGTTCCGCTGACATTTTCCTGACCCTTAGCAGGTCTTGTCACCTTAGCCAATTTGTTTCCTTCAATTACTACAGCACTATTCTCACTGCTCCAAGTAATATCAGATCCATTGACGCCCTTCTCAGGAAGATCAATATCTTCTGTTACAGAAGAGGTATCTCCCAAATCAAGATCTCCTTCATCCGCTGATACAATACCTGCATCATCCACATAATACATCTCTTTGATCTGCGCTGCTGTCAGTGCCTTATTGTAGATCTTTACTTCTGCAAACTGACCTTTTGTGGGAGCTTCTCCAAACTGGCCATAAGCAATATAATTATTGGTAGTATTCTCCAATGCATTTACAGTAAGTCCAGTATCCTTTGTCTCTTTGATCTGTTCACCATTTTCATACAGAGACATCTTGGCGCCGTCCATAACTACTGTTGTGAGCACCCAGCGATTTTTGTCAATATTCTTATCTGGTCCTTTTGAGATACCTTTCTCATTGTTCCATCCATTAACGGTGATCGCCGAGGCATAACCTTCAAACCCCTCATTTCCACCATCTGATAACAGATACATATACTTATCGGTACCTGTTCCAAAATCCCAGATTCTCTGATAACCTGTGTCTGTGGTCAGCTTCACCCACATACTGATTGTAACGGCATTTTTTCCATTTAAGATGCCCTCTGGCAATTGCAGATAAGAACCATCTGCTCCACCTGGTAATGACAAAGCCTTAACCTTCTTACCATAGATATTAACGTTATCAATAGAATAACTTCCTTCTACTGATCCGCTAACTCTTCTCAGATGACCGGAATTTAAATTTCCAGAAACATCATTGATCTCTGTGGCAAAACTATTCTGCAGATCGAAATCATAATACAAAATAAGCCCATCCTCTGTCTGCCCTGCTGCCTGAACAAAAGACATTCCTTGCGGAATTACACCAGTAAGCACAAGCGCCAACGAGAGAATAGATGCCAACAACTTTTGAATTAGCTGTTTTCCTCTTCTCATAAAATATAACCTCCTTTTTATTTGTGAGCCTCTATCCAAATTTTTTGAATGAACAGCTTCACCCTTAATAACTTTAAGTATATTTTTTTAGAAGTCATTTTCATATGGTAATTTTTTATGCTTACTCTCATATTTTAAACCAAATATATTAATTTATCTTAAAATTTCATCCCTATATTGCTGCCAAATCTGCTGCATATTATATTCACTGCCAAACATTTTATTGAGACTGTCGGAAATTGCACGGGAGACATTTTTCCAATCATTGACAGAAGTATTACTAATTCCTTTCTCCATCTGATTGATAAACACTTGATAATCAGGATTTTTCTCTCCAAAATCTGCTGCTAATTCTCGTTTAGGTGGAATATTTCGAGCAGCCTGACAAATCTTCCCCATCACTTGTTCCTGGTTATAATAATCCATAAATGCCATAGCCCCTTCCAGATTCTTGCCTTTCACTACCACCAAATTTTCTCCGCCAATCACAATTTCCTGGCAGGCATAAGCAGGAATCTCAAAAATCCCATAGTCAATTCCAGATTTTTCAATCTCTGGCAGCGCCCAGGGACCATTCTCAATCATTGCCACTCTCCCTGCCAAAAAACTTCTGGTGACGTCATTTTGACTCCAATTCATACAATCATTGGGCATACTCTTGTCCTTTAAAAGCTGATCGATCAGGTAAAAAGCATCCAACACTTTTTCATCAGCCAATTCTTGTCCGCTAACACCGGTAGAAAGAATCCAGGGCATAAACTGAAAGGCCGCCTGCTCTCCACTGGCTGCTGGCATCGCAAATCCATAACGAGCCCTGCTTCCCCCCTTGGTAAGTTCAAGCGCCACACGTTTAAAATCACTCCATGTCACAGGAACATTGAGTTTTTTTTCCCGAAACATCTGTTTATTGTAAATAATTGCTGTGTTATGACAACTAAAGGGAATCCCATAATATTGTCCCTGATATTCTACGGACTTCCATACTTCAGAATAATATTCCTCTTTAGAAATTTTTCCTTCCAAAGATTCTGTGAGATCTGCGAGCAATCCAATCTTTATCAAACTCTCCATATCAGAATTATCCACTAACATCAAATCTGGAAAATCATCACGTGACTCAGAAAATGTTAATTTTTTATTAAAATCTGTCATAGGTACATACTCCCAAGAAATCTGGTATTTATCCTGAGATTCGTTGAATCCCTCAACTAATTTATCCAATCCTTCCTGTTGTACTTCTGTCTCATAATAAGACCAGAGCATCAATTTTTGTACTTCTTCTGGCTCCTCCTGTTGTGCTTCTTCCATGTTTTTATCTCCACATCCCACGATTCCCATCAGGAATATCAACACAAAAAATTTAAATAAATCCCTTTTCATAAACATATACCTCATTCTACCGGTATTCTGCCGGTGAAATTCCAGTCACCTCTTTAAACACTTTTGTAAAATAATTTGAATTGCTATAACCACATTCCTGTGCAATCTCATATATTTTCAAATTTGTTGATTTCAACAGCCGTTTGGCCTGTTTCATTCGAAATTCCTTTAAAAATACTGAAAAGTTCATTCCCATTTCCCGCTTAAATAAGGTACTAAGATATTCTGGTGTAATATTCAATACCTCTGCCGTTTTTTCAAGTGTAATACCCTCTTTGAAATGGGTCTCAACATATTCCAATGTCCTGTTTATTGTATAATTACTGATCCCTTCTTTTTTACATTTGTCACAAACTAATTTGCCTACCTGATAGAGCGTCCTTTGCAGCTCCTCTTTGGTATAAGCCAATAACACTTCCTTAAGATAATCCTGTTCTTTCATTTTTTCATATGCTTTTTGATTAATCTCCTTGGCCATATCCATCATCCTGGTGACAAGCTTTAAGGCCGCACGCCTGATTTCCTTTGCGCGGTATTCCTCACGAATAATCTGCTGCAAAAATTGATCAATCTCTTTTTTGACCTGCGAATAATCTAATCTCTCAAGAGCTGACAAAACCTTACGGTCTGCCTGAATTGGATAAGAAATTTCGCGATACTCTTGCTCAGAAAAATCCCCGGCGCTAAATAACTTAAAACATCCTTTTGACACACATCCAACAAGCATTTTTTTAATATTTTCAAAACAATTTTTGCAATTTTCAATTTGTGTACAACAGTCCATGCCCCACGGCAATTCTTGTCTTTGCATCTGATAATCAAACTTTACCATATTATCAAATGCCATTGTAAAGTCATGTATCTCAGACTGACTGCCCTTAAGGATTAATATGCGAAAAGAGATGGATTCCTCCCAGGTATCCAGACAAGTGAGCGCTGAAAACTGATACTTGATACTGCGCAGAGGGTGTTCAATTTCTTTTAAATGTTCTTTTTTTACATTTCCAAAATAACCGGCAAAAATCCCATAAATCTTATTTTTTTCTTCTGGAATTATTTTCTTTAAGGCTAAAAGTGCCTCTTTTTGTTCTTCTCCAGTGCCAAAAAAATATTCACGTACATAATTTTCTGGTTTTTTGACCATCTGAATACTGCTCTTGGCAGCTTTTTGTTCTATTTTCTCCAATAATTCTTGTAATGCGTCTATAGAAACTGGCTTCAACAAATACTCTTCCACTCCCAGCCGCAGAGCATCTCTGGCATATTCAAATTCTGAATAGCCACTGATCACAATACTTAAAGGTTCTATCCCTAATTTCTTGAGTTTCGCAAGCATTTCTAAACCGCCCATCTGATTCATGCGGATATCTGTTATTACCAGATCTGGTTGATGTTCCTGGATAAAGGAAATCCCTTCGATTCCATTTTTACAGGTTCCAATTACAGTATGGGAGGTATTGCCATTTATCATCTCCTTTAACCCTTCACGAATTGCACTCTCATCCTCCACAATCACGATTTTCATTTTATCACCTTCTCTTTAACATTTTCCTCCATATCCTCCAGCGGCAGCAGAAGCTCCATAATGGTACCCATCCCTTCTACACTGCTGATGTGCCACTCCCCCTGTTCCCCATAATAAAGTTGAATCCGTTCAAATATATTTGCAAGCCCAATCCGCTCTGTTCCTGTCCATTGACTTTCTCTTTGATTATAAATGTCGATTTTTTTCTTTTCCATACCCATTCCATTGTCTTCCACTATAATATGGATCCGTCCAGACTTCTCTTCCATACTAATATCCACCCGCAAAAGACCATCTTCCATGTCTTTGATTCCATGAAGAATTGCATTTTCAACAATAGGCTGCAACAAGAGCTTGTAAATTTTTTTCTTCTGAACCTGTTTTTCAACATAGATTTGAAATTCAAAAGAATAACCATAACGAAGCTGATACAGAGACACATAAGATCTAATCCACTCCTCCACCTCAGTAATTGTCACCTGTTCATTGCTCTGATTCATACAATAACGCAAAATAAATCCTAGATTATTGATCATTCTGCTTATTTCATACTGTTCTCTGCGAACGGCCATCCAATTGATGGCGTCAAGTGTATTATAGATAAAATGCGGATTAATCTGAGACTCCAGCGCTTTGATTTCCGCTTGTTTTTTCTTCTCAGAAATATCAGTCATCTCAGCAATAAGAGATTTTACCTTTGCAGTCATATGGTTAAAATTGTTCCCGATCCGCCCAAATTCATCTTGACGGTCTACGACAATCTGTACATCCAAATTTCCCTTTTCCACCTGTTTAATGCCTTCCATTATTTTATTTAAGTAATTATTGAAATAATGGTTGATAGAATTGATAAATACCATTACCACAATGGCATCTACCATCAAAAGAAACCAATAGATCATTTGCAGCAAACCGACGTCTTTCATAATGTAATTCTGATCATACACATTATAAAAAATCCATCCTGACTGTTGATCTTGATAAGAACTACAGAGTAGATTTTTACTCTCAAAAATATCTGTTGATAACACAAATTCAACAGCATCCTCCTGACCAGAAAAATGGATTCCTACTTCTTTTTGATCTGGAAAAGAAAGTACTCTGCCACTGGCATCTGTAATAAATGTAATACTGCTTTTGGAATGTTCCTGTGTTCCATTACAAACTTGATTTAATACCCTTTCTTCAATACCGATAATCAATGTAGCTATCACACCTTGTTCCAAATTATCTGCATTATATAATTCTTTGCCTATAAAAAATAAAACATCCGTCTTTTCCTGATTGGGAATAATCTTTGTTGGAATTAAAACAATTTCATTTTTACCTTCTGTCTCCTGATATGGTTCTATGGTGCGTAAATCCTCATAATCACGCCAAATATTGTCCAGAGCAGAACCACTCTCACTATCATAAGTAACACCTTCCCCAGATTTGCAGATTAAACTGATTGTTCGTATTCCCTTTTTGCTTTCAGCCAGTTGTTTCATTCTCTCATTCAAAGAATAAAACAGATATGCACGTTCCATTTTCCCTGCCTTGGGGTATTTTTCCAAACTTTGAATCAATGCCTTATCTGAGTAAACTTGATAGACGATATCTTGATAAGATTCCACCTTCAAGGTGAATTTTTCAGAAATCTGTTCCAAGTTATTGTGAATCTGTTCCGTGATCTGTTTATTCATATTTGAAATGCTGACAACAGTAAAAATAATCTGTAGCATAAAGACAGGAAACACACAAATACCCAGACTAATACTCAATAGCTTTTTCTTAAAGCTCAGATCCTTATACCATTGTCTGATGTGCTTCCTGTCTTTTGTCATTGTAGTTCCACCTCAATTCATTATCTTTTTAAAGTCACCTTCTTTACTTTGCTCGCTTTTCCCATCACTTTGGCGCCTGTAGAATCAATTCTATAGGCATGTACTTTAAAATAATATGTACCCTTCTTTAAATTCTTTATAGTCATATTTGTTGTTTTAATATACTTCAGTTTCATGCCTTTGGAAAACTTAGCATTTTTTGCATAAATAATTTTATAACCGTCTACACCTTTTAATTTTTTAATCTTTACAAGAACTTTTCGGTCTTTTTGCACTTTTAAGGATGAAACAGAGGCTCTTTTTACTGTCACCTTCTGCCATTTTGCCTCTAAGGTAATGTCTTTTTTAACACTGGATCCGAAAGAATATTTCTTTTTTCCCAGATACCAGCCCTTAAAAATATATTTTTTCCTTTTCGGGCTCTGCGGTGATTTTACTAATTTGCCTTCCTCAACTTTTTCTATCCTATCCTTTTTTCCATTATTGTAAACAAATTTTACATGATAGAATTTTGGTTGTGGATCAACTGGCTCCGGTTCCGGTGTTGGATCTGGTTCTGGTGTTGGTTCCGGCTCCGGCGTTGGCTCTGGTTGTGGTTGAGTTCCCGGATAAGTAGTATAATCAGGAACACTGCCATTCTCCCAAGGTGAGGGCAGATATTGGTCTGATACATAAACAGTAGACAAAAAATCATAAGCTGCTCTGTCGTAAACTTTCAGTTCTGCCCTTGTGTTGATTGGCCCACGCACACCATCCCAATTACCATCAAAAGTATCATCCATCGCATTAAACCAGATTGCACTTAAAGTTGCAAAATATTCATATTCATTGGATCCTGCATAAGAATTGGGCCATTTTCCATCTGCAATTGCCTGCTGATAAATCGTGGAGAGCTTTTGCTGTTGTGTCTGACTGAGGCCAAAGGAATGTACCGTGTGAGCAAACTCATGCGTTAAAATCGATTCATCTTTATATCCAGTTGTATAATCGCCAGTCTTTAAACGCAGGACATTAGCATCCCGAATGGAGGCTAGCTGTGTGCCGCCAAAACCTTCCACATATAAATAAGCCTCGTCGTACTCAAAACGATGTTCTGGAATATCATAGGCGATTTCACCTTCCCCATAAATACCCAGCATACAACCCGCTTCTCCCATACGTTTTGCAACATCTCGATTGGCAAGAAGAATCTTTAACATTGATTCTGCAGTGGTCATAGCCTCCTCTTTTACATTGGCAGTCCCTAAAATCTTCACGCCACAATCTAAAGTAATTTCTTTTTGATAGAAAGGCTGATAAGTATTTACGGTAATCGTCTGCTCCGGCACAGACACACCTGATTTACTTTTGATTCTATCTTTCTTAATCTTCACTTTAATCTCTGGCAGATCATTCAAATTTGTAATCGGATTTGTAAGGCGTATTGTTGTCTTTGGGCTGTCAGGATTCTGAGGATAGTGACTATTCCTTGTATTGTAATATACAACACCTTTGTACTCATAATTGTTCTGATCTGCAAAACAATAATAATAGATGGGATTCTCTATGCCAGCCACAGTGACAGCATAATTCTGTTCCTGCATAACAAGACTCCCATTTAAACTTTTACTATCCACCCAGCCTGCTCCTGTCACTTCCTCACTCCAGTAAAGTTCAATATCTTGATTGTTAATAAGCTGAGCTTTTACAATTGATGGCACACGATCTGCAGCCTGGACATTTAATGAAAACAAAATACTAACCATAAAGATAAACAGAGAGATCCAGATTCCATGCCCTAACATTTTACTTACAGTGTTGCTGTACTCTTTTCGTTTCTGCATCTTCCATTCCTCATTTCTTATTTTATAACACTTTTTTTCGATCTCTTTCCATTGATCAGGCTTTAGATATACATTGCATCTCTTTGTTTTGTCATCCCTGTATCTGCAATAATTTTGTCTTTAACTCCCCTTCCAGGCGATGAATTTCCTGTTCTGCTTCCCTGCGTTTTTCCTTACCTTCTTTTTGAATCCGCATCACCTCATCCAGTGTGGAAATCAAAGATTCATTGGTAATACGAAGTGTTTCCATATCCACAATCCCTCTCTCAGATTCTCGAGCGGTCTCAATGGTAGCCATTTTTAATTTTTCGGCATTTTTCTTCAATAATTCATTGGTAAGATCTGTCACTTCCCGCTGTGCTGCTGCTGCCTGGGCAGAATGTTCCACACCCATTGCCAAAACCATCTGACTTTTCCACAGAGGTATGGTATTTACGATCGTAGATTGAATTTTCTCTACCATAATTGTGTCATTATTCTGTACCAATCGAATCTGAGGCGCTGTCTGAATGGAAATCATACGTGTTAATTCTAAGTCATGAATTTTTTTGTCAAATCTGTTGCAGAGCGCTTCCAGATCATTTGCTTCCTGTGCATCCTCTGGCAGACCAGAAATTCTCGCCTTTTCCACCAAAGCTGCCAATTCTGTACTCCTCACTTGCTCAAGTTTCCGTTTTCCGGCCAAGATATACATAGATAACTCTTTAAAATAGACTTTATTCTGTTCATACATCTTATCCAAAATCGCCGAATCTTTCATAAGCTGTACTTGATGTCCTTCCAACACCTTTACAATCTTATTGACATTGGTCTCCGCTTTATCATATTTGGTTTTTAAGACGCTTATTTTCTGTGTGGACTTTTTAAAGAATCCAAGAAATCCTTTTTCCTCTTCTGCGTCAAAACCTTTTAATTCTGTGACTACACCTGTAATCAGTTCTCCAATTTCCCCCAAATCTTTCGTCTGTACATTGATCAGCGCTTTCTCCGAGAAATCTGCCATTTTCTTCTGTGTGCCAGCCCCATATTGAAGGATAATATTTGAATTGTGTAAGTCAATCTGATTTGTAAACTGTTCCACCATGCGTCGCTCTTCCTCAGAGAGCATCGTATCATCCCATGCTGGTTCCGTTTTTTGCTGCTTTATTTCCCTCGCAGGTTCTTTTTCCTCAAATGGCTCTAAGGTTAAAGTAGGTGTCTCTGTAAATTCTGTAAATTCTTCGCTCATGTCTTACTCCTTTCAAATTCATTTCCAACAAGCCCCTCTTGCGCTAACATTGTATGAAGCACGGAAATATCAGAAGATACATCCCATGCAACCTCTTCAAACAGGCTGTCCAACAACCGCTCAAACGCATCATTTAAAGTATCTAAAGTCTGTTCAATCTCAATCTTAGAAGAATAGATATTCTCTCCCTGTACCGGCTGGCTGTCAAGCTGCTGATAAGCCTCCAATAATTTGACTGTGGTAGGCAAATAATACTCAAGCAGCCTAGTAATGTCATCCAAAGAATTTGGATCCTGGCTTACTCTGTCAAATATTTTTTGAATCAACATTTCCATGTGAGAAATTTTTTTTGAAATTTCCTGACCAGAAATTTTACCACTGCAAAATCTAATTCTCTGGATGTATTGCTGCCCTTCCTCTATTACTTTCTGTAGTCTTTGATCTCCTCTGTACTCCTGTGCCCTGATATTATTTTGCTGGTTTTGTATTTGTTCCTGCCTTTGTTGTTCTAACCTCTGCCTTTGCAATACCTCATATTCATTATAAGTCTCATGGCTTACGATCAGACATGTTTTCTCCTGATTGAAATGTCCCTGACGAAACCACCCCTTTTCAATCATCTTTCTGACATCCTTTACCACAAAAGAGATAGATTTTCCACTCTGATCGGCAAGATCCTTGATATTGCAGTAAGTCCTTCCGCGCAATCCAGCAATATAATTATGATATCGTTTTAACGCCGACAACATACTGCTCCCTTGCCAAGTCATCATTGCACTGCCAATCAATAAAGGAAATAATATCGACAGTGCAATCTTTATTCCAAGAGGAAACACCCCCAAAAATAAACAGACCAGACACAAAACAACTACTGCAATTCCTAATCCTACATTTAAAATGCAGCCGCAGATTGTCAATGCCAAACCTCCTGCTTTTATAGATGTATTTTTCTGAAATAAATCCAGTCTTTTTTTGTCTACTGGAATAACCGAATTTTGTTTTTGCAAATTTTTCTCTATCTTCTTGCCTGTCCAATTCCCAAAATTAAAACTTTGATTGTTTTTCTGCCGTTCTGCTGCCTGATTCACAGCATCCCCTGCCGTGCGCAGCCGTTTTTGAATACTGTTTACTGCTTCATTGACAGTATTGCTGATCGTCTTATTCAACTGACTAAAATTCTGGGAATTTACCGCATCTTCCACAATATTTCGAATGTCCTTCCCGAGTTTTTCCCATTCTTGGTTCATCTGTTCCTCCATCGTCTATATCAATCATTTTGTAACACGGCGTCAACACGCCAAAAAAGTAATATAATATAGTATCATTATGTATCAAAGTCCTATCAAAATCAATATTTTTTTCTTTGATTTTGGTAGTTTGTCACAATAACATATCATGTCATTGTTTCATAATTCATGGTATAATATTGAAAGATTTCAAAAAAATGAGGAGGAAACATATGAAAACATCTGCAGAATTGCGTGAATTATTAAATCGAATTGACCATAAAGGCTATCCAGCTTACAAAGATACCAGAGGAAACTGGCAATTTGAGGGTTATACACTGTCAATTGATCATGTACAAGGAGATCCTTTTGCCGCGCCGTCTAAGGTTAGCGTTCATGTTCCTGGAAAACTGGCGGCTTTCCCCACAGAATTATACGACCAGAAACACAAACGGGTCGCCTTACAGGACTACTTAATTCGTCAGTTTGCCAAACAAGTTCAAGCTTTTACTTTCAAGGCGAAAGGTTCAGGAAAAAGCGGTCTTCTCTCAGTCAGTCATTGTGGACAAGAGGTTCTAGAACGAACAGCATGTGAGCTTGACAAAAATGGTTCTGTGTCTGTGCGTATGGAAATTGGTTTTCCTGCCAATGGACGTACCATCAATGCCAGAGAATTGTGTAAAATTCTATTTGAGTTTCTGCCTGGCTGTGTAAAAAAATCATTGTATTACCGCTCTCTGGATGCAAAAGCAGTCCAGAAAAATCGAGAGTTATCGGAAGATCAAGCATTTATTCGTCAAGAACTCTCCCGCCTAAAACTTGCTGCTTTTGTGGCCAACGATTCTATTCTTCCCAGAGAGTCTGGAGTTTCTGACCGTCCTATGAAGAATGCGGTCCATTTCCGTTCCCCTAAATCAATGGCAGTGACATTAAAACTGCCTTATTACGGAGAACTTACCGGCATGGGTATTGCACAGGGCATTACTTTGGTGGTGGGTGGAGGCTATCATGGAAAATCCACCCTCTTAAAAGCTCTGGAACTTGGGGTTTACAATCATATTTCTGGAGATGGCAGAGAATATGTGATCACAGATGACAGTGCCATGAAAATCCGCGCAGAGGATGGCAGAAGTATCAAACAAGTGGACATCTCTATGTTTATCAATAACCTGCCCAATCAGAAAGATACTGTTCATTTCTGTACAGAAGATGCCAGCGGCAGCACTTCCCAGGCAGCAAATGTGATAGAGGCAATGGAAACAGGGAGCAAACTACTTTTGATTGATGAAGATACCAGCGCCACAAATTTTATGATTCGAGATGAGTTAATGCAGCGCGTAGTACATCGCGATTCAGAGCCGATCACCCCTTTCATTGATCGTGTGACAGAACTTTTTGAAAATTATGGAGTTTCCACGATTCTTGTGGCAGGCAGCTCTGGCTCTTATTTCCACAAAGCAGATTGTATTATTCAGATGGATCATTATCTTCCAAAAGACATCACTGATTTTGCCAAACAGGAGGCTGCTTCCTTCCCACTTGCAGAAGAACCTGCTTCTGTCAGTGAGAAACCTTCCTACATTAGAACTGTAAAAAAAGATCTGGCGTTCAGCAAAAATGACCGCATTAAAATTAAAACCCAGGGAAAAGATTCTATTGTTATCAATCGGGAAACCATTGACCTTAGGTATATAGAACAACTTACAGATACCGAGCAACTCGGCACCTTAGGACAACTTATGAAATACGCACAACTTCATTTCTTTGACGGTACTCACACTTTAGGCGATGCTGCAGAACAGTTATGGCAGATTTTAAACCAAAAGGGAATTTCTGGTATTTGCAGCGGCAGTTATATCCCCGGAGGATTTGCCCTTCCCAGAAAACAAGAAATCTATGCCTGTCTCAACCGCTATCGCGGTTTAAAATTATAACATAGATTATATGGAGACTTTTATATCTTTAAAATTGACAGATATTAAAAAAGGCAGATGTTGTATGAAATTTTTTTATAACTATTTTCTTATTTCACAATAATCTTACACTTTGCTTTCACTTTAGGATTCGACTTACTGGTGACAGTGATTGTCGCTTTTCCTTTCTTCTTTGCGGTAACTTTGCCAGAAGAATTTACAACTGCCACTTTTTTATTGCTGGATTTATAGGTTACTTTCTTGTTGGTTGCATTTTTAGGTGCGATCACTGCTTTGAGCTTAAATGTCTTTTTCACTTTCAGCGTTTTCTTCTTAGCATTTAATTTCATACTCTTCACAGGATTTACTACCCGGATTGTTTTGCTCTTTTTCATACTGCCAACTTTAACCGTTACTTTTACCTTTCCAACTTTCTTCTTAGCTTTGATTGTTGCTGTCTTGCCTTTGCTCTTTAAAGTGGCATATTTTTTAGATTTAGAACTTATGGACCATTTTACTTTGCCCTTTACATTTTTATAACTTACTTTAAGTTTGATAGATTTTCCCTTTGCCACCTCAGATTTTCCGGTAATTGTAATAGAAGGCTTCTTCACTGTGATCTCGCAAACTGCCTTAATTTTGTTATTCTCCTTGCTCATCACTGTGATTTTTGCTTTTCCTGCTTTCTTGGCAGTTACTTTTCCTGTGGAAGCATTTACTGCTGCCACACTGGATTTGTCGGTCTTATAAGTAACTCCTTTATTTGAAGCATTGGCCGGCGCTACTGTGTGTTTTAACTGCAAGGTCTCTCCTACAGACAGAGATTTCTTTGCGGGGCTTACGGTTAC
>Ga0137306_102873_pt1 | contig 13724 bp, 12 predicted proteins | sample Inofroosms_March_FD_97187 | JGI IMG/M metagenome (GOLD analysis project Ga0137306, IMG submission 97187) | Mouse cecal microbial communities from Vienna, Austria - N-Acetylneuraminic and N-Acetylglucosamine D2O microcosms_March | ecosystem: Host-associated > Mammals > Digestive system > Large...
ATTATTGCGGCAGCCATTGCCCTGCTTCTGGCTCAGCTTACCATGCAGGGAATGGCGGGATTTGTATTTCCCAATTTTTACGGAAGCCCTGAGGCACAGTCGGCGTCCACACTGGCAGGCTCCATTGCAGTGCTGGCAATCTGTGCGCCGCTGGCGGTAAAACTGTCCACCCAATTCGGAAAAAAAGAACTGTCCATTGCCTCCTGCCTGGTTTCGGCGGCGGTTTTTCTCCTCTGCTTCCTTGTCCATCCGGCAAATCCTTTCGTATATGTGGGATTTTTTACGGTAGCTTATGTGGGAATGGGATTTTTCAATACCATTATATGGGCCATGATTACAGACGTGATTGACGATGCGGAAGTAAAAAATAATGTGCGGGAGGACGGAACCATTTATGCGGTGTACTCCTTTGCAAGAAAAGTGGGACAGGCCCTTTCTTCCGGTCTGACCGGAGTGCTTCTTGCCATGATTGGCTATACCCAGGCCACAGCCTTTGACCCGGATGTGACGGAGGGGATTTTTAAAATGTCCTGTATTGCTCCGGCCATCGGTTTTGTGCTGGTTGCTCTCTGCCTCTGGTTTATCTATCCTCTGAATAAGAGACGGGTGGAAGAAAACGTGGCGGAACTGGCCCGGCGTCATAAGGGATAAGGAGGAATCATGTCAGATAAACGTTCAGATTATGTAAAACGGAATGATTTCCTCATCTGTGTGGACAGCGACGGCTGCGCCATGGATACCATGAATATCAAGCATTTCCGGTGTTTCGGCCCGTGCATGGTGGCAGAGTGGGGACTGGAACCATGGCGGGAGGCAATTCTGGAGCGTTGGAATGAAATCAACCTCTACACCATGACCAGGGGAATCAACCGTTTCAAAGGACTGGCAAAAGCCCTGAGGGAGATACAGGAAACATACTGTGAAATTGAAGAACTGGAAACCCTGGAGCAGTGGGTGGAAGAAACACCGGAGCTGTCCAATGAGGCTCTGAGAAATAAAATTGCGGAGGCGGACAGTGTCTGTCTCCGAAAAGCCCTTTCCTGGAGCTGTTCCGTAAATCAGTCTGTGGAAGAACTGGATGAAGCTGAAAAACAGCCTTTTCCGGGGGTAAAAGAGGCATTAAAAGAGGCATATCAGATTGCGGATGTTGCCGTAGTGTCCAGCGCCAATCCGGAAGCGGTGATGAAGGAGTGGGAGACGCACGGGCTTCTGGATTACACGGACGTGGTTCTGGCTCAGGATTCCGGCAGTAAATCATACTGTATCAGCCGGCTTTTAAAACGGGGTTATGCACCGGAGAAGGTGCTGATGTGCGGAGACGCGCCGGGAGATCTGGAGGCTGCAAAACAGAACGGCGTCTGTTTTTATCCCATTCTGGCAGACCGGGAGGCGGAGAGCTGGGAGGAATTTCGGGAAACCGGACTGAAACATTTACTGGAGCAGACTTACAGCGGACCGTATCAGAGGGAAAAAACAGAGCAGTTTCTTATGAGATTAAAGGAGGATTAAACTTATGGTAGATATGAAAGCAAAGCCTTTTTACCTGTCAGAGGAGGACTGCAGGTGGGTGGAGGATACCATTGCAGATATGACGGTGGATGAAAAAATCGGCCAGTTATTTTTCAATATGGGTTCCAGCCGGGAGGAAGATTATCTGAAAATGACGGTGAAGGATTATCACATCGGCGGAATCCGGTACAATCCGGGAACGTCAGATGAAATTTATGAGCAGAACCGGATTTTACAGGAAAACAGCAAAATTCCCCTGATTATTGCCTGCAATACGGAAAATGGCGGAGACGGCGCCTGCACCGACGGAACCACCATCGGAAGCCAGACGAAAATTGCCGCTACCGGAAATGCGGAATATGCTTATCAGCTTGGATATATGTCCAACAGGGAAGCGGCGGCTGTGGGCTGCAACCTTTCCTTTGCGCCGGTCAGCGATATTCTGTATAACTGGGAAAATCCGGTGATTGGTCTGCGTACGTACGGAAACGACCCGAAACGGGTGGCTGAACTGACAGAAGCCTACATGGAAGGGGCCCATGCGAATCCGGGGTTCTGCTGCGCAGCCAAGCATTTTCCGGGAGACGGGCTGGATTTCCGCGACCAGCACGTGGCCAACAGCGTGAACTCCATGAGCTGTAAGGAATGGGACGAGACCTTTGGTATGGTGTATCAGAATCTGATTGACAACGGGCTGGAAGCCATTATGGCGGGACATATTATGCAGCCGGCCTATGCAAGGCATTTTAATCCGAATCTCACCGATGATGAGATGATGCCGGCCACATTATCCCCGGAGCTGATACAGGGCCTTCTTCGGGAAAAGCTGGGCTTTAACGGCATGGTACTGACAGATGCTTCCCATATGGTGGGCCTTACCTGCCGTATGAAGCGCAGTGATGTGCTTCCGGCCGCTATTGCAGCCGGTGTTGACATGTTCCTGTTCTTCAATGAGATGGAAGAAGATTTTGCCAGCATGAAGCAGGGCTATCTGGACGGGAGAATTACAGAGGAACGTCTGGATGACGCCCTGCATCGGATTCTGGCGCTGAAAGCCCATATGGGGCTTCACATAAGGGCGAAGACAGAGCTTATGCCGCCCGGAGAAAAGATCCATGAAATCGTGGGCTGCAAGGCTCATAAGGAAATGCAGGAAGAAATTTCCGATAAGGCCATTACGCTGGTGAAATATAAGGACAAACATGTGCTGCCCGTTACGCCCCAGCGTTATAAACGGATTATGATTGTCTATGTGAAGGGCCTGTCCGCGCCGGGAATCGGGGCATTTTTTGCAGCGAAAAAATCTCCCGCGGAGGTACTGAAAGAAAAGCTGTGTGCCCAGGGATTTGACGCATTTATCTATGAAAGCCCCATAGAACAGATGCAGAAAAAAATGCAGGCCGGAGAGAAGCCTGATATCAACATGTATTTTGCGGGGAAAACCCCCATTAAAGAATTCCGGGAACGTCAGGATCTGATTATTACTCTGGTGGATATTCCCGGAGGTTTCCAGCCTGTTGCCCGTCCTGCATTCGGCATGACAAAGGGCGGCGGGGAGATTCCCTGGTATGTATTTGAGCTTCCGGTGGTGGTAGTGGGAGTACAGCACCCCTTTGTGCTGGCGGATATCCCCCAGGCCAGAACCTATATCAATACCTATGACAGCAAAGAGCCTACGCTGGACGCTCTGGTGGCAAAACTGATGGCAGGGGAAGAAGCATTTACCGGAACAGATCCGGTGGATTCCTTCTGCGGGCTTTTTGACACACGGATTTAGCAGGGAAAGGAGGGATATTATGCAGATGACATTTCGCTGGTATGGGGAAGGGAACGACAGCATTACCCAGGAGCAGATTAAACAGATTCCCGGTGTGACCGGGCTGGTGTGGGCATTGCATGGCAAAGCGGCGGGAGAGGTCTGGGAAGTGGATGAAATCGAGAACATGCGCCGGCAGATTGAGGGATATGGTTTTAACATGGATGTGGTGGAAAGTGTCAACGTCCATGATGATATCAAAATCGGCCTGCCTTCCCGCGACCATTATATAGAAAATTATAAACAGACACTGCGCAACCTTTCCCGGTTCGGTGTGAAAGTGGTGACCTATAATTTTATGCCGATTTTCGACTGGACCAGGACAGATTTGTTCCATCCCATGGAGGACGGTTCCACCGCATTGTTTTATGAAAAAGCCAAAATTCAGGAAGATTATAAAGAGATGGCAGATTATATTCTGAAAAACCTGCATGGAATGACATTTCCAGGCTGGGAGCCGGAGCGTATGGCCAGACTGGACGAGCTGTTTGAAGCCTACCGTCCCGTGACAAAAGAAAAACTCTGGGAAAATCTGAAATATTTCCTGGAGGCCATTATGCCCGTCTGCCATGAGACAGGCATTAAGATGGCTATTCATCAGGACGATCCGCCCTGGGATATTTTCGGCCTTCCCAGGCTGCTGGTGGATAAGGAATCCATCGGCCGCCTGCTGTCTATGGTAGACGACGACCATAACTGCCTGTGCCTGTGTTCCGGCTCCCTGGGAGCAAATCAGGAGAACAATGTGCCGGATATTATCCGTTCTTACTGTGACCGGATTGCCTTTGCCCATATCCGCAACGTGAAGCATTTCCCCAACGGGGATTTTACCGAAGCCTCCCACCGGGACTGTGACGGAGATGTGGGAATTCTGGAAATTATGCGGGCCTACCACGACTGCGGATATGACGGATATATCCGCCCCGACCATGGCCGCCATATCTGGGGCGAGCAGTGCCGGCCGGGGTACGGCCTGTATGACAGAGCCCTTGGCATTATGTATATGTGGGGCTGCTGGGATATGCTGGAGCGGGAAGCCGGGAATATATAAAAGGAGAAAAGCAATATGAGGACATTTATGGATGAAAATTTTCTGCTGTCAACTTCCACAGCGGAACAGCTTTATCACGAGACAGCGGAAAAACTTCCCATCCTTGATTATCACTGCCATATCAGCCCCAGGGAAATTGCAGAAGATCGGAAATTTGAAAATATCGCCCGGCTCTGGCTGGGCGGCGACCACTATAAATGGCGGGTGATGCGGGCCGGGGGAATTACCGAGGATAAAATTACCGGGGATGCTCCGGATTTGGAAAAATTCCGGGCTTTTGCCGGTGTTATGCCGAAACTTATGGGCAACCCCATTTATCACTGGAGCCATCTGGAACTTCGGCGGGTATTTGGAATTACGGATTTGCTGACCCCGGAATCTGCGGATGATATTTACGATTGCTGCAACGAAATCCTGAAGGGGTATTCTCCCCGTTCCCTGATGAAAAAATTCAATGTGCGGGCCATCTGTACCACGGACGACCCACTGGACAGCCTGATATATCACGATAAAATTAAGGCAGATTCCGCCATGGATATCAGAGTGCTTCCGGCGTTCCGGCCGGATGGGGCGGTCAGTATTGACAAACCGGGATTTGCAGAATATATCCGGAAACTGTCGGCAGTGACAGGACGTAAGCTCGCCACCGCAGAAGATGTGGTGGAAGCCCTGGGCGACCGCATGGATTACTTTGAGGCCCATGGATGTCTGTGTGCAGACCATGGACTGGATTACTGTATGTTTGAAAAGCCGGACAGAATGGAGGCGAACCGGGCTTTCTCCATGGCCATGGAAGGTATCTGCCCGGAGCGGAAGCCGGGAGACGCCTATAAGACGCTGGTTACCATTGGATGCGCTGTAAAATATGCCCGGAAGAACTGGGTCATGCAGATTCATTTCGGATGCCTGAGAAATACCAGAAAGGCTCAGTTTGACCGTCTCGGCCCGGATACGGGATATGACGCAGTCAACAGTCAGTCCGGCGTGGAACATGTGGCGCCCCTGTTAAATGCTTTCGAAGAATACGGGGATCTGCCCAAAACCATTCTCTATTCCCTGAATCCTGCGGATAATACAGCCCTTGCCACCATTATGGCGTGTTTTCAGGGTGGAGGCACACCGGGGAAAATCCAGCAGGGCAGCGCCTGGTGGTTTAACGATAACCGTCATGGAATGCGCAGCCAGCTTACGGAACTGGCGGCCAACGGGGTACTGGGCTGCTTTGTGGGAATGCTGACGGATTCCCGCTCTTTTCTGAGCTATACCCGTCATGAATATTTCCGCCGGGTGCTCTGCGAACTGGTGGGAGAATGGGTGGAAAGCGGCCAGTATCCTGCAGACGGGAAGGAGCTGGAGCGCCTTATCCGGAATCTGTGTTATCAGAATACATTGGATTATTTCGGGTTTTGGTAACAGAACATTTTTGCAGCAGAAAGAAAGGAAACAGAACTTATGTTGGAATTACCATTAAATATTGATTTTACCGATAAAGTCGTGGTGGTGACCGGAGCCGGAGGCGTGCTCTGCGGCACCATGGCAAAAGCCTTTGCACAGGCAGGAGCGAAGGTGGCGGCTCTGGATTTAAACCAGGAAGCGGTGGAGAAGCTGGCGGAAGAATCCGAAGCGGAAGGGTTTATTTTAAGGGGATACAAAGCAAATGTACTGGAGGCGGATGAACTGGAAAAAGTCCATCAACAGATTCTTTCTGATTTGGGGCCCTGTGACATTCTGATTAATGGGGCAGGCGGAAATAATCCAAAGGCCACCACGGACAACGAATATCATCATGAGAGAACAGAAGGGCAGAAAACATTTTTTGATCTGGAACCCGGCGGAGTAGACTTTGTATTTAAGCTGAATTTTCAGGGGACTCTGCTGCCCGCCCAGGTATTTGCCAGGGATATGGCGGAGCGGGAATCCGGGTGTATCCTGAATATTTCCTCCATGAACGCCTATATCCCTCTGACGAAAATCCCGGCCTATTCCGGAGCAAAAGCAGCAGTGTCTAATTTTACCCAGTGGCTTGCCACCCATTTTGCCGGGACAGGAATCCGCTGTAATGCCATTGCGCCGGGATTTCTGGTGTCAAACCAGAACCGGACACTGCTGTTTCAGGAGGATGGTTCTCCCACGCCCCGTACCAGCAAGATTCTGGCGGGCACGCCCATGAGACGGTTTGTGGAGGAGAAGGAACTGCTGGGCGCGGTGTTCTTCCTCTGCGACGACTGCGCCGCCAGCGCAATTACCGGCGTGGTGCTGCCCATTGACGCGGGATATTCGGCATATTCCGGCGTGTAAACGGGTTCCCCGGTACAGAATACTGAGAAATCAGAAGGCTGAGATATGAGATTGGAGAAAAAAATATGAATGAATTTAACCGGAAAATATCAGAAATCGGCATTGTGCCGGTCATTAAGCTGAACCATCCCGAACGGGACGCCGCTCCTCTGGCAAGGGCGCTCTGCGGGGGAGGAGTACCTGTTGCGGAGGTAACATTTCGTGCGGCAGGGGCAGATAAGGCCATTCGCCTGATGAAGGAAGCCTGTCCGGAAATGACAGTGGGAGCCGGAACGGTCACCACAAAAGAGCAGATTGACGATGTGCTGGAAGCCGGCGGGGAATTTATTGTCAGCCCCGGATATGACCAGGAGCTGGTGGATTATGCGGCCAGAAAGAAGCTGCCCATATTTCCGGGCTGCACCACCCCTACGGATTATCACGCGGCTTTAAAATCAGGCCTTGAACTGATTAAGTTTTTCCCGGCGGAACAGTCCGGAGGCCTTTCCAAAATCAGGGCCATGAGCGCGCCTTTTCCCATGTTCCGGGTAATGCCCACAGGCGGTATTTCCCTGAAAAATCTGGAGGAATATATGGAATCCCCCATTATTGCCGCATGCGGCGGCTCCTATATGGTGACGGAGGAACTGATTGACAGCCAGAACTGGGAGGAAATTACGAAATTATGTAAAAAGTCCCGTGAAATTGTGGAGAAAGCCCGCAGACAGTAAAGACTGCGGTGAAAAATGAAAATGGAAAAGGAGAAACACCGGAAATGGCAAAAGTGATTACATTTGGAGAAATTATGCTGCGTCTTGCCCCGGAGGGGTATTATCGTTTTTTCCAGAATGACCGTATGGAAGCTACCTTCGGCGGCGGCGAAGCCAATGTGGCCGTGTCTCTGGCCAATTACGGAGTGGATACATCATTTGTGACGAAGCTGCCGGAACATGCCATAGGCCAGGCAGCCGTAAACAGCCTGCGCCGGTATGGGGTGGATACCTCCGGGATTGTCCGGGGCGGAGAACGGGTAGGCATTTATTTTCTGGAGAAAGGGGCTTCCCAGCGCGGTTCCGTGTGCATTTATGACAGGGCCCGTTCTGCCCTTCAGATGGCAGCGGTTTCGGATTTTGACTGGGAAACTATTTTCCAGGGAGCAGAGTGGTTCCACTTTACCGGGATTACTCCGGCCCTTGGAGAAAATCTTGTGGAAATCTGCCGGGAAGCCTGTCGGGCGGCAAAAGCCCAGGGAGTGAAAATTTCCTGCGATTTGAATTATCGGGGGAAGCTCTGGAGCAGAGAGGAAGCCCGGACAGCCATGACGGACCTCTGCCAGTATGTGGATGTGTGTATTTCCAATGAGGAAGACGCAAAGGATGTGTTTGGCATAGAGGCGGAGCACACGGATATTTACGGAGGAAAGATCAATAAGGAAGGCTATAAGAGCGTGGCAAAACAGTTAGCGGACAGGTTTGGATTTGAGAAGGTGGCTATTACCCTGCGCACCTCCATTTCCGCCAGCGATAATGACTGGGCGGCCATGCTTTATGATGGAGAACAATACTGTTTCTCCAGAGAATACCATCTGCATATTACCGACAGGGTAGGAGGCGGAGACAGCTTCGGAGGCGGACTGATTTACGGGCTTTTGCATGGAAAAAGCACCCGGGAAGCGGTAGAATTTGCAGTGGCGGCTTCCGCATTGAAGCATTCCATCGAGGGAGATTATAATCTGGTAACTGTTTCAGAGGTGGAGAAGCTGGCCGGGGGCGACGGTTCCGGAAGAGTGCAGCGGTAAAAGACGCCGACCTGGCAGTGAAACATGGGAAAACAGAAAAGAAAACTGTGACGGAAGGAATCCTGTTTGCGAGAAAATCGTTTACAGGATTCTTTTTCTTGCTTTTGAGAAAAAGATATTATATGATACAGGCAGGAAATGAAACAGACAATCGAAAGCAGCGCCATCAGAGGAAAAGGAGACATAGCAATGTGTACGAAAAATGGACTGAATACAGTGGTACAAAGACTGGCACATATATATCGTTCCGTGTATGGCGGAGAGCTTGTTCAGGTGATTCTGTACGGTTCTTATGCAAGAGGAGATTATAGTGGAGAATCTGATGTGGATATTGTTGCCATCGTACATGGGGAGCGTACTGTACTGCAGGAACAGTTAAAAAAAGTATGGGATTTGTCATGTGAACTGGAATTGGAGTATGGTATGTTAATTTCTCCTACAGTGATTCCCTATGAAGAATTTGAAAAGTACAGGCAGGATCTGCCTTATTACCAGAATATTGCTCAGGAGGGAGTGGTGGTAGTTGCCTGAAAACAGAAAAGAGCTGATGGAGTACCGTCTTGAAAGTGCCAGGGAGCGTCTGAAATCGGCAAAAGTGCTGCTGGAATGCGGAAGTTATAAGGATTCTGTGGGAAGGTCTTACTACGCAATGTTTACGGCTGTCAGAGCGCTTCTGGCAAAAGACGGAATTGATTATTCCAAACATGCCGGAGTCATTTCTTATTTTCAGAAAGAATATATCAAAACAGGACAGCTCGATAAAAAGTATTCCAAATATTTGAGTCAGGCATTTCAGATAAGAAATAACACAGATTATTCAGATTTTTTTATGGTTTCTCAGTCAGACGCAAAAGAGCAGTATGACAAAGCAGAGGAGTTTCTGGATGTAATTGGAAAATATCTGGCATAGTAAAATGTACAGTTAAATTTATGGGATTTGTAAGATTCTTTTTCGGACTTCTTCCAGCAGCAGAGGCTGTATCAGGGGATACGTCCATTCCTGTTCTTCCGGCAGTTTGTCCACCAGAATAATTTTTTCTATTTCACTGTGGAGTTCGGGCTCGAAACTTTGAATATCAGCATAAAACAGCATTCCGAAAGAGATTTCTCCGGTCTCATTTACTCTGGTTTTACCGGTTACGGAATAAGCGCATACAGGCTGCAGGGTGAAAGAAACTGCGCCTGTTTCTTCATACAGTTCCCGCCGGGCGGTCTGAAAGATGGTTTCCTGTCCTTCCCTCCGTCCGCCGGGACATTCCCAGGTAGCGCGCTCTCTGTGCCTGCAGAATACCCATTTTCCATCCGCTCTGGCGGCAATAACCGCAAATTTCAATAACATGTCTTCTGCCTGTTCGTAAAATTCAACTTTCATCTATACCTCCGGAAATGCTACTCTGTACAGATATTATACCATAATCACTCCGTGATAAGATATGGTAATCTATGCGCACTTCGGCGCGTATAATATCTGCCGATATTATACCATAATCACTCCGTGATATGGTATGGTACCGTTGCCCATTCGGGCGGTATAATATCTGCCGATATTATAGCTTGTCCACAGAGGAAGGTCAAGGGAATTTCCAATAAAAACAGAACTTATATTCGAATAAATAATTTTAGAAAATGTTTCTTGACAATATAATTTATCTGCATATAATAGTTCCATATAAAACAATTAAAATTTGTTTTAAGGAGGCGCGCCATGAAATGAACAGAAAGGATACGCTGGGTTTTCTGATAAAAACACTGGATAATCTGTTTTTTCGGAATATGATTGCATTTGAAACCAGTCAGAAAGGGATTGATGAAGTGACGGTTATGCATGGCTGGATTCTGGGCTTTCTGTATGAGAATGCCGGCAGGGAGATTTTTCAGAAAGATATAGAAACGGAATTTTCCATTGCCAGATCCACGGTCACCAGCATTGTCAAGCTGATGGAGAAAAAAGGATATATCTGCCGGGAATCCGTAAAGCAGGACGCCCGCTTAAAGAAACTGGTTCTGACCGAAAAGGGCAGAGAGATTCATGAGCAGCATATCGGGTATATTGATATGCTGGAAGAACAATGCAAACGGAATATTACACCGGAGGAAATGGAGCTGTTTCTGAGGGTTGCAGGAAAGCTGAAGCGGAATCTGGAGGAAGATATTGCACGCAGTTATTCACAGATTTGCGTTTCCAGGAAAAAACAGAAGAAGAATGATTTCAGGACGGATAAGGAGGGACAGGAATGGTAAAAACAATTTTGGGACAGGTAAAGGAATTTAAGAAAGATTCCCTTATCACACCTGTCTGTATGATTCTGGAAGTGATTATGGAAATGCTCATACCGTTGTTAATGGCTGCCATAATTGACAACGGTGTGGAAAAAGGGGATATGAATTATATTTACAAGACGGGGGCTGCCATGATGGTGCTGGCGGCACTGGGCCTGCTGGCAGGCATGATGGGGGCAAAATATGGAGCCAGTGCGTCTACAGGTCTTGCAAAGAACCTGAGAATTGCCATGTTTGATAATATTCAGAGTTTTTCCTTTGCCAATATTGACAAATTTTCCACAGCGGGCCTGGTAACCCGTCTGACTACGGATGTTACCAATATCCAGAACGCATATCAGATGATACTGCGGATGTGCGTGCGTGCGCCCATCAGTATGATAACCGCCATGATTATGGCGTTTCTGATTAATGCCAGACTGGCAAGTATTTACCTGATTGCCGTAATTCTGCTGGGATGCTGCCTGTTTCTGATTATGAGAAAGGCTACCGGATATTTCAGAGAAATATTTCCAAAATATGATGATCTGAATGCCAGTGTACAGGAAAATGTGTCGGCCATCCGGGTGGTGAAGGCTTATGTGCGGGAAGATTATGAAAATGAGAAATTTACCGGAGCCAGCGGTAATATTTACAATATGTTTACCAAAGCGGAGAATATTCTGACCTGGAATGCACCCCTTATGCAGGTGGCCGTCTACGGCTGTATTCTGGCCATAAGCTGGCTGGGAGCCAAAATGATTATCACTGACGCCCTGACCACCGGGCAGCTTATGAGCCTGCTGACCTACTGCATGAATATTCTCATGAGCCTGATGATGCTTTCCATGATTTTTGTTATGGTGACCATGAGTATGGCCAGCGCGGAACGTATCGCAGAAGTGATTAACGAAACCAGCAGCCTGTCCAACCCGGAACATCCCGTGACAGAAGTGCCGGATGGAAGGATTGTCTTTGAGCATGTGGACTTTGCCTATCATGCAAAAAGTGAGGAACCGGTATTGAAGGACATCAATCTGGAAATCCGGGCAGGAGAGACCATTGGCATTATCGGCGGCACCGGAAGCGCCAAGTCCAGCCTGGTGAACCTGATCAGCCGCCTGTATGATGTGACTGCCGGCAGCGTGTCCGTGGGCGGCATTAACGTAAAATCATATGATATGGAAGCATTGCGGAATCAGGTGTCGGTGGTGCTCCAGAAAAATGTGCTGTTTTCCGGTACCATACTGGAAAATCTCCGGTGGGGAGATAAAAATGCCACAAAAGAAGATTGTGTCCGGGTGTGCAAAATGGCATGTGCCCATGAATTTATTAAACAGTTTCCGGATGGATATGATACTTATATTGAACAGGGCGGAAGCAATGTGTCCGGCGGCCAGAAGCAAAGGCTCTGTATTGCCAGGGCGTTGCTGAAAAAGCCGAAAATTCTGATTCTGGATGATTCCACCAGTGCTGTGGATACAGCCACCGACAGTAAAATCCGGCAGGCCTTTGCCACGGAAATTCCGGATACCACAAAACTGATTATTGCCCAGCGCGTTTCCAGTGTGCAGAATGCGGACCGGATTATTGTGATGGATAACGGAAAGGTGGCTGATTTTGGCAGCCATGAAGAATTACTGAAAACCAGTGAAATCTACCGGGATGTGTATGAGTCTCAGACGGGAGGCGGCGGAGATTTTGACCAGCAGGGAGGTGAAAAATAATGGCAGAAGCAGGAAAAGCAGAAATGCATAAAAAGCAGGAAAACGTACGGAGCACAGGGCCTCAGCCAAAAGGGCCTGGGGGAAAAGGGCCGCGAGGGCCGAAACCGAAGATTAAGAATCCTGGAAAACTGTTTGCCAGGCTGATGAAGTATATTTTTGCCAACTATAAATTTCACATTATCTTTGTGGCGGTGGGTATTCTTGTGGGTGTGTTTGCAAATGTGCAGGGCACTCTGTTCATGCAGACATTGATTGATGATTACGTTTTGCCTTTGATGGGCACAGAACATCCGGATTTCGGCCCTCTGACGGCAGCCATCGGCCGGGTAGGTGTGATTTACGGTGTGGGGGCCCTTTTCACCTGGGCCTATAACCGGGTGATGGTAAAAGTGACTCAGGGAACGCTGCGCAGGCTCCGGGACGAGATGTTCACCCATATGGAAAGCCTGCCGATTAAATACTTTGACACCCATTCCCATGGAGATATCATGTCCGTATACACCAATGACATTGATACGCTGCGGCAGATGATCAGCCAGAGCCTGCCTCAGCTTTTATCCAGTATTATCATGGTGGTGAGCGTTCTGGCCAGCATGATGATTCTGAATGTACCCCTGACCGTTGTTACCCTTCTGATGGTGGCGGTCATGTTGTTTGCCACCAAAACATTTGCGGGAAAGAGCGGAAAATATTTCATTGCCCAGCAGAAGGATCTGGGAAAAGTCAACGGCTATATTGAAGAGATGATGGAAGGACAGAAAGTGGTAAAAGTATTCTGCCACGAGGAGGAGAGCAAAAAGCGCTTTCAGGATTTGAATGAGGAACTGTTTGCAAGCGCCAACAGTGCGAATAAGTTTGCAAATATGCTGGGCCCTGTGAATCTGCAGCTTGGAAATATGAGTTATGTGGTCTGCGCTGTGGTGGGCGGAATTCTTGCTCTGAACCATACGGGCGGTTTTACACTGGGAGGACTTGCCAGTTTTCTGGCCTTTAACCGGAGCTTTAACATGCCCATTAACCAGGTGAGCCAGCAGTTAAACAGCGTAGTGATGGCTCTGGCAGGAGCAGAGCGTGTATTTGCCCTGCTGGATGAAAAACCTGAGGCGGACAACGGATATGTAACGCTGGTCAATGCCAGAAAGGAAAACGGTGTTCTGACAGAGTCAGAGCAGCGGACCGGACTGTGGGCCTGGAAACATTTCCATCAGGCAGAAGGCACCACAGATTATATTGAACTGACCGGGGACGTGGTGTTTGATGATGTGGACTTCGGATATAATCCGGACA